>Ga0256845_1000382_pt1 | contig 42494 bp, 38 predicted proteins | sample RiftiametaG_FD_189101 | JGI IMG/M metagenome (GOLD analysis project Ga0256845, IMG submission 189101) | Tube worm associated microbial communities from hydrothermal vent at the East Pacific Rise, Pacific Ocean - Riftia | ecosystem: Host-associated > Annelida > Integument > Unclassified ...
CCACTACGGTCCCGAGCTCGACGACGCGGTGTTGAAGGTGGGAACCAACCTGCTCATCAACGGCGACGCCGCGAGCGATGATATGTCAGGCTGGACGGTCACCGCGAACGGCGGCAACGGGTGGTTGGCCTCTAACGGCGTCTTCCGCACCTCTTACGACTGGGGCAGGCGCACGCAGCTCATCGATCTCCACGCCGAGGGCTACACCAGCAGCTCGCTGTCCGATGCACCGCCGATCTTCGTGTCCGAGCGCTTCCTCCGCTTCTATTGCCCCGACTCCTACGTTCTCAAGGTCGAGCTCCTCGACGAGAACATGAGCGTCCTCGACGTCTTCGACACCGGCACCGTTGAGCAATCGGGGCCCTGTGACTGGGATGCTGAGTGGGAGACCGTGTCACACACCTTCACAGGCTACGGGCCCAACGTACGCTATGTGCGCTGGGAAGACGGCGGCAAGGACTCCGAGTATTGGTCGGGCCACTACGGGCCAAGCCTCGCCGACGCAGTCGTAGCTGTGTTCAGGTGAGTTCCGCGGCGCCCCCATGCAGTGACGCCCGATGTCCTCCAGTTTCCTTCGTCCAGAGGTGTCGATCAAACTGGGTGGGCTTCGATCAGTCCCATACGAGGAAGACCCTGGGCCCTGGGTGGCATCTGCAATCGTTTCAAGGGGCAAGGTCCTCATTCGAGGGGCAGCTCGAGCTCGAGCTCGGCCAGCCAAGCCTCGATATCAGCGCGCTGTTCCACGTCCGCGTGGACATACGCCGCCTGGGCCAACCTCTCAGCAGACCGAGGCGCTCGATCCAGCACCAGCACCAGCTTGGCGAGGTTGAACTGAGATTGAGCGAGCAGCTCGGCATCGATCTCCCGTTCTTCGAGCCCAGCGTTCAGCTCGACGACCCGTTCGTACTCGCTGCGGGCGCGCTCGAAGTCCCCCAGGGCCTCCGCAGACACGGCGATCGCAAAGTCGGCAGAGGCGAGGCTTGGATCGTCGGCGCCGAGGGTCTCGGCGTCGATACGCAGGGTCTGTTCGTAGCGCTCGATGGCCAGGGCGTGGTCCCCCGAGCGCTGGGCGATCTCGGCGAGGTTGAAGACCACCACCGAGACCATGATGTGATCGGGTCCGTGGGCGGCGGTCCAGATCGCCAGGGCGCGCTCGAAGTTGGGACCCGCGGCGTCGAGGTCGTCGGCGTCGAGATCGAGGGCGCCGAGGTTGTTGTAGGGGTGACCCAGGGTCGGGTGGTCCGGCCCCAGAGAGGCCTCGCCGATCTCGATGGCCCGCAGGTAGTGGGCGCGGGCCCGTTCGAGCTGGCCCGCGGAGTTGGCGGTCAGACCGGCGTTGTTGTAGGCGAGGACGAGCTCGGGGTGGATCGGGCCGTAGAGGCGCTCCCAGATCTCGATGGCCTGGTCGATCTCGGCGATGGCCTGGCTGTGATCTCCACGTGAACGCGAGACCAGAGCTAGGTTGTTGTGCAAGCTGGCGATCCGCAGCTCGCTCTCCCCGCTGAGTCCCAGGCGGAGGGCGAGGGCGCTCGTGTAGCGCTGGTGAGCACCCTCGATGTCCCCCTGAGCTTTGAGGACGACACCGATGTTGTTGTCGAGGGTGGCCTGGAGCCGGCGCGTGTCTCGGTCTTTGGCCCGGGCCTGGGCTCGAGCGAGCAGGGACTCGCCGTGTCGACCCCAGGCGAGCCCCCGGTCGAAGTGGGCCTCGCGGGCACCGACGACGAAAGTCAGCTGGGCCGCACAGGCGATCGCCGTGTCGTCGTCGTCGACGCTCAGGGCCGTGAAGTAGCCCTCGGTGAGGGTCTGGGTGGCCCGTCGGTAGTCACCGTTGCGCTCGTGGAGGAGCCCGGCCTGGAGCCCGGCCTGGGCTTCGATCGAGGGCAGACCCAGGGTCCCGGCGCGGGCCTCGACCTGCTCGGCGAGGGCGAGGCCGTCGTCGTACTTGCCGGCGTCGTAGCGGGCCGAGGCCCTGGCGAGCAGCAACTCGAGCTCGCCGGCAGCCTCGGCGAGCTCCGGGTCCATGTTTGCGCGTGCGTCGTCCTGGGCCGAGAGGTTGGCGGGGGCACAGCGCTCGAGCTCGGCGGGGCTCGGGACCATGGACGCAGCGTGTCGAACGACGTCGCTGTCGGCCTGCTCGAGCAGCTCGAGGGCGGCGTCGAGTTCAGTGCGGCGGCCGTCGAGGCAGCGCATACGTCGATCGAGGAGCGCCCCAGACTGCTCGTGGCGCAGGTGTGTGGCTTCGCAGGTGTCCCGCCGGGCGTCGACCCAGGCCAGGGCGTAGGCGTCGAGGCGGGGCTGAATACGGATCCAGGTCTCGGCTGCATAGGGCAGGGCGCTCGCGTCGAAGCTCGCGGCGATCGCCTGTTCGCGCTCCATACTCCACACCTCCGAGAGCGCGTCGCCGACCTGGGCGCAGGGCTCGGGGTCGGGCTCGCGCTGGATCGCAGCTCTGAGCATGACGGCGCCGCCGATCACGGCGACGGCCAATGCGGTGAGGCCCAGGCGACGGGCCCCGGGCGGCGGGAGCCGCTCGAGCTCGGCCAGGAGCTCGTCCATACTGACGAAGCGCTCGCTCGGCTCCACGGAGAGGCCCCGCGTCAGGACCCGCAACAGCTTCGCCGGGGCCTCGTGGCTTTTGGGGGGATCCCGGAGCTCGCCGCTGGTCACCGAGCGCATGAGGGCCAGGAGCTTCCGCCCCGCGAAGGGGGCCTGGCGGTACACGGCGGTGTAGAGGGCCACGCAGAAGCTGAACTGGTCGCTGCCCGGCCCAGCCTCGAGGCCCAGGTGTTGCTCGGGCGACATGTACGCGGGGGTCCCCATGATCGCGCCGGTCCGGGTGAGCGAGTCGTCACCCGCGCGACCGCTGTGCTCCCGGGCCCGGCGGTGGACCTGATCTTCGACGGCCGGACGCTGGCGGGGAGGCCGGCCGTGATCGCGCTCCGCAGCCAGCCCGAAGTCGAGCACGCGGACCCGGCCATCGTCGCCGACCATGACGTTGTCGGGCTTGAAGTCTCGGTGGACCAGGCCCGCGTGGTGGGCCGCCGAGAGCCCGCGGCCCGCCTGGGTGAAGATCTGCAGGATCTCTTCGAGGCTGCGCTCGGGCTCGAGCCAGTCGCCCAGGGTGTCCCCACGGACGAACTCCATGGCGATGAAGACCTTGGCCTCGCCGGTCCCGAGCGCGTGGGTGCCGACTTCGTAGATCTGGACCACGTTGGGGTGCGAGAGCTTGGCCATGGCCTGGGCCTCGCGCATGAGCCGGATCCGTGCTTCGGGGCCGCCGTGTTCAGGCAACAGCAGCTTGATGGCGACCTTGCGATCGAGCTCGACGTCGAAGCCCATGAACACCATGCCCATGCCGCCGCGGCCGAGGCGATCGAGGACTGTGAACCGTCCGATGCGGGTGGGAGTGAGCTCGCCTTCGCTGGGGTCTTCGCCCGTCGGCTCCTGACCGTCGAGATCGCTGGACTTGAAGGTCCGGTCGAGATCCAGAGGCGTAGGCTGTGCTCGCGGATCGTGTGTGTCTGGGCCTCCCAAGCACACACAGGCTACCGCGGGTCGCCGCGCGGATAGGGGCGCGCGCAGAGCGAGGACGACAGCGGTCGCCTGCGTCGGGCTGCCAGGGGAGATCGGATGTTCTCGCGGGCGATGGCGTGCCGAATCGGTGCTGGCCGGGGAACTCGGCGGCGGACCGAACCCGGGCGTCGCCGATCGGGAGACTCAGGGCCCAGCTGTGGGGTCAGTGAACTCGGGAGTCGCAGAATTGAAAAACTCGGCAATTCGGGGCTTCCGAACTGCCGAGTCGTCGAACCCGCGTCTGTTCTACTGCGCCGGGGCGCTCTTGGGTTTGGTCTCGCTGGGCTTGTCGTCGTCGGGGAACAGGCCGGCCCAATACAGGAGGCGACCACAGTTTTCACATGGCGAGATGCTCTCGGCGGAGCGCAGCGACACGTAGGTCTGGTGGGCGACGGCCATCTTGCAGCCCATGCAGCGGCGCTCGCGAACGGCGACGAAACCGAGGCCCTTGGCCCGCTTGCGGATCCGCTCGTAGCGATTGAGGAGGCTCGCGTCGATGCCGTCGGTCAGCGACTTGCGCGAGTTCATGGCCTTGTCGGCCTGGCGCTCGAGTTTGGCGGCGATCGTGGTCAGGCGTCCGCGCTCGACATCGACGCTGTCACGAAGCTCCCCGAGCCCCGACTCCATGGTCCGGATTCGGCCCTCGGCCTCGGCGATCGCCTCGTCGATGCTGCCGAGCTCGGTCTGGCGCTTGTCGGCCAGGCGCCGGGTCGAGTCCATCTCGCGTTGGGCCGCGTTGAGTTCGCGGGGGGTCTTGACCGCCGCGATGCGGGTCTTGCTGTTCTTGATCTGCTCGCGCTCGTCCTCGAGCTGGCGCTCTTGGTCGACCCGGAAGTCACGGCTCTCGTCGAGCTTGTCGAGCTCGGTCTTGAGCATGGTCTCGAGCTTGGCGAGGTCGCGGTCCATCTCCTGCAACCTCCGTGGGATGGCTCCGAGCTTGCGCTCGATGCGGCCCATGCGGCGATCTTGTTTTTGGAGGCGATGAAGCGCTTCGATCTGGTCTTTCATTCGTTGCCGCGTGTCTTGGGGACGGGGGAAGTAGGCCCACCAGGGCTCGAACCTGGGACCAACCGGTTATGAGCCGGCCGCTCTAACCAACTGAGCTATGGGCCCGTGGGCGCACGATAGGGAGCGGGGCGGGAGACGTCAAACCTCTGGCGTGGGCAGTGCTGGGTATTCGCGCAGTTGGGGGAGCCCGAACTCACCGGGTGTCGCGTTGTTCGCGCGCTCAGGCTCGAGGATCTCACGCCTGCGTCGTGTTCATGGGTAACGTGCTGACATGCCCGACGCCCAAGCCGCCCGCTGGCTGCTGGTTTCTCGGCCGATCATCGGTCCGAGCCTCGATGGAGGTCCGGCCCTGCTGCGTCAGCTGATCCCCGCTCTGCCGACCACGGAGCGCTGCGATTACTTCGGTGATCCCAGTCGCCCCCTGCGACCGCTGGACTCGGGAGATCGGCTGCTGCGGGTCCCGCGGATGCCCGGGGGTCGGGGGGCCGAGCTTCTCGAGCGCGCGGCGATCGGCGCGGTGCTGGTGGCCCGGGAGCGCCGGCGCCAACCTGTGCACCTGTTTCTCTCCCCCGGTCCGCTGACCGAGCGCATCGCCGCGGGTTTGGTGGCCACGCCCGAACCGATCTCGCGCAGCCGCGGTCTGGCCAGGCGGGCCAGCGGCGGGCTGCGGTCGTGGCTGGGGGTCGCGCGGACCATGGTCCGAGGGCGTCAGCGTGGCCACGCCCGGCCTGCACCTGTGATCCAGACCATGACCTGCGGCCAGGGGATCGAGGGATACGCCGCGCTCTTGGAGTCGCTCGACGCCGTGGTCGCGCTCTCCGATCACATCCGCGATCGGCTGATCGGTGCTGGAGTACCCCGGGCCCGGGTCCACCGTATCTACCCGGGGGTGGGACCCGGGGTCGGAGCGATCACCGATAGGGGGGCGCTCGAGCGGCGCCCGGGTCTCCTGTACGCGGGTGAGCTCGACGCGGGAGCGGCCGACCGACTCATCGAGTTGGCGCGGACTTTGGGGGAGCCCAGCATGCGAGGCCGGACGCTGATCATCGCGTGTCGGCCCGGGAGCGCCGAGCACGAGCTGGAGCGCGCCCGCCTGGCTCGAGAGTTGGCGGGCGCGATCGGCTCGGGCCGGGTCGAGCTTTATGGAGAGGTCGAGGACATGGGCGCGCTGATGCAGCGCTGCGCTCTCCAGCTGTTTGTGGCCGACGCCGTGCACCGCCGCATCGATCTGCCTCTGGTGGTGCTCGAGGGGCTGGCCGCGGGGCTGCCCCTCGTGGCCCTCGACCGGGCCCCGCTGCGAGAGCTGTTCACGGTCGGCCAGGCCCAGGGTCTCGAGTTCGGCGAGCGTGTCGACCCTGGCCTGGGTCCGCAGGCCGTGGTCGCGGCGGTCCACCGGCTCTTGGATCGGCCCGAGCGTCTCTTGGGTCTGTCCGAGGGCGCGGTGGGCCTGGCCTCCGAGTCGTTCTCGGCGGCGCGCATGGGGGCCGACTACGCGGCCCTGCACCGGGAGGTGCTGAGTCGCTACGACCTGTGACGGCCCCGCTCAGCCGGCGTCGACGATCCGGGGGTTGACGAACACAGCCCGATTTTCGCTCGAAGCTTCGCCGTTGGCAATGACGCCGAGCACGATGTCGACGGGCTCCTTGAGCAGGGAAAGATCGATCTCGAGGTCGGTGAGTTCGCCGTCGTAGCTCTCGAAGCCGTCCTCGAACACGGGCGGCGGGCCCCCCGCGCCCGTGGGCTTGGCGAAGATCTGCCATTTGATCGAGCACGAGTTAGCGTTGTCGGGGCAGGCGATCTGCGTGCGCAAGACCGGGCTCACCGTACCGGTGAGGTTGAGGTTCGTGTAGACGCCCGAGCTCGTACCCTCGGGGCTGAGGTAGGGCGTAAGCACGAGCACCGGACCGGCGGCCTCGTTCGTCTCCAGGTCGAAGGTCTCGTATTTGATGACGGACCCCTGGCCCTCGTCGCTCACATTGCACGCGAGCGACGAGGCGCTCGAGCCGGAGTCGAAGGCCGATCCCCAGTCTGCGCTGCAGGCCAGGTCCCAGAGGTCGAAGAGCAGGACCTCTTCGGGGCCGGTGTCGGTCGAGTCGGAGTCGGAGTCCGATTCGTCGCTGTCGGATGACTCCGACTCCGACTCCGACTCCGACTCCGACTCCGACTCCGACTCCGACTCCGACTCCGACTCCGACTCAATGCTGTCGGATGTGTCGGTGCTGGACTCCTCCGAGTCGTCCGTCTCGGAGGCCGTCTCATCTGCGGCGTCCGTATCGCTGGTCTGTGGGGGGTCGGAGAAGCAGCCCATGGTCGTCAGCGAGAGGCCGACGAGGCCCAGTGAAAACAAGCGCAAGGGTCGTGTCACATGGCCGAGCTTACCAGTCCATGAGTGAAAACAAGGGTAAGGGTCGCGTGACACGGCCCTGACCCGGGGTTGTCACGGCACTGACCCGGAGTTGTCACGGCCCTGACCCGGAGTTGTGCACGGACCTTGGACCAGCCCGTCTCCCGGGCCCTGTGCGAGGTGCGCGTACTGCATCGCCGAGATCGGGGGAGGCTCCCTACTCGACGTCCCGGGTGTCGTAGGTCTCCCGTGCCCGGTGGACCCTGAGTCGGTTGTCGTGGGCCCACATGGCAAGGGTGGCCACCGGTCCGAGTAGGGTCTCGCCCATCGGCGTGAGTTCGTACTCGACCCGCGGAGGAACCTCGGCGTAGACAGCCCGCTCGACCAGCCCATCACGCTCCAGACGCCGCAGGGTCACAGCGAGCATCCGCTTCGAGATTCCAGCGATGATGCGATTCAGCCCACTGAAGCGCATTCGGCCCGTACCGAGGTTCACCACCACCAAGACGCTCCACTTGTCACCCACGAGGTCGAGGATCTCCCGCGTCGCGCGACACTCGGTGTCGAAGCCCGAGGTCACTCCCGCGTTCCCTGGTAACTTCAAAATGCCTCGTTATTGCGGAGCTGCATGTTCGCTATTCTAGACCGGTTTCCAGATGATCTACCGGAGGGCATCTGGAAATTTCAAGGCATATATTCTCGGGGAGACTACAGATAGGTTCGGCTCGGGACCTCCCAGATTCAGATGTGGATCTGAATCGATGGTGACCTCCACATAACCAGGTGACTTCAATGTGCCTCCTTCTCGGCGGGCGGGAGATGTTTTAGCTTCGACAGTGCATCTTCGAGGAACCCCGCTATGCAGCCGAAATCACTCGTCGCTTTGGTCATACGTCACAAGTTGCTCGTCGCCGTGGCCAGCGTGCTCGCCCTGTCGGGGCTCGGTCTAGGCCGGAGCTTCATGGCGTCACCGCTCCCCCCACCCGCTCCGTGGTCGGGTGATCTGCCGGTCGCGTCACCACCTCCGAGTATGGAGATCTATCGGTTGCCCACTGGGACCTATCAAACACCGGCCGCCCTGGCGTTCCGTGGCGGCTCGTTTTCTGACCTGCGCGATTTTGCGGCGACCGCGATCCTCGTGCGTCATCCGAAGGGCGATCTGCTCTTCGATGCAGGCTTCGGCGCCGATGTCGATACCCAGATCAGAGAGACCTTGCCGTGGATGCTCCGTGCGACCTCCGAGCACAAACTCGGCGAGCCGGTGCACGCACAACTCGATGCCATCGGCTATGACTTCGACGCGCTACAGGGGGTCGTGATCACGCATGCACACTGGGATCACGTAAGCGGGCTGGCGGACCTCAATGTGCCTGTGTGGATGAACGCCGCGCAGCAGGAGTATGCCAAGGAAGATACGGTCGATACACGCCTGTTCAATAGCTTCTCGCATCTCACGATCCAAGGCTATACCTTCGACGGGCCGCCCTACCTCGGCTTCCCGTCGAGCTACGACGTGTGGGGCGACGGCTCGATCGTGCTGGTCCCCGCGCCCGGCCACACGCCCGGCTCGATCGTAGCGTTTGTGACCTTGCCCAAGGGCGAGCGTTTTGCACTGATCGGTGACCTGACATGGCAGCTCGACGGAATCGAATTGCTGGCCGAGAGGCCATGGCTGTTGCGCCTGCTCGCCGACTACGACCCGAGTCAGGCGCGCAAAAACCTGCTGCAGATGGTGGCCCTCGACGGGCTCGTGCAGATCGTGCCGGCCCACGACGGTCGGGCGTTCGTCGATATCCCTCTGTTACGCTAGAAACTTGGGCATCTCTGTCACCGCGGTGGAGCGTCCCCGCCCATGGGGAGCATGGAGGCCTGCAGCCCACGGCGAGGGTGGGGGGGATCCTCGCCGTGGGGGGATCCCCGGGGATCCTCCACCGGGCATCCTCGGTGGCCTGAATCGTGGCCTGGAAGATCGGGCCTGGGTGGTTCCACAAAGCAGGAGCAAACTGTCTGGGTGAGGCCGCAGTACCTCGGGCGGGGGATTTCGCCACGTTGCAAGCCGCGACGCAGTGGGCCGGCATCACACCACGAGTGCCCGTAAGTCACTGAAATTACTATCTTCTGAACACGGCGCGATTTTCGAAGGTCAATCCAGACAGATGCGGTTTTTACGTGCAGCGTTCATCGTCAGTGTCGCACTCATGGTCCTGACCATCCTCACCGCGAGCTGAGCTCCGGCGTCGTCGCGCGCGGCGTCCGAGCGCGGCGAGCACCACGGCCCAGGCCGCCCCGCGGTGGGCGGGATGGGCGGGATGGCCGGGATGGCCGGGATGGCCGGGACGAAGATCATGGTTCGCCTCGAGTGAGCAGCCACAACCCTTCGGTTCGAGCTTGGCGGCCGCGCCCTCGTCGCTCGAGCCGCCGTCGCCGTCATTCGTATCGGAGCCGTCTTCGGTGTCCTCCTCGTCGCAGTCATCACCTCCGACGAAGCCCCCCTCCTCGCAGCCGGTCTCGCCAAAGTCCTCCGTGACCTGGATGTAGACCGGGCTGTAGGCCGTCCAGCTCCGGCCCATGGGGTCGCTGAGTTCCAGGCGGATCGAGACCGCGTTCGCGGCCGCGGCGAGGGTCGGGGCGTAGGGTAGATCGAAGCTGCCCTGGTCTGCGGGCAGGTCCTCGGCGAACACCTCCCACGTCGGGGTCGCCGAGGCGCTCGCCCAAGACAGGGTCATGGTCGTGCCCGGCATGGCGTCGACGCAGCCGCTGATGCTGGCATTATCACCCACGTCCACGCTCTGCTCGGCGTAGGTCAGGGCGGCCGCGGGCGGGCTCGCAGCCGGGTCTGGGTCATCGACGATCTTGAACACGCCGGGGTGCTGGGTCCAGAGGTTGAACCACGGCTCCCAGGTGTAGGCCTCGACCACCCAGGTGCCGGCCGCGAGCGCGCTCGTATCCCACAGCAGGGGCTGCTCGGCGCTTGCGAAGGTGATCGGCCGCCGCTGGTCGTCGGCGTTGATGCGGGTCCAACAGTCGGTCCAGTCCACGTTGTAGTCGAGCACCTCGAGGTCGAGGTCGACCTCGTCCGGGTCGCCGAGCTGCTCGGCCGCCGCGGCGTCGAGGTCGGCCTCGGAGATCCAGTTGGGCAGCACCGCGTCGCGGTCGTGGTCGCGGCAGAACCCGAGGAACTGGTGTCGGCGGCTGTCGGCGACCTCGTCGTCGGTGAGCTGCGTGTCCTCGAAGGGGACCGCGTAGGTCAGTGGATAGATCGGGTTCTGGCTGCGATCGATGACCGTCATGCACGGCGCATCGCTCCAGTCGACCGGGGTCCGGGGATGGTTGCCGTTGCCCGCGTGGGCGAGGTTTGGCCCGAGCACAGTCAGCGCCAGAGGGCCCAGCACCAGGACCAAAGTGAGGGAATGCCGCGAGGGCGCCCCGAAGCGCGCCGCCGAGCCTCCAACTTTCGCGCCGCCTGGGAAGACTCGGGTGTTGCGACGCAGCGGCACCGTTGGCGGATACCACAGGCCGCGGGTTGGAGCGGCGAGCGCCGCCGAGCACCGAGTCAGTTGTCCCGGTGCTCGGCGGCATCCCGTGGGAGATCTCGGGCGCCTGCGGGAGCGGCGACGCCGTCGCTAACGCGGGGTTCAGAGCCTGAATGCACCGGTGGTGGAGCGCTCGGCGGCCGGCGGGATGTCGCGGACCCGAAAGCTCAGGGCCGGGCCGCCGTTGGTCGGCGTGCTCCCGCTGGGACATTGGGTGCGGGGGGGTGGCCTGGTAGGCTCCGCCGCGCCCATGCCGACACTCTGCCCACGCAGCCGTCCACGAACTGGCCCTGGCCGTATGCGGCGAGATCGGCGCTTGCCCAGGAGTCTCTCGCGATGAATCTCAAGACCCTGAGGTTGCGTGTCGACCATCTGGTGTATGGCGGCCTGGCGTTGTTGCTGTTGGTCGGAGGCGCCCTCGGCTGGCGGGCGCTCAGGCCTGTCGCAGAGGAGCCCGCCGAGCTCGACACTCGCCTCGACAGGCTGCGCCACAAGTCCGGGCGCCGGTCGTCGCCCCGCTTTCTTCGACCCATGCGCCCCTACCGTTCGGGCTCGGACGAGGCCCGTCGGGAGATTGGCGAGGGCCTGCCCGTGTTCAAGCCCCCGCGGCAGATCGATCCGGGCGACCTGGGCCCGGAGGAGGCCGTGGACAGCTTCAAGGAGGTGCTCGCCGAGCTCGAGGAGGCCGTGGAGAACGAGCGTGTGCTCGACCAGTACTCCCAGTGGGAGCTCTACAACCGGGCCACGGGATCGTTCACCGTGCTCTCGAGCTGGATCGACGGCAGCGATCCCAAGGAGCGCGCGCTGATGGAGGACTCCTACCAGCAGATGCGCTCGCTCATGGGCGAGCTGGAGCTCGAGCGACCGCCGCGAGAGGAGACCCGTGGCTACGCGGCGCACGGACGCTGGGCCCAAGAGCCCGCACACTGAGCCACGGCTGTGGCGGTCAGAATAGACGATGGCACCAGACCGGCGTCGCATGGACGATTTCGGAACTCGTGCTCGGGGGATGTCTCAGTGACCAACCTTCGACGTTACTGGGTTCGACATTGCTGGGCGGCGGTGCTGGTCGCCTTGGTGACCGCTGGCTGTGCTACTGCGTCGTACTCAGTCAAAGTGAATGATTCTTGCATCCAGACCTACGGGCCAAACTGTGACTGGGTGACCGCGACTGAGATGGCGAGTCGTCGGTGCACAGAAACCCTCAGCAAACACTGGTCGAGTGAGGTTCGCCGTGTTTGTTCCGGGGGAGCTCCCGATGAGTCAATTCGATTTGGCAACTTGGACGTGCACTTCGATGGGCAGCGAGCGGATGATAGCCGTAGGGTGAGTGGCCATTTTGGGGAGTTGGAAATGTTCTCTGGAGCGGTTGTTGAATTTAGTGTTCCCGGAAACCCCTCTGGTGAAATTACGTTGTCGCATGACCGTGATGTCGCCGCGATTGTGAAGACCAGCTTGGGAACTCTTATCGCAGTTGATTCGGGTGAATTTGGTGGAGGGTTAGTACAGGTTTCGGACCGGGGTGACCCACATGTATTGCTACGTCGAGCAGTGAGCCATGTGTTTGAGCAAGATGGTGAGGTGTTCGCTGTTTCCGGGGGCGGGGTCGGGCCAGATAGGCTATTCTTGATTTCTCGGTCCAGCCAGCCGCGATTGGCTCGATGGGAGGTCGGTTTGCGTTTGGTTCTGCCTGGGCAAGTGTCCTCAGTTTACCGCGACTCGGGTGATATTGTGATCGTTACCGGCTCTGGGTCGGTTCGCATGGGGACAATGAGATCAATTGAGTTCAACCATGGGTGAGCAGAACATGAGGCCGGTCGAGACCCACTGTGCGTGGCCTTGGTGAGCCTGTGGAGGTGCCGGAGATTTCTTGTGGCGTCCTCTTGGTCACGCAGGCGGGCGGCTGAGCGAGCTGATATGAGGCGTGCGCCTAGATTTTTGGGTCTGCACCCAAAGTTCACAAGAACGACAAAGTTGGCGTCTTCCAATTGGTTCAGATAACTGATAGGTGTTTGAGGGTGAGAACTCGCCCAAGAACAGGCGGTGAACGATGACCGCGTACCTGATCCAAGTCAGCCCGCGCCAAGGGCGACCTCGATCAACTTTTGGTAGAGTCCTCCTGGGGATCCACAGTGTCGAGTGCATTGGTCCAAGCTTCTTGAAGCCGACGAATCTGCTGGGCCGTTGGGCCAATGACCGGGCGGGAGGGTTCTGATGGCTCGCTCGGCCCCCACTCTGGCCGCAATGCTGAGTGCTCTGGCACTGGCAGGCATGTTGGGGTGCCAATCAAGTGGTGACTTGCTTTTGCCCGCGGAGCCCGGGGAGTGTGGGCGGGTTGTATTCAATGGCAATACAATTGAGCTATATGGAATTGAGCCGATAGGCTGCGATCGTATGGAAGGGGCGGTCAAGGTGGCGCTGGAAGACACTCTTGTATCTGTCGCTGCCGGATACTGTATGCTTTCAGGCTACGGCGACCAGGCCAGGTTTGCAGGAACTGGCTGTCTGGACCCCAGCGATCAATTTGATCCACCGCCGAGCGGTTGTGTGCGACACGTTAGTCCAGATTGGACTGTGCCCGGCGCCGCGACCCATGGCATGGTCCCGAACAGGAACCTGCGGGGGGATATTGTAGCGAATGTTTCAGTCGGTGTCGGAACGCGACTCTCGGAAAATCTCCAGATTCGACTGATTGGCGAAGGTGTTGCACGAGCTTCCTGCCAGGTCACCGGCCCCGGAGATACCTGTGTTCGCTTGCTCCGCGCCGACGAACGAAGGAAAAAGAGGGCGAAAGATTGATCTGGGGTCCCTATTGTCAGCGCTCTATGCTGCCTCGGGCCATGCTTGCACTGCGTAGATCTGGACCCCAGGAACCCCTGGTTAGAGACATTCTCGGGGCATCGGGCTTCGAATTTACACATCTAACGATGTATCGTTGGATCCGGTTTCGATGAGGATGCCACTGATATTTCTTGGGCTAAATGGACCGTGGGACTTGATGATCTTCGAGAGCGTCGACGACACGAGAGGATACGCCGAGCCGGTGGATGTTCGCTCGGGAGAATACGGCGACCACGGTTGGGATGCAGATGGGAAGCCCGTGGCCTTGGTGGCGACACCGTCGGCGAGGCAGGTTGGTCTCATCGGCAGGCTGCTCGGCCTCGAACCCGAGCTCGAGGTCAGCGTGCGTGAAGTCGAGCTGCCCGCCGAGCCCGAAATGCTGCGCGAGGCCCTGCTCGGCCGTCTCTCCGGGCTGGAGTCAGACCTTGTGGCGGCGGCCGAGGGTCTGGGCTTGGACGACTTGATCGACCTGCTTCGTCGGTCCACTAGCGATGCTCTTCAGCGCGTGCGAGAGGGTCGGTATCGGAAGTAGGGCGCCGAACTTTTCATGTGCCGATCGAAAGGGATTCGGCGCAGTCCCGGGCCCGAGTTCGGGCCCGGGACGCGAGCTCAGTCCGCGCTCAGGCCGAGTAGCTGGGCCAGGGGGTAGGTGCCGTCTGCGAGCACCCAGCCGCCTTCCTCGACCGCGCCGACGCGGTCGTAGCCGCCGCGGGTCTCGGTCCTGTGTACGGTCAGGACCCCGCCGGAGAACTCGAACGAGGCGTCGAAGCCCTCGCTGATCGGCAGGCCTTCGGTGTGCTCTTCATCGATGTCGTCCACATCTTCACCCTCGAACTCGATCTCGCGGGTGTAGCCGGAGCTCTCCAACAGGGCGCGGGTACAGGACGCGGAGCCCCCGTCGCGTGTGCAGACCACGAGCGAGGCGAACTCCTCGATCTCGATCTCGTTGAGGCCCATGTCGCGGTCGACCCGGGTCTTGGTGAAGTGCATGAGCAGCTGGCTGCCCTCGGTCAAGAGCGGCTCGACGGAGGACTCGCCAAACTGGGCTTCCTCGAAGATCCCGAACATGCCGGGGTTGTATTCGGAGACGACCTCGGCAAACAGGTTCCAGCCTTTGTCGGTCTTCACGACCGGGAACCATGCGCGCTGCTCGGGGAAGCCCTCGTTGTTGAACGCGAGCAGACCCCAGGTCGGGTCGTCGGTGGGGGCGGCGACGAGGGTGGGCTCGCAGCTGCAGGGCTCGCCCTCCTCCATCTGAAAGTCCTCGCAGAGGGTCGACAGCTGCTTGCAGGCCGCGGCGAGGTCGGGGAGATCGCGGGCCAGGACCGCGAGCGGGCCGCAGCTGTCGCTCGCAGCGGGAGCCGGCGTCGCTGAGGACGAGAGTTTGGCGAGGCGAGCCTGGACGGTCTTGTTGGGGCGGGCCGCGAGCGAGGCGGTGTAGCTCTCGATGGCGGCCGCTTTGTCGCCCCGGTCCTCTTCGACCCTGCCGAGGTTGTAGAGCAGCATGCCGCGCTGCCTGTCCTCGCGCGCGAACTTGAGGGCGCCGAAGGTGGTCTGGTGCGCGAGCTTGAGGTCGCCGGCCTTGTAGGCCGCCCACCCGAGCTCGCCGAGCACCGAGATGTCGCTGGCGTCGATGGTGAGCGCCTCTCGGTACTTGGTGATGCCCTTGTCGTACTCGCCCTTCTTGGTCAGGGCGCGACCTTCGTTGAGCAGGGTCTTGAGTTTGCGACGCAGCTCGCGGGCCTTCTTGGGCTCGAGCTCGGGCGCGTGTCCGGCCGCGTCGGCCTTGGCGCTGGTCTTGGCCTTGGCGGGGGTCTTGGTGCTCGCATCGGTCTCGGCGCTCGCATCGGTCTTGGCGCTCGTATCGGACTTGGAGCTCGGGTCTTTGTTTGTGGGTGCTCCTCCAGAGTCACAGGCAAACATGAGGAGGAACCCGAGGGGCCAGGCGCGTCGCATAAGGGGGAGCCTATCAGGGCCCAGGGAGCTCTCGAAAGGCGTCGGCCGATGGCGAGACCGCTCACGAGACTTGGATTCTGGACTGTGGCGTTTCAGCACAGTGGCTGTCGACGCGACGTCCTGGGTGAGGCGAAAGCCATGGGTTTCGCTACAGGCTGCCGCGTTTCGAGGGCGAAGTCGCGCTCACTCGAAGCGGGCGAAGCGGGCGAAGCGGGCGATCATAGGGAGGTGGTCCGAGGCGTCGTCCCAGCAGCGGGGCTCCCAGTCGTGGACGACCGCGGTGCAGCACTGGTAGAGGTAGTCGAACCAGGTGAAGCGGCCGAGGGCATCGTCAGATTTTCGGAACCAGCCGCGGGGGCCGAAGCCCTCGAGCTTGTCGAGAGCGCGTGCTCCTCGGGGGGTGAAGTAGGTGCCGCCTTTGAATGTGTGCCTGCTGAGATCGATGAGAACGACATGAAAAGGAAGATTCTAAATCAAGCAGTGGCCTGCTCGCTCCTGATCGGTGTGGGCGCCTGCGGCAGTCCACCCCTTTGCACCGACTGTGATGTGTCGGATGCAGATGTGGACTCCGAGGAGGGCGAGGAAGCTCCTGGAGATCTGCCTTGTGGGGGGGCAGACCTCCAAACGGACGACAAAAACTGCGGTAGCTGTGGGAGCCGGTGCTACGTATGGTACTCGGGGACCGAGTGGGAGGCAGGAGGGTGTGTCGCAGGGGAGTGCGCACCATTGTGGACCGACTGTGAATCTGGGTTTGCCACCTGTGCAGAACGCTGTGCGCAGACAGATCAACCCTGTATTGAAGGTGGATGTGCTGGAGTTTCGGGTTTCTTCGTAGACGTGCTCGCGTTTGATGGATGTAACCCCCCCGCGCTCTTCAAGACCCCGCTCGAGAGCTGCGATGACGAGATCGACTGGAACAAGGACGACCTCGAAGTCGTCCGACAGGCTCTCTGTTGCTGTGGGCACCCTTGAGGCGCGACCAGGGCCCGGGCGAAGTGGCATTTACTCGAAGCGGGCGATCACGGGGACGTGGTCGGAGGCGTCGTCCCAGCCGCGGGGCTCCCAGTCGTGGACGACCTCGGTGCAGCGCTCGTAGAGGTCGTCGCTGGCGTAGACGTAGTCGATGCGCAGGCCCTGCTTTTTCTTCCAGCTGCCGCCGCGGTAGTCGAACCAGGTGAAGCGGCCGGGGGCGTCGTCGAACTTGCGGAAGCAGTCGCGCAGGCCGAACCCCTCGAGCTTGTCGAGGGCGGCGTGCTCCTCGGGGGTGAAGTGGGTGCCGCCTTTGAGGGCGTCGACGGACCAGGTGTCGCGCGCGTCTCGGGCGATGTTGAAGTCGCCACAGAGGATCACCGAGCTCTGCGCGCCGCTTTGGTAGCGGGCGCGGAGCTCGGCTTCGAGGCGCGCGAGCCAGTCGAGCTTGTAGGTGAAGGCCTCCGATCCCAGGGCGGTGCCGTTGGGGACGTAGAGGTTGTAAATGCGGGCGCCGGCGTAGGTGCAGGCCAAGATCCGCTTGTGTCTGTCGGGCGGGTCGTCGGCGAAGCCGAGCTGGACGTCCTCGGGTTCGCCCTTGGTCAAGGTTGCGACTCCGGCGTAGCCCTTGGTCCCGTTGAGGGTGACGGTGTAGCCGAGCTCCATGAACGGGACCCGTGGAAACAGGCGGTTCTCGACCTTGGTCTCCTGTAGACACACGACCTCGGGCGCGTCGTCTTCGAGCTCGTCGAGGTAGGTCAAGACGTTGTCGAGCCGCGCGCGGATCGAGTTGACGTTCCAGGTCATCACGCGAAAGGGCTTCGACATCGAGGCCGAGAATAGCGAAGCAAGCGGGGCGTGCCGAGCAAGGCAGCCCGCGGAGCCCGGCTCGGGGAGGGGCGAGGGGGAGATTTGGCACGGGTCTCGGGGGTGGGTGTGATGGGTGTAGGGGCTGTCGTGAGTCAACGCGTCGGCTCGGAGAGGCATCCACGATTCGCGGTCGCGGAGGGAATCGTGAGCCTCCGCAATCACAGGTCGGGTCGAGGCTGGGGAGCGCCGTGGTAGGCAACGCCATGGCCGAGAGCTTGGATCCCGCCCGCACGCCCGTGATCGTCGATGCCCTGCGCACGCCCATGGGCAAGTTTCGCGGCGCCCTCGCGCCGGTGCGCCCCGACGACCTCGCCGCTCATGTGATCCGGGCGCTGCGGGAGCGCTACCCGGCGGCCCTCGAGGACATCGAGGACGTCTACTTTGGAGCGGCCAACCAAGCCGGCGAGGACAACCGAAACGTCGCCCGGATGGGGGCCCTGTTGGCCGGTCTGCCGGTGGAGGTGCCTGGCGTGACGGTGAATCGCCTGTGTGGCTCGGGCATGGAGGCGGTGATCCAGGCGGCCAAGGCGATCATGGTCGGCGAGGGCCACGTGTACATCGCCGGTGGAGTCGAGAGCATGACCCGGGCGCCGGTGGTCATGCCCAAGGGCGACAAGCCGTTTCACAACAAGCCCGAGATCTACGACACGGGCCTGGGCTGGCGGATGATCAACCCCAAGATGGACGCCCTGTACCCGATCGAGTCGCTCGGCGGGACGGCGGAGAACGTGGCCGAGCGCCACGAGGTCAGCCGCGAAGACCAGGACGCCTGGGCGCTGCGCAGTCACCAGCGGGCGGCGGAGGCCCAAGACGAGGGGTGGTTCGACGACGAGATCGTCTCGATCACCGTGCCCCGAGGGCGCAAACTGGAGCCGCTGCGGGTGACCTTGGACGAGTCGGTGCGCCGGGACACCTCGGCCGAGGCCCTGGCGAAGCTGCGCCCCCTGTTCCGCGAGGGCGGGACGGTGACCGCGGGCAACGCCTCGCCCCTCAACGACGGGGCCGCGGCCCTGCTGATCACCTCGGCCTCCCGGGCGGCCTCCCTGGGCCTCGAGCCCCTGGCGACGATCGTGGCCTGGGGTCACGCGGGGGTGCACCCGGGGATGATGGGCATCGGTCCGATCCCGTCGAGCCGCAAGGCCCTGCAGCGAGCGGGGATCCGGGCGAGCGAGCTCGACTCGATCGAGCTCAACGAGGCCTTCGCCAGCCAGACCTTGGCGAGCTTGCGGGCCCTCGGTCTCGACCCGGAGAAGGTCAATCCTTCCGGTGGCGCGATCGCCTTGGGCCACCCCCTGGGCTGCTCGGGCGCGCGCATCGTGACCACGCTGGCCCACAACCTCCGCCGCGGGCGCGGTGAGTGGGGGCTTGCGAGCATGTGCATCGGCGTGGGTCAGGGCATCGCATGTGTGCTCCAGCGCACAGCTTGAGTGCCGGCCTTCGGTGTCACTTGAGCGAGCCCTGACCTGTCTGTCCACTCCGCCAGCGGAGTTTGGCGGAGGTCTCTGGACATCGCCGTGAAGGCGGATGCGCCCTGATTCGAGGACTGGGGGTTTGACGGGGTTGGAGCCCCGCCCCTACCTTGCCGCCATGTCTCGCCTCAGTGCCCTGACTTTCAGCTTTGGTCTTGCCGCTCTCTTGCTCGCCGCCCCCGCCTGCGACGGCAACAACGATGACGACGATACCGGCTCCACCGGAGACACGGCCGGGGAGACCACGGATACGACGGGCGAGACCGAGACGGCGAGCGAGACGGGCGATACCGGTGAGCTGGTGTGTGGGGACGAGTGGGCCGAGAAGGCCGCCGGCGGCAAAGACATCATGGGGGAGTGGGGCCACGCGTGTACGCAAGACGACGAGTGTGTGGCGTTGTTGGGTGACGGGGCGGCCTGCGTGCACGACATCTTGGGTATCTACGATCTGCCTGGGGGCTACTGCTCGCGCAACGGCTGCGAGCTGCCCGACGCGAGCACCACAGTCGTGCTCGACTCCGCCGACTGTTCCGGCGGCGGCGGCGTGGCCTGCCTGGGCGTCAAAGACATCTACACGGTCTGTGCCGTGCCCTGCTCGAGCCACGACGAATGTGGGCGCGAGGGTTACGGCTGTCGGATCATGCCGAACATCGCCGCCGAGGGAGATCAGACCTTCTGTCTGATGGATGCGCAGAGCTGCTGCACCACCGACTCTGGTGAGTGCGGCTGAGTCCGCGCCGAAACGACGACGCTCGCCCGGCGCGGCTGCGCCGGTTGCGTTTTCGGGGCTTCGATCGACAGACTCGGGGTGATGGAGACCATCGACGAGGTGGATAATGGGTCCGCAGCGGTCATGCTCGATGGCGCGATGGCGACGGAGTTGGCCCGGCGTGGTTTTGAGCTGCGGGCGCCAGCCTACGCAGCCCGGGCTCTCGATGATGCGCCCGAGCTGCTGACCGCGATCTATCTCGACTATCTGCGCGCGGGGGCCCAGGTCCTGACGACGGACAGCTTTGGTCTGTACGCTCCGAGCCTCCGAGAGGCGGGCCAGGAGGGGCGCCAGGCCGAGCTCGCCGGGCTCTGCGTGGCGGTCATCGAGGCGGCTCGGGACGAGCTCAGGGTCGCTGGAGAGGCGAGCCTGTGCGGGTTTCGGATCGCGGGGTCCGTGCCGCCCACGGGTGCCGAGCCGGAGGCCGACGCCGGGCTCGAAGAGTCGGCCTACCGGAGCCTGGGCCAGGCCCTGGTTCGCGCGGGGGTGGACCTGATCTTGCTCGAGACCTACCCGAGTGTGACTCAGGCCGGGCGTGCGCTGCGGGCTGTGAGCGGACTCGGGGTTCCCGTGTGGCTGTCTGTGGTCGCGGGTTTCCCCACTGAGGATGGCACGCTCGATGGATCGCGGATGTCGGGGGGGGAGCGATTCACCGAGCTCTTCGAGGCGCTGCTCGACATTCGAGATCGGTCGGGCGAGGCGGGCGAGGCGGGCGAGGCGGGCAATGTGAGCGAGGCCCCGGGGGCGCTGTTGATCAACTGCACACAGATCGACGCGGTCCCGGCTGCGGTCGAGGCACTCGCCGCGGCCCGGGCTCAAAGTGCGTGGCCGGGGGTCTTGGGTCTGTACCCACACCTCGGTGGTCCGGGCGACGAGGGGGTCTGGATCGACCGAATCCTCGAGCCCGAGGTGTTCGCAGACCGGGTCGCCGCCTGTGTTCGACGGTGGCCGCAATTTGTGCTGCTCGGCGGATGTTGTGGAGTGGGTCCAGCCGAGATCGCTGCGCTCTCGGCCAGGTTCCACGGACGCGAGGGGGCGCGAGAGCGCGGGCTCGACCGCCTCGTTGCGCTGGTTCCCTGAGCGCGTTGCAACATGTCGCCCGCCCGTGTTTCAGCGCGGCCTTCACCCAGGGTGGAACCCGGCCAGGAACCCACGGGAGACCAACCTTCGCGCTGCGTGGGGTTGGCACAGAGCTTGCGATGTACCTGGCGAGAGGAATCAACAACGATGGACATCCAGGCATTTTTCGACGACGCGACCAGCAATCTGACCTACGGCGTGAGTGACCCAGAGACCAAGCGCGCGGTGGTCATCGACTCCGTGCTCGACTACGACCCGCTGACTTCAGCGATCGATTACAAATCGGCCGACCGGGTCAAGGCATGGCTGGAGGCCGAGGGCCTCGAGCTGAGCATGATCCTCGAGACCCACGCACACGCGGACCATCTCTCGGGCTCGGCCTACCTCAAGGCGGCGTATCCCGCCGCGCAGGTCGGGATCGGGAGCAGGATCAAAGAGGTCCAGGGCCTGTTTCAGGGGGTCTTTGATCTCCCGGCCGAATTTCCCACCGACGGGAGCCAATTCGATCACTTGTTCGAAGACGGCGAGGTCGTGGACCTCGGAGGGCTGAGCTTCGAGGTCATGTTCACGCCGGGCCACACACCCGCGTGTGTGAGCTACCGATTTGGGGACGCGGTGTTCACGGGTGACGTCGTGCTCATGCCCGACATGGGGACGGGCCGCTGCGACTTCCCCGCGGGCTCGGCCGTCGACCTTTACAACTCGGTCAAGAACAAGCTCTACACCCTCCCCGCGAAGACCCGTCTGTTCGTGGGTCACGACTACCAGCCGGGTGGGCGAGGGCTGGCCTACGAGACCACTGTCGGTGCGCAGAAGGCCGACAATATCCAGTTGCCCGAGGGGCGTACTGAAGCCGAGTTCGTGGCCTTTCGGACGCGCCGAGATGCGTCCCTGGCCACCCCCACGCTTTTGTTTCAGAGCATCCAGGTCAACGTCAACGCGGGCGAGCTGCCCGCGAAGGCCGGGAACAACTTGCGCTATCTCAAGATCCCCATCGGTGCGCTGGGTGGGGGCGGCGGGGATCCCTGAGCTGGAAGAGTGTCAACAGTTTGTAGGCGCAATGTCTACGCGTATTCAGACCCGTCCAACGCTGGACGGGTCTCTTAAACAGATCAATGCTGCGCCCGCGTGACCATGGAACGCCAACCTCGTGAGACTCGTTCTGGGCTGACTCTCGCGCAGTATCTCGATGTGCTCGAGCCGTCTGGAAATAATGCGGCGATCGAGCTTTCGGTCGGTCGGCTCCCGGTCGGCCGGGTCGAGCTCAGGGGCGGCCGGCCGGTGCACGCCGAGCTCCCTGGGGCGGTCGGTGACAAGGCCCTCGAGCTGCTCGCGCGCATACCTCGCTCTGAGGTCTCGCTGGTCGAGCCCGAGCGCTGCCGACGGACCCTCGTTCGGCCCTGGAGAGGCTATGTGGGCAAACCAGGGCCATTGAGCCGGGGATCAGGGCAGCTGTTGCGCCTCGCTGTGGGGGCTTCCGCGGTCTGGAAGACGCCCGCGGGCGAGGTCTTGGAGGAGCGGGCCGAGGTCGTGTCGCTGCACCCCCAAAGGCACGCTCCAAAGTCGCAAACTTCGGTGAGCAGCGGCGCGGACACCAGCCCGAGTCGGTCCGAGAAGGCCATCGGGAAGGGCGTAACCGCGCATCTCGACACCTCGGGTGTGGGGCCCGCGAACCGGGGACCGAGGGTCACGACCGAGGGCCCAGTGTCGCCGGTGACTGAAGTGAATCATCGTACCTTAAGACCGAGTAGTGACCCTAAAGACAGTGTTGAATCATCGCGTCCTCCCGGCGACGAATTTGACCACTTGTTCCGCCGATCGATGAGCGCGTATACGTCGCGAAACTACGCGATGGCTCTCGAGTTGACCGAGCGCTGCCACGCGCTTCGGCCCCAAGACAGACGTGTTCGCCACAACCTCGAGCGTCTACGCCTGCGTGTCGGCCCGCGTCCCCAAAAGTGATCGTCATGCAAAATCATCGTTTGGGTTGGGACCGGCGGGCTCAGGCCGGCGTACCTCATCGACCCACGCCGCGGGGTCCTCGACCGCCGCAGCCGGGTAGCCCCGAGGCCCGGGCCGCGCACGAGCAGGCCCAACGCGAGATGCCGCGGGTGTTCAGGAGCGAGTCGGGCTCCCTCGAGGCCCTGCTCCCGGAGTACCTGGCCTTCGTCGTCCAGCACAGCGGTGCACACTCGGCCTTCATCGCCGACAGCCAGGGCCTGCCCATGGTCAGTCAGGGGGAAGTCGAGGCGGAGGCGGCCGCTTCCTCTTTGTTGTACGCGACCTTGGACCGGCTCTGGGACGCCGACAGTGAGTGCCGGCGGATCAGCATCGACCTCGACAGCGAGCGCTGTCTGGTCATGCAGTGGGTCGGGACGCAGACCGAGTCCTTCGTGCTCGGGATCGCTACACCGCAGCCCATACACCCCGATATTCTCGACCACCTCGCGCGTCAGCTGTGCTCCGCGGTCACCCACCTGGAAGCTCGCCGGCTCGCTCGTTGACAAGGAAAATCGCGCTGTGAACCACCCCTCCCTATCCAGCATCGTCGAAGGTGTCTCCTCGCTGCGGGGTCTGTTCGTCATCTTGATGCCCGACTGCCTGCTCTACGACTCTTGGCTGAGGGAGAGTTCGAGCTGGGTCCCCGAGGAGGTCGCCGCCTACTTCGGCGACCTCGTTCGCGCCAATCGCGAGGGCCTGCGCGCGCTCTCGTCGTGGTCCGCGGATATGCAGGTCACGATCGAATCGTCGGATTCGCTGGTGATCTTGAGGGAGCTCGAGGGCGGGTTCGTGGTCGCGTTTGTGTACGAGCGCAGCACGCCCCTGGGCATGGTGCGCCTCAACACCAGGAAGATGCTCGAGCGCCTGGTCTTGGCGCTGCCCGAGGCCGAGGTCGTCGAGCGGCCCCGAGCCGTGCGCCTGGTCGAGTATCTGGAGCGCTACGCACCCGATCCCCACGCGGTGCTGTTGCGCCTGTCTCTGCAGACAGGGCTGCCCATCGAGCAGTTGCAGCGCCCAGAGGAGCTGGGAGAGAGCGACGCGGACAACATGGAGATCGGGATCCGAAACATCTTGGGTTTGGACACGATCTCGTACTGAGGAGCCAGCTATGAGCAACTTGTCATCGGTCTTCGAGCGGCTCCCAGAGCTGAGCCTGGCGTTCTTGGGTGGAGCCCCGGTCGTCTATCACTGCAATCACTTCAACCTGTTCCTGGATCAGACCGTAGACGACGCGCTGGGGGCACCCCGTGGGGTCGAGCTGCGCACAAACGCGGCCCGAGAGGCGAGCCACGCGCTTCTCTCCGGCCTCAATCACGCGCTCGGGGCCAACACGGCGCAGGCTCGTCTCGAGCTCGCCGAAGAGGTGTTCGCGAGCATGGGTCACGGGCGGCTCGACTTCGACGTCGGCGGAGCGGCCAGCGGGAGTTGGGAGGTCCGGGGCGAGACCCTCCACTACGGGATCTGTTGGTCGGAGAAGTATGGACACCTGGTTCGGCGCCACCACCCCGCCGACGCGTTCGCGGCGGGTTTTTGCGCGGCGGCGATCGAGCTGGCCCACGACCTCCGGCCTGGCTCGATGACCACGACCGAGTACGAGTGCATCACCATGCGCGCGCCCCTGTGCCGCTTCCGCGTCGCCGAGGGGGAGCCTCAGGTGTTTGGGAGGCGGGTCGGTCTGGAGGAGAGCATAGCGATCTCGACGCCCGTCGAGCCCGGCCTGTTCGCGGCCCGAGTCGACGAGATCGAGCGTGGGCTGTGTGGATTTCTGAGCACGGTAGAGGCGGACTCACGAGGGCTGATCCAGGCCTTTGGGGTGTTCGTCACCCGTCACCTCGCGTCCTATTACAACAACATCACCTACACGACCTTCGCCGACCTGGTCAGGCGGGCCCCCGCTCTGGCACCCGTGGCCTCGGCCCTGTTTCAGGAGTCGGGGCACGTATGTGTGTTCAACACTTTTGGTGGGATCCTGTTGTCGCCGGAGTGGGAGGGCATGGTCGGGAGTTCGACCGAGCCCGCGGCGATCTTGAGCGGCTGCGTAGCGATTGCGCGGGCGCTCGGTTTTGGACGCTGGGAGATCGAGGATTTCGTCCCCGGGGAGCGGCTGTGCATTCGGACGCCGCTGACCTACGAGCACCCCTGGCTGCTCGCCCGCGGGTGTGACCTGGGCATACCCGCCGCGTTCTTTTTGCAGGGTGCTGTGCTCGCTATCATGCAGCTTATCGAGAGCGTGGATTGGGCGGCTCGACCGAAGCTCGACCAGGGGTACTACGACGCTCTGTTTCGTCGTGGGACGCCCTGGAAAGTGGACCAGAGCACATGTGTGAGCATGGGCGATCCGGATTGCCGGGTGGTCGTGGAGCGCCAGGGTTAGGGGCTCGTGGCCACACCGCTCACCATGCCTCCCATCGTGCCTTCCACCAGGGGGGCGCTGTACCTGTCTCGGGATGGGGGGTGTACCCGCTCGCTGCTGTGGCGACTCGAGTCGAGCGCCCCGCTCTCGGTGGGCAGACTCGGCGCAGCCCTCGAGCGCGCGGGGTACCGGGAGTCGAGCGCCCCGCCGGGCCTGCACATCTACGATGGCCGTGGCGAGGACAGGGTCGTGTTTGTCCCCCGCACCGGCAGGATCCAGCTGCGTCTGAGCTACCTCCGCCTCGGTGAGCGGCGGGCCGAGGACGCCCGGGAACTGGGCGCCGCGATCGCCTCCGCTCTGAGCTTCGGCTTCTCCAGCGAGAGAGCGGGGGACGGGGACATAGACAGGGCGGACAGGGACAGGGGGGAGAGGACGTGAGACAGCACCCCGGCCGGACCTCGAAGATTCAGGTCGGTCGCTCGACCTTGACCTTTCAAACCGAGGTCTACGGTGAGCCCGCCGAGGTCGTGACCTTGGTGGACCTCGCGGGGCGGGTCGTGCAGACCAAGAAAACCGCGATCCCCGAGTCGGTGCTCGCTGGGGGAGAGGAGGCTCTGGTGCGCTTCGCCGGGGTGACCCACGAGCGGATCGAGACCGAGGCGCGCGCGGCCCTGCGACGGCGGGCGGAGCGAGGCCGGTCCAAGCCCGAGGCCCAGACCGAGCTTCCGGGAGAGGGTCCTGTGCAGGGGAGCGATGGGGTGGTCGACGAGACCGCGGCGTGGCTGTTCATGGCCGCCGTCGACGCCTACGCCCACGGGGACCTGCACACCAGCGAAGATCTGTTTGTCGTCGTGTCGGAGCTGCTGCCGGACGATCGTCGTGTGGCCCAGTGTCTCGCCGTGTTCAAGGGCTAGCAGCCCTCCCTTGGCCCTTTCGCCGATGGCCGCGTTGCCGAAACTCGCAGTGCGCCCGGTACAGCGGCGTTTCAGCGCCTCGCCCTCGACGGAAAATCCGGCGCGAGGCGACGCGATGGGTTTCACCACCGACTGCTAGGTCGTGCTCAGCATGCGGAGCCGCTCGGCCGAGAGCGAGCCCGGCTTTGCCGTGAGCATGACGACCTCTTGGTCGTCCTCGGGCACGTGGAGAACGACGCAGTCGAGCTCGAGCTTGCCCACGCGCGGATGTTCCGTCGTCTTCACCAAGTGGCGCGCGGGTGTGTACACCTCGTTGTTGTCCCACCGCTCACGAAAACTCTCGCTGTGCATCAGATCGTCGAGCAAGCGACGCGTGTCCGAGTCGCTCGGGTACCTCGTCGCAGCCTGCCGGACCTTGGCGACGAGGTAGGCTCCATATCGTTCGTCGCTGGTGAACGGAAGCTCGTCGGGACGCACGAGAAAGAAGCGTCGCGCGAGGTTCTTGCGATCGTCTGCGAGTGCGGCGAAATCTCCGAGCAGCGCCGTCGCTAGTGGGTTCCAGGCGATCATGTCGAGCTTCGCGTCCTGCACGGTGATCGCCGCGTCGGGAAGCCGCTCGAGGAGGTGCAGCACGGCCGGTCCCGGCGTTCGGACTGGATGCTCCGGGTAGCTCGCTGCGAGTCCCGCGAGCTCGAAGAGCGCGGTGCACTCGTGGCGTGTGAATCGCAGGGCTCGCGCGATCTTCTCCAGCACAGCTCGCGATGGCTGGCGACCCCGCGCCTGCTCGAGCTGCGTGTAGTACTCGGTCGAGATCCCTGCGAGGTCTGCGACCTCCTCGCGCCGCAGGCCGGGCGTTCTTCGACGTCCGAACGACGCGAGCCCCAGGTCGTCCGGCTTCAGTGCTTCCCTCCGCGCTCGGAGAACACCCGCGACCTCCTGAAGGTTCATCGTCGTCAGTTTCCGCGATCGTCGACGCCGAAGCCAGGTACTCCCAGCATCTGGCTAGGTCCTCCGTGCCCACCGCATAGTTCTGCGCATGACCACGACCACGCACGAGAAGCGAGTCGCCCTGATCACAGGGGCCAACCAGGGGATCGGCCTTCAAATTGCGAAGGATCTCGCGGCCCAGGGCCTCACCGTCCTCGTCGGCTCACGCAACCTCGCGCGGGGCCGAGAGGCGGTAGATACCATTGATGCAGACGCTCGCGCGATCCAGCTCGACGTCACCGATGCCGCGTCGATCGCCGCTGCCGCCAAGGGCATTCGCGCCGAGCTCGGCCGTCTGGATGTCCTTGTCAACAACGCCGCGATCTCGCGGGCGAATCAGCGACCGGACGAGCCGATGGCCGAGTGGGCGCGGGCGTCCCGCCCGAGCCAGGTGTCGCTCGATGACGTGCGCGCGGTGTGGGAGACCAATGTGTTCGGAGCGCTCGCCGTCTATCAGGCAATGCTGCCACTCCTGCGCGAGGCACCACACGCGAGCATCGTCAATGTGTCGAGCGGCCTCGGCTCGCTGACCTGGTCCTCGGACCCGGCCCACCCGTACCGAGCGCTCTTTGTGCCCACCTACTCGGCATCCAAGACGGCGCTCAACGCCATGACCGTCTCTATGGCGATCGAGCTCCAGTCGACGAAGATCAAGGTCAACGCCGTCTCGCCGGGCTTCACAAAGACGAATCTCAACAACTATGAGGGCACCGAGACGGTCGAAGAGGGCGCGGCCGAGGCGGTGCGCGTCGCGCTGCTCGGCGAGGACGGGCCGACGGGAGGATTCACGCACGCGACGATCGGGAAGATCCCCTGGTAGGACCGTGTGGAGAGACCCCTGCGTCGAGTACGGGACCCCGGGTCACAGGGACGGTCGCAACTCAGTCACAACTCAGGGGATCTCGACAGCGCCGCAGGGCCAGGTCGCGGTGAGGGTGTGGCTCCCACCACCTTCGAGGGTCGTGCAAGCCTCGCCGAGGATCTCGAGGGTCGAGGGGTCGAGGAGCTGCCAGTCGACGCCGCACTCGAGCTCGACGCCGTCGAGTTCGACGGTTCCCTCGCAGACGACCTCCAGATCGACGATGCCGTCGAGCTCGAAGGTGCACCCCACCACCCCGCTGATGATCGCGTCGAAGGCCTCGAGGAGCTCGGTCGCGTCGAGGGCCTGGTAGTAGATCGCATCCTGGGCGCCCTGCGGGTCGAGGCCGACGCCGGCGTTGGCCATCTCCTGCAGGTGGTCTTGGGAGATCTCATCGCCCACGCTGATGATGTAGGTCTCGACGCCGAGGGCGTGGGCCGCCTGAGCGGCCGCCAGGGCGACGGCCTGGCCATTTTGCGGATTCGGTTCGGCGCAGGTGTCGGGCTCGCCGTCCGTGGCCAGGACGACCAACTTGGGGCCGTCGAAGGCCAGGGCTGCAAGGGCGGCTGCGACCACTTCGAGGGACTCGCCAGTTGGTGTCTCATCGAGGGGGGCGGCCGGCTCGTAGACTTGTTGGATGGCGGCGTGGTTGTCGAGTGTCGGCGCGACCTCGGTGACGATGGGGCACTCGCCGCCTTCGAAGCCGTCTTCGCTCGAGTACAGCGCGAGGCCGAAGCGCACAGATGCCTCGAGGGGCTTGACCACCCCATCGGCGGGATCCATCAGCGTGTCGTAGACGGCCTGCCAGCGCTCTTGTCCGCCGAAGTCGTCGGTCATGCTCCCCGACTGGTCGACCAGCAGCATCACGGTGGGGGTCGTCGGTCCGACGGTGACCTCGACGGCCGCGCAACCTCCATCGGCGCTGCCCTCTTGGTCTCCCCCCTGGGAGGCATTCGCGCCGCCGAAGTCCAGCAGTGGACCATCGTCCTCCAAATTGATCGAATCGGATTCCTCGTCTTCGTTCCCGTCTGCGGCGTCTGGCGTGGAGCGACATGCGGGCAGCGTCAACAGGCCAAGGCACGCGGAGCCAACCATCCATCGCAGCGTGTCGTTGCTCATATCCCTAGATTAGCAATCTCTCCATAAACGACGAGCCTAAATCCAGTTGACACGGGATGCCCCGATCCGATTGTCAAACGAAGGTTCGCTATTTTGGGGCCCTCTCACTCGCTCCACTTGGGCTACCGGTCGCTCCGGTTGGCCTGCGAGACCCGTATCCTTGATTACGATTAGGACTACGACTCGAATCCAACTTCGATTCTCGGCGGACGTCCTTTCTCCAATCTGTCCACTCTGTATGGGTTCGGGCAAAAAAACGACTCGCCGCCGACTGAGCCCCGAGATTTGACCGCCCCGCGACCACCGACGACGCTCAGCCCGCCATGTCCACCCCTCTATCTGAGCTCGCCCTCGCTTGCGCCCTCTCGGCCTCGAGCCTCGCTATGGCCTGCAGCCGCGACGCACCGACACGGACCCACCACCCCGAGACGGACGTAGCGACGATCGACGCCAACGGCGTACGCTTCGCCTACTACGCGGATGGCGATCCCGACGCTCCCCTGGTCCTGCTGCTGCACGGCTTCCCCGACACCGCGCACGCCTGGGACCAGCTTCGCCCGCAGATCGCCGCCGAGGGCTACTACGTCGTCTCGCCCTTCATGCGTGGCTACGCCCCGAGCGATGCCCCCTCCGACGCTCGATACGACGCCGAGACGCTGGGCAGGGACGCGCTGGCGCTGATCGACGCATTTGGAAAATCTCAGGCTGACCTCGTGGGCCACGACTGGGGGGCGATGGCGGCCTATCACGCGGCGGCCCTCGACCCGAGCAAGGTGCGCCGCCTCGTCACGCTGGTGATACCGCACCCCGCGACTCTGAAGCTACGTCTGCGAGATCTTCACCGCGCCCGGCACTTTGGGAGGCTGCGCAGGCGAAGCGCAGACAGGCGGGTGGCGCGTGACGACTTCGCCTACGTCGACGAAATCTACGCGAGGTGGTCACCGACGTGGACCTTCGCCGACTCGGACCTCGAGGCTGTCAAGAACAGCTTCGCAGCGCCCGGCTCCCTCCATGGGGCGCTGGGCTACTACCGTGACCTCGAGTTCAGGTCGCCGGACTACCTGAAGGTCCCCACGCAGATGCCGGCGCTCGTGTTCGCGGGGATCGAAGACGGGACGACGCCCCTCGATGCTTTCGATGAAGACGCCGGGTTTGGCGGGGGCTATCAACTCGAGAAGCTCCACGCCGGCCATTTCATTCACCGCGAGCAGCCCGATGAATTTCTGCGGATCTTGCTCGCGTTTTTGAGTGCTGGCTGAGAACCACGAGAATGGGGTGGTCGTCGGTCGAGGGCCGGCCCGGTCTCGGTGGCGAGCCCAGCCTCGACGACCCTGGCTCGAGTCTGGACCACCCTCCTTTTCTCAGCGCTTGATCACGGGCTGCTAAGGTTCCCGGCGTGAGTGAATTTCACCCGTACCAGGGGTTGCTCGAGGGGCGCCCCGCGAAGCGTTTTCACTCGTCCGCAGGGTTTTGGGCCTGAGCCATGGACGGAGCGGCCTCGGAGCACCCGGCCTCGGATCACCTCGATCCCTGTCTCAACTGCGAGGCCACGCTGCGCCCTGGCGATGAGTATTGCTCGCGCTGTGGGCAGCGGAACCTGCCCTCGAAGCTCGCGCTGTGGGAGCTGATCCGCGAGGTCCTGGTCGAGAGCTTCGATCTCGACGGGCGGGTGTTTCGGACCCTGTTGCCGTTTCTGTTCAAGCCCGGCTTCCTCTCGGTCGAGTACTGCCGGGGCCGCCGGGCGGCCTACACATCTCCCTTTCGCTTGTTTCTTGCGGCCACCTTTTTGTGGCTCGCGTCGGGCTTCGTGGTCGACCAGCGCTACGACTTCGAGACCGAGACCGGTGCCCAGGACGTGATCCAGGTCGACGCGTCCGCGGCCGACGGCGGGGGAGGGTTCTCGCGGTGGCTGGTCGAGCAGGGCCAGCACTTCGATGCGCTGCCGGAGGCGGAGCAGGCCCGGCAGCTCTCGGCGGCCGCGTCGGCGGCGGTCCCCAAGGCGGCGCTGGCGATGACGCCCGTGTTTGCCCTGTTGTTGATGCTGCTGTTCGCCAGGTCGGGCCGCTACTATGTGGAGCACCTTGTGTTTGCGCTCCACGTGCACGCCTTCGGGTTCGTGCTGGCCGCCCTCGCCCTGCCTCTGTTCGGGGTCCGGCCCGTGCCGCTGCTCGCCATGGCCCTGCTCTTGGTCTATCTCTACGTCGGCCTGTGGACGGCCTACGAGACCCGCTGGTGGACGGCGGTGCTGCGCTTGATCGTGCTCTTGATGGTCCACTCCGTGGTTTTGACCCTGGCCTCGGCGACGATCATTTTGGCGACGATCATGTTGGGCTGAGGTGCGGGTCCAGGCTGGATTCGAGGCCGGACACGGCTCGCCACCACGGGTCCAGGCGATCTGCTCGATCGACGTGGGCCGGCTCCACGGGCAGGCCGAGCTTGGGCATGAGCAGGGCGAGGTCGCTGTCGGGGGCGCGCTCGAGCAGGCGCTCGGCGGGCTGGTCCCAGTCGTGGGTGGCGAGCCGGAAGGTGCCCCAGTGGACGGGCAAGAGGCAGCCGCCGCCGAGGTACTCGAGAGCCACGAGGGCGTTGTCCGGGCCGAGGTGGATGTCGCCCCAGCTCGGGTGGTAGGCGCCGATCTCGAGGGCGACGAGGTCGAAGGGGCCGAGGCGCTCGGCGATCTCCCGGTAGGCCGTGGTGAGGCCGGTGTCGCCGCTGAAAAACACGCTCCGGGTCTCGCCCAGGACGGTGAAGGAAGACCACAAGGTCAGGTTGCGATCGCTGAGCGTGCGCCCGGAGAAGTGCTGGGAGGGCGCGGCACAGATCTCGAGCGCGCGCAGCTTGCCGCGCTCGTCCCGGACCTCCAGCCGGGCCCGCTCCCACCAGTCGAGCTCGACCACGCGCGCGGCGGGGAGCCCCCAGGCCTCGAGGCGCGCGCCGACACCGAGCGAGGTGTAGATGCGCAGGTCGGGAAAGCGTCGGGCGAGGGCCAGGATCCCGCGCCGGTCGAGGTGGTCGTAGTGGTCGTGGGAGAGGATGATCGCGTCGATGCGGGGGAGGGCGTCGATGGTCACGGGTACGGGCTGGAAGCGCTTGGGACCGACGAACCTGGACGGGGCGGCCCGGGGTGCCCAGACCGGATCGGTGAGCACGCGCAGGCCCTCGATCTCGATCAGCAGGGTCGAGTGGCCGAGCCAAGTCGCCCGCAGGCCCGAGTCAGGACGGCCGCCCTTGGCAGCCCACAGGGGGTTGGGGTCGAGCGCCGGCAGGGGGTTGGTAGGGGTGCGGCGACCGTCGCCAAACAGAAACTCGCGCACCGAGGGCGGGTCTTCGTGTTCTCGAAGTCCCGCCCCCAGCCCGCGGGTATTGTGGAACCGGCCGTCGTGAAACTGAGCCGAGGCGGCCACGCGCTCGCGCCGTAGGCCACTGAACGTGGGGCGCATGAGCGGCATGGTCCGACCTTCGCCGGCGGTCGCCGGGTGTTTCAGGGGCTGGGCTGGGCTGGGCCGGGGCCCCCGGAATTGGCGCCTGGGGCCCCGCTCAGCCAAGTCCGCTATGGTCTCGGGCCATGAGCGCGCCCCGTGATCTCGTCCTCGGCACGGCAGGCCACATCGATCATGGGAAGACCTCGCTGGTCCGGGCGCTGACCGGCGTCGACACCGATCGCCTCCCCGAAGAGAAGCGCCGGGGGATCACCATCGAGCTCGGCTTCGCGCGCTGGCTGATCGACGGCAAGGGGGGGGCGCTCCAGGTCGGGATCGTCGACGTGCCCGGGCACGAGGCCCTGGTTCGGACCATGGTCGCGGGCGCGGGGGGCATGGACGCGGTGCTCTTGGTGATCGCCGCCGAGGATGGGGTCATGCCCCAGACCCGGGAGCACCTGCATGTGTGTGAGCTGCTCGGGCTGCGCCACGCGGTGGTCGCCCTGACCAAGATCGATCGCCTGAGCGAGGACCCCGAGGAGCGCGAGGAGCTGCTCGAGCTCGCCCTCGAAGATGTCCGCGACGCGCTCGCGGGGACGGGCTTCCAGGCCGCGCCGATCGTGGCGGTGAGCGCCCACTCGGGGGAGGGCATGGACGCGCTGCGCGGGGCCCTCGAGGCCATGCTGCGTGGGCTTCCGGGGCGCGGGCGCAAGGGCGCGCCGGTGCTGCCCATCGATCGGGTGTTCACCATGCGGGGGCACGGGACAGTGATCACCGGGACGATGATCGCCGGGACCTTGGACCTGGGTGAGGGCGAGGAGCTCGAGCTGGTCGCCCAGGGGCTGGGGCGGGCGCGCCGGAGTCTGCGGGTGCGGGGTATGCAGGTCCACGGCGGCGAGGCTCGGCGCTCGCGTGCGGGGACCCGCACGGCCCTGAACTTGGGGGCGGTCGCGGTCGAGGAGCTCGCCCGGGGTGACGTGCTCACGCGTGGGCCCAAGGTCGTGGCCAGCGATCGGCTGCTCGCCGAGGTCCGGCAGCTCGGCTTTGGCCAGCAGCCCTGGGCCCGAGACGCGACCTTGCAGCTGTGCGCGGGCACGGCCAGCGCGACGGCCCACCTGGTCCCGCTGGGCCTGGTCGAGGGCGAGGGCGAGGGTGAGGGTGAGGGTGAGGACAAAAACGGCAGCCTGCGGGCCCCGGAGCGGGGCGCGGGCAAGCCCGTGATCGGTCCGGGCCAGCGCGGCCTGGTCCGGATCTACCTCGATCAGCCGCTGCCGATCTGGGCGGGGCAGCGGGTCATCTTGCGGGCGTTTTCGGCGACCCATATGCAGACCGAGGGCCTGACCGTGGGCGGCGGATTGATCCTCGACCCGGCCCCGGAGCGAGGGCGCCCGGGGGCGCGGATCAAGCTCGCCGAGGTCCTGCGCCGGGGAGACGCGAGCGCGCGCCTGCGGGCTCTGGTCGAGGACGCGGGCAGCGGGGGCCTGGACCTGGCGACGCTCGCGGCCCGCTCGGGCGTGGACGAACCCGGGCGGGCCCTGTCGCGGCTGTCGAGCGACCCGGGCTCACCGTTGCTGCACCTGAGCACGGACGCCGGGCCGCGCTGGGTCGCCCGATCTCTGCTCGCGGGGCTGACCCGGGCCGCGCTGGAGATCGTCGATCGTTTTCACGATGCCCAGCCCCTGCAGGCCGGCCTGCCCCGGGCGACCCTCGAGGCCGGGCTGCCGGGTTATCCCTCGCCGGCCCTGGCCCGGGCGGCGATCGAGCGGGCCGTGGCCGCGGGCGAGCTGCGGGTGGCCGATCGCTCGGGGAGCGTGGCGCGGCCGGGCAAGGGCGCCCTCGACCCCGACGATCTGCCCTCGCCGCTGGCGGAGATCTTCGCCCTCTACGGCGCGGCTGCCCAGAGTCCGCCGACCCTGCGCCAGGTCGGCGAAGCCCTGGCCCTGGACGCCAAAGAGGTGCTCTCTCTGGTCGTCCTGCTTCAGCGCAACGGCTTGCTGGTCCGGGTCAGCGACGACCTCTCCTATGCGGCCGAGGCCCACGCGGCCGTGCTCGCTCAGGTCCGTGCGCACCTCCAGGCCCACGGCGGGATCGATGTACAGGCGATCAAGGCGTTGACCGGTCTGTCCCGGAAGTTCGTGGTCCCCTGGCTCGAATATCTCGACCACCAGGGGGTCACCCGGCGGGTCGGAGACGCGCGGGTGCCTGGCCCGAAGGCCTGAGCAGGCCCGGCAGCCCGCGGCCGAAGCTCGGGGGTCGAACCGTGAGCCAAGATACATAGACGGGCTGCGGATGGCCTCGGGCCGCCCCTATACTCCCCGGCGACATGGCAAACCCGACCGCAACTTGCGTGACCTCGCTCGGCTCTTTCACGATCGAGCTGTTCGTCGATCAGATGCCCCTGACCGCCAACAACTTCGTGCGCCTGGCCAAAGAGGGCTTCTACGACGGGCTGCACTTCCACCGCATCATCCCCAACTTCATGCTCCAGTTCGGCTGCCCGCACAGCAAGGATCCGAACAGCGGCCAGGCGGGCACGGGCCAGTCGCCCCACGGCACCATCCAGGACGAGCACACCGCCAAGCTCTCCAACGAGGTCGGGACCTTGTCGATGGCGAACACGGGCCGGCCCAACAGCGGCGGCAGCCAGTTCTTCATCAACACCGTGCACAACGACTACCTCGACTGGTTCACCGGTGGGCAGTCCAAGCACCCGGTGTTCGCGAAGATCACCGAGGGCATGGACGTGATCAAGACCATCGAGGGCAAGGGCACCCGGGCCGGCAAGCCCTCCGAGCCGGTTCAGATGATCTCGATCACCATCAACGAGTAGTCGGTCAGACGGCCCCAGCGCGGCGGTGCCTCAGTCGGGTTTCGCCGGGCTGGCCTCGACCTCGAAGTGCGCCGTGTGGGTCATGGATTGGGCGCCCACGAGGTCGCTGATGTCGAGCACGAGGGTGTACTTGCCGGGCCCCGGGACGGCGACGGAGCCGGTGATCCGCCCGCCGGCGCTCCCCGAGTCAGCCTGGGGAAAGCGGATCTCGTCGGGCTCGGGCTGGCGGTAGACCTGCCGGCCCCGATCGTCGACGACGATCTTGTCGACGCTCAGCCAGTGCTCGCGCAGTTGGCTGTCGAGGCCCTCGATGGCCAGGCTGTAGTCGATTCGAGCGGGATCGCTGAAGCTCGCGTCGGACAGGGGCTGGCCCTCAGGTCCGAGGAAGCTGAACGTCAGCATGCGCAGCGAGCCCGCGCGGGCTTCGGAGGCGAGGTTCACCAGGGGCGCCCAGGTTTGTGGATCGACGTGGAAGCCCTCGAGTTTGTCGGCGATCACGGTGACCTCGAATTCGAAGCTGCCCCGGTGGAAGACGGCCTCGTAGCTGCGCCGGACCCCGCCTTGGATCGCTGCGTCGTCGCCCCGCTGGGCGAGGGTCATGGGGCCGAGCCAGTGCAGGGTCCGGGCGAACAGGTCGAGGTCGCGGGCGTCGAGGTCGGCCTGAAGCGCTGTGCGGGTGATCGCTGCGAGGGTGCTCCGATCGCTGTCGCGCAGGGCCTCCAGGAGTTGGAGGCTCAGGGTCTCGATTCGATCCCGAGCCCGAGCTTCGGGGGGCTGGCTGGGCTCGGGCTTTTCGCAACCCGCAGGGACGAGACCGAGGAGCGCGAGCGCGAGGAGGGGAGCCAGCTTGGAGGGCCGGGGGCGCATCGGCGGATGATAGTGATTGGACCGAGCCTGATCGAGCCTGATCGAGCCTGATCGAGTTCCAGCGGCCTCGACCCCGAGCTACTCGAAGGCGGACGCGTAGTAGTGGCCGCTGCCCTCGTCGGAGCGCTGCTCCCCAAAGCGGATCTCCGGCTGCAGACCTGCGAGCAGGGGTCGTGCCGCCTCGGGCAGGTAGTTGTCGTCCACGTCGATGAACTCGAGGTGGGCGAGGGCGGGGCCGGCCGCGGCGAGGGCCTGGGCGCCCGCGAGGGTCATGGTGCCCATGCTCAGGTCGAGGCTGCGCAGCCGGGCGAGGAGCGGGGTGCCAGGCAGGCGCGCACACAGGGCATCGGTGAACTCGCAGTTGAGTATGCCCAGGTGGGTGAGGAGGGGCGCCCGCTCGCCGAGCAGCAGGGGCTCGAGGGTGAGGACGTCGGTGCTCGCTCCTTGACCGCTCTGGCCGACCTGCAGACTCAGGCGCTCGAGGGCCGGCCAGGCCGCGCTGCAGACCGCGGTGAGGGCCCGATCGGAGAGCCCGCCGGTGACCGTGGTGAAGCTGCGCAGGGTCGGGAGGTCGATACCTTCGAGGTTCATGGTTCCGGCCCGCAAGCTCAGGGTCTCGAGCTGGGGAAGGGCCGGCCACAGGGTGTGTGTGTCGGAGATCGAACTCCAGTTGAGCTCGCACTCTTCATAGCCGAAGTCGCCGATCTCCAGGCTGCGCAGGGCCGGTCGAGATCGACGCCCGATCACCGCACAGGCCTCGGCGTAGTCGTTGGCGTCGTGGACGGCCAGGCCCAAGGTCAGGGTCTGGACAAAGCGCCCCGGCCCCGGATCGTCGAGCAGCAACTCGAGGGCCCCGGCCAGGCTCATCTGGGGCAGATCGCCGTTGAAGCGGGCCAAAGTGTACTTCAGGTGGCAGCTGCGGATGAAGCCCATGTGCCACTCGACGGCGGTCAGCATGTCCTCGCATCCGGCGAGGGGGCCTAGCGTCACACGTCCATCTTCGGTCAGCCCCCGGGTCTCGAGCCAGTCGCGGTACACGGCGTAGATTCCACCCTGGCCCTCACCTCGGACCAGGGCGGCGGTGAGCTCGTCCTCGAGTGCCCGATTGCGGTGCTCGGGCTCGGGGTGATCTGTCGATGCCGAAGCGCTGGGGAGCTCGGGTTCGGGCGTGGGTTTGGGTTTGGGTTTCGGCAGGGGCTCACCCACGCTCAGGCCGTCCCGGCGCAGGTCTGCGATCATCGCGTCACGCTCCGCGCGCAGCTTCTTGGAGTTGATCTTCCTGTAGATCAGACGCAGGCACCAGAGCAGAGCCCCGTCGTCCATGGCCGAGAGGCTCGGCCTCCACCGCTCGTCGAGGAGGCCGAGCTTGCCCCGCTGGGCGAGTTCGGGGTCATCCAAGAGCCCCTCGAGCGCCGGTCGATCCATGGTTCTCAGCTCTGGCCTTCGCGCTGGCTGGCCACGAGCGCGGCCGAGGACCGACCCGAGCGGTACTGCTTGGGCCAGGGGATGTGTTCATGCCAGTTTTGCTCGGCGGCCGCGTGCAGGGTCAGGGCTGGGTCGTAGAGGTGCGGCCGGGCCAGGGCGCACAGGTCCGCCCGCCCCGAGACCACGATCGTATTGACGTGATCCCAGCCTTGAATGTTGCCCACGGCCATGGTCGCCAAGGTCGGCTCGAGGGCATGCAGCTCGTTGCGGATCCGGTCGGAGAAGGGAGTCTGAAACATGCGCCCGTAGATGGGTTTGCCGTCCGGGTGGGTCTGCCCGGCCGAGACGTCGATGAGGTCGCAGCCGTGGGCGTGGAACATCTGCGCCACGGCTACGGCCTCGTCTTCGCGCAGACCCCCGGGGGCCCAGTCTGTGGCCGAGATCCGCACGGACATGGGTTTGTGGCTGGGCCAGGCCTCGCGGCAGGCGTCCCAGACCTCGAGCGGGAAGCGCATGCGGGCGGTGAGCGAGCCTCCGTATTCGTCTTTGCGCTGATTGGTGAGTGGGGAGATGAAGCTCGCCAACAGGTAGCCGTGCGCGGCGTGGAGCTCGAGCAGATCGAAGCCGGCCGCGTCGGCGTGTTTGGTGGCCTGCACAAACTGCTCGCGGATCGCCAGCATGTCGCCCCGGTCGAGGGCGCGGGGGAGCTGGGAGTTGCCGTCCCAGGCCAGGGCCGAGGGGGCGACCAGGGGCCAGGCCTGGTCTGTGGGCAGGGGCCCGGCGCCGCGCCAAAGCAGGTCGGAGGCGCCCTTGCGGCCGGCGTGGCCGAGCTGAATCCCGAGTTTGGTGCCGCTGTTCGCGTGGCAAAACTCGACCACCCGGCGCCAGGCATCGGCGTGGGCTCGGCTCCACAGACCGGCGCAGCCGGGGCTGATCCGGGCCTCGGCCGAGACGCCCGTCATCTCGCAGATGATCATCCCGGCGCCGCCCAGGGCCCGGCCGCCGATGTGGACCAGGTGCCAGTCGGTGGGCATGCCCTCGCTGGCCGAGTACTGGCACATGGGGCTGACCACGACCCGGTTGTCGAGGCTCATGTCGCGGAGCCGAAAGGGCTGGAACATAGGCGGGGGCACGGGTTCGTCGGCGGCCACCGGGTTGCCGACGTGGGCCGCGAACCACCGGTCGAGCTGGTCCACGTACACCGGATCGCGCAGGCGCAGGTTCTCGTGGGTGACCCGCTTGCTGCGGGTCATCATGCTGACCACGAACTGTTGGGGTTCGAAGTGGCGGTAGCGAGAGATGTCCTCGAACCATTTTTGGCTCACGCTGGCGCTGCGCTGGAGCTTGGCGACGTCCAGGCGGCGGCCGTCCTCGTAGACCCGCAGGGAGTCGGGGATAGAGCGGGCCGGATCTTCGGTGACCGCCCGGACCAGGTGGATGGCGTCCTCCATGGCCAGCTTGGTGCCCGAGCCGATCGAGAAGTGAGCCGTGTGGGCGGCGTCGCCGATCAGCACGAGGTTGTGCCGGCGCCAGCGCGCGCACTTGAGCTCTGGGAAGCGCAGCCAGCGGGAGCGGTTGCCCATGAGCTTCGCGCCGTCGAGCTCCTCGGCGAACAGGGCCTGGCAGTAGGCGATGCTCGTGGCCTCGTCGGCCTGGTCGAGGCCCGCGTTGCGCCAAGACTGCTCGTCGCACTCGACGATGAAGGTGCTCGTGTCCGTGTCGAAGCGGTAGGCGTGGACCTGGAACAGGCCGTGCTCGTTCTCGCGGACGATGAAGGTGAAGGCGTCCCAGAGCTTGTCGCTGCCCAGCCAGATGAAGCGCGCGCTGCCCTCGACTACGGTCGGCCTGAAGTGGTCTTCATCGCGGCCGCGGATGCCCGAGTTGACCCCGTCGGCGGCGATGATCAGATCGCAGTCCGCAAACCGCTCGAGGTCCTCGAGGTGGGTGTCGTACTCGAGGGTCACGCCCAGCTCGCGGACCCGAGCCGAGAGCAGATCGAGGAGCTCGACCCGGCGGATACCGACGAAGTCGTGACCTCGGGAGGTGATGCACTGGCCCTTGAAGTGGACGTCGATGGCCTCCCAGCGCGAGAAGGCGTGGGTGATGGCCGCGAAGCTCTCCGCGTCGGCCTCGGCGAAGTGGGCGATGGTCTCTTCCGAGAACACCACGCCCCAGCCCCATGTGACGCCCTCGGGGTTCCTCTCGACGACCGTGATCTCGGCCTCGGGCCGGGCGGTCTTGAGGAGAATTGCAGCATAGAGCCCGGCTGGGCCACCTCCGACAATGCCGATTTTCATCTGAGCGCGAGTTTGCCACGCCCGGTCCGAGCTGTGGGCGCGGCCCGAGTCGTGGGCGCGGGCCCAGGGTCAGTTCGCTCACAGGTCGGTCGTGGGCGCGTCGTGTGGCTCACGGCGTGGGGCTCTGCTGCGGCTGCTAGCAGCCCGTGGCAAAACCCCTCACGACGCCTCGCTTGGCCCTTCCGCCGATGGCAGTGTTGCCGAAACTTGCAGTACGCCCGGTACAGCGGCGTTTCAGCGCCTCGCCCTCGACGGAAAATCCGGCGCGAGGCGACGCGATGGGTTTCACCACAGACTGCTAAGCTGACACCCGCTTTGAGCACGACGCTTGTCCACCGGATCTCTGCGGCCCTGCGCTCGCTCGCAGCCAGCGACGCTCGAGAGGCGAGGTTGGTGATCGAGGCGGGCCCGATCTACCTGATCTCGATCGCGCGTCGGGGACGGGGCGCCCTCCATCAAGAGGCGGTCGCCAGCGCGGCCCTGCCCGCGGCCCTCAAGCTCAGCGCCGAGCGGGGCCAGCTGCTGCGCGACCTGGGTTTCAAAAAACACGGCGGTGGTCGGCGTAACTGGCAGCGCAGTCACGCTCGCGGCGAGCCCGAGCTCGAGCGCATCGCCGTCGAGACGGTCGACCTGTTGACCCGGGTCTACGGCGTCGATGGGGCCCCGAGCTTGGTGATCACCGAAGACGACAGCGAGCCTCCGGTGAACCCAGACCTGCTCGCGGCCATGCGCAAGGTCGCCAAAGACCGGAACGAGGAGGTCCGCCGAGCGATGTATAGGGAGCTGGTCAACGCGACCTTGCTCGTGCCCTTGGTGCCCGAGCCGGGGCCCGAAGATCCACCTCTGGACGACCCCGAGGCCTTCTTCGCAATCGAGACCACGAGCAGGGGTCGACCGACATTCGCCGGGTTCACAGATTGGGCTGCGCTGCGTCTGTGGAAGCCACGAGGTTGGCCCTATGTTCCGATGCATGGAAGCGAGCTGTTCGAGCGTGCGCTTGAGCACAAGTCGGCGAGCTTTCGGGTCAATCCCAACGGTGATGTCGGGGGTGAGCTCTACGCGCATGAGATCGAGATGCTTGCTCAGGCCGTACGAAGCTTTCGTCGGGGCCGCAGTAACTAGGGCCACCACAACCGCGGGATATTTGGTCCGGGGTGTCTCACGAGGTGACGAGTGAGATCGGTGCGCGCAGAGCACTGTCCTCAGCCCGCCGCACGACACTCATGGCGGCTCGTTTGGTGTTCGTGGATTGGCCTCGACAACGACACGCGGCAGCCTGTCGTACCCGTGAAATGGGTCGCACGTTCCGGGAGCTCGCCCTCTATTCAGCGCGTCGGCTCGGGTCGAGTCTCGCCTCAATTCAACGGTGGACATTCTGTCTCCGGTTGGGAACTCTGCCCCACATGCTCAGTTCTGGGCATGTGGGACTATCAAAATGAAACGAATCGACTTTCGCCTTCTCTCGCTGCTCTGTCTCCCGCTCGCCTTCGCCCCCGGCTGCACCGACGATGGTGGCGACGGGACAGATGAAGCCAGTGATGACACCGGGACTGACACGGACACCACCACCGACACGGGCACGGGTACGACTGGCACCGACACGACCGACACCGACACGGACACGGACACCGAGACGAACGGTACCGAGACCGATACGACTGGCACTGAGACCGACTCTGATGTCGGCCCGATGTGCGGCAATGCGGCGATCGAGGAGGGCGAGGACTGTGAAGGCGAAGACCTGGCGGGCTTGACCTGTGCCGATGTCGGCTTCATGGACGGCGACCTGGCCTGTGGCGGCGACTGCATGTTCGACACCTCGGCGTGCAACGAGGCGGTCTGTGGCGACAGTGTCGCCGGTGGGGCCGAGGGCTGCGACGGCGAGGACTTCGGCGAGACGACCTGCGAGAGCCTCGGCTTCATGGGCGGCGCGCTGGCCTGTGGTGACGACTGCGTCATCGACGAGAGCGGCTGCTTCAACGCCGAGTGTGGCGACGACGAGATCGCCGGGCTCGAGGAGTGCGACGGCGAGAACCTCGGCGAGCAGACCTGCGCGGAGATCGGCTTCGGCGGCGGCGACCTCAGCTGCAACGACGACTGCTCCTTCAACGTCGAGCTGTGTGATCCCTGTGGCAACGGGGTGGTCGACGACGGCGAGGTCTGTGACGGTGAGGCGCTCGCCGACGAGACCTGTGAGACTCAGGGCTTCAGCGGCGGCGACCTGGCCTGCAGCGACGCCTGCGACGCGTTCAACGTCGATCAGTGCACCGAGGGCTGGTGGGGCGACGACTTCGAGGGCGGCGAACTCGGCGACGAGTGGGTTGGGGGGAACTTCCCCTGGATCATCAGTCAGACCATGCCCCACGGCGGTGTGAACAACGCTGAGAACACGGACATCGACAACAACGAGATCGCCCTGATGGAGGTCGATCTCGACTTCGTCCAAGACGGCAGCGTGAGCTTCTGGTTCCGGACAAGCACTGAGAACAACTTCGATTTCCTCGAGTTTTTCATCGACGACGTGGAGATCGATGGTTGGGCTGGGATCAACCCCTGGACCGAGTTCAGCGTCGATGTCGGCGCGGGCGCCCACACCCTGCGCTGGCAGTACAGCAAGGACGTCAGCGTGAGCACCGCTGACGACACTGTCTGGGTCGACGACATCACGACCATCGGCGCCCTGCTCCAGTAGCCCGCGCTGATTCTCAGACGAGTACGAGAGGGGGCCGCGAGCGATCGCGGCCCCCTCTCTCGTGGTTCACCTCAGCCCTCGCCCGCGGTGATCTGCACGGGTGCCCCAGCCAAGCTCGCGTCGGCGGCGATGGTCAGGGTACGGACGCGCCCGGTGGCGACGAGCCGGGCGTCTCGGTCGTGGATCTCGACTTCCCAAACGTGGGTCTTTCGTCCGCGGGTCAAGGGCACGGCCCGCCCGCGCAGACGCCCCTCGCGGACGGCCCGCAAGAACGAGGTCGAGTTTTCGAGCCCGACCGTGTGCAGTCCGTCGACGCCCA
>Ga0256845_1000383_pt1 | contig 42477 bp, 38 predicted proteins | sample RiftiametaG_FD_189101 | JGI IMG/M metagenome (GOLD analysis project Ga0256845, IMG submission 189101) | Tube worm associated microbial communities from hydrothermal vent at the East Pacific Rise, Pacific Ocean - Riftia | ecosystem: Host-associated > Annelida > Integument > Unclassified ...
CGAGTCTTGATTCAAAAGTCTTCCTTGCTGAGGCATGAGGAGGACCTTGGTGGAGGATAAATAAGTAAAGGCCCGTCTCCGCGGGCTGCAGAGAGGACCTTTACGATGGGCACTTTACGTCGAATGGGACGCGTTATCGCTCCTTACAAGGAAATAGGTGGGTCAGCGACGTACGGGAATGATCTGTACGCGGCGATTATCACCTTCGCCATCGCTCTTTGTGACGACTCCGTCAAACTTTGCCAAAGCCATGTGAACAACTCGACGGTCGCGGGGGTTCATCGGCTCAAAAGTGATAATTTTACCCAACTCGAGGGCTTGTTTACCCAACTTGCGGGCCATTGTTGCCAAATTGGTATCCCGTCGGCTGCGGTATCCCTCGGCATCGACGAGGATGTGACGTTTTTCTTCGCCCGGACGATTGACTACGCGATGGGTCAAAAACTGGAGAGCTTGCAAAACTTGACCTTTTTTACCGATAATTCTTCCGGAATCGGGGCCAAAGATTTCGATGCTGATCTCATCGGGGCTGTCTGCTCCAGGTCGATGCAATTGCACTTCACAATCGATCTCCATGTCTTCTACCACATGGGTGACGAATTCGAGGGCCATCGCACTCTTCTCATCTGGTGGCTCGATGACTTCTCTGTCGGGAGCCCGACTTGGAGAGTTCCGGCGATCTCCTTGAGGAGAATCGGAGCCCCGACCGTCTCGGTCATCGTAGGGCGCGTCATCGTGGGACGAATTTTCAGCTAATTCTTGTTCACTCATTGGCTTACCGCCTCTTTCTTTTCCGGGACATTCACAGAAACAGACCTTGTTTCTCTTTCAGCTCCGCTTGTTCTTTTTTTTCTTGGGCGCAGGGGGAGTTTGGGTAACTTCTACCTGGTTGCGTCGTGCTTGAATGGACTTCTTGGTGTGCCGTTCGATCCATTGTTGTTGGGCTATGCCCAATAAACTATTGGTGAACATATAAACACCCAAGCCTGCCGGCAAGAAAAGCATGAAAACTGTAAACATGCCGGGCATGAAGTACATCATCATCTTTTGTTGAGCGGGATCTCCCTGCATGGGCATCAACTTCTGCTGAGCAAAGAAAACTACACCGATGACAAAGGGAAGAATATAGTAGGGATCCGACTCGGAGAGATCGGGGAACCACAGGAATGGGATATTGTAGAGTTCGACCGCTGTTTGCAGGGTGGTGTACAGGGCAAACCAGACTGGCATTGAGATGAGCTGGGGGAGACAACCTTTCATGGGGTTGACGCCGTGCTTTTTCCAAAGCTGCATCTGAGCGAGCCCCTTTGCCTGGGGATCATCTTTGTACTGTTCGGTGAGCTTGTCCATTTCGGGCTTGAGCTCCCGCATATGGATCATGTTTTTTACCGAAGGCCAGGTGAGGGGGAAAAGCAGCGCCTTGGCGGTGATCGTGAGCAAAATGATTGCCCAACCCCAGCTGGGAACAATCTGATAGAGCCACATGAGGTAGGTTACGAGAACCTCGGCTATATAAGAGAAAAATCCGAGATCGATCAAAGGCTCGAAGCGAGCCCCAGCATCGGACAATGATTGGCGCTCTTTGGGGCCAATGAATGCCTTGAATCGATAGGTTTCGGTGGCCCCTGCTTTTAGGTCACGGGACTCGTAGGCTAAGCGAGCTTGGTAGATAGCTCCTGACAAGGGATCGTCGTCATTGCTAGCCCATTTGGCGCGATTCCAGCGTTCGTCAATTTGCAGCAAGCAAACTGGAGAAGCGGGGCCCTCATCGTGAGCAATTGCTCCACTGAAATAGGCATTGGAGACCGCGGCCAAGGTGGCCTTTCCCGTCGGTTGGGACCAAACCCCCGAATTGATGCTGTTTTGGCGAAATCGCTCTCTGTCGTCAAAATCATCTGGTGAAAAGTCTTCGACGCGTTCTCGTGTAATTTCACCATCTTTGGAGAAACATTCTACATGAGTCATCAGCGGATTCATGCGGAACATTTTGCTCTGTACCTTGTCGTCGAGAAGGTAAGAGCCCATCTCTACAGAGAAAGCGTACGGATGAGTTGCCTTGTCTAAGTTGGTAACGCTTGTTGTGAGGTCCAGAGTATAGGGAGAGCTACCCGCACTAAATGTCTTTACGATACGAACTCGATCATTCTCAAAGGTGAGGGTACACGACTGAGCGCTCGACTCGGTGATTGTAAAATCTTGAATATCTGTCTGAACTAACCATTCTTTTTCCCCACGTATGTCTGCTGCACTACGAAAGTTTGTATAAAGAGGCGAGAGTTCAGCGTGTGTGGGGGTCGTGACCAGTTCGAGAGCTTTGTTGTGCTTTCGATACTTAGCCGTCAAAGGCTCGTGACTGATGAGACTTCCCCCGGCTGTGCTGATTCGGGTGCGGACATACTCTGTCCAAATATCGCATTGCTCGGGGGTGGGGCGTTTGCCCTCTGGTCGTTTGAGTTGAACGCCCGGCACGGCAGCTGCCTCACTTACTTTATCTCCGGTAGTTCCAAAGAAGAAGTAAAGGGCGCCGAAGAGAGCAAGGAATAGAAAAAGGCGAGAGCCGCGCTCCATGATGAGTTTTGGATCTTTCGAGAAAAGCAGTTTGAGACAGGATGTTCTTTACTAAAAGCAAAGGTCTTGCCGCCAATACTACTAACGGGGAGAAGGGGGAGTGGAATCGATTGGCTGAGCGGAGCCCGCCTCGGGTGGAGGGTCGTAACCGCCGGGATGAAATGGATGGCATCGAGAGATGCGCTTGATGGCGAGCCAGCTACCGCGCAATGGGCCGTGCGTCGAGAGGCAGGAGACCGCATAATGAGAGCAAGTGGGCTGGTAGCGACAACTAGGTCCTAAAAGGGGGGAAATCAGCCGTTGATAGACCCAGATGAGTCCAATGAAGAGTCGAGAAAGATAGAGGGAGAGCCGGGTCACGGTTTGATGGCCTTGGCGATACGCCGAGATACAGATTGCCACTCTTGCACGACGGATTGTGTCGTCATTGTCGATGCGTCTAGCCTGCAGATGACAACAAGATCGTGCCCCGAGGGTAGAAGGCCGTTCGTTTGCTGAAAAGCGGCCCTCACGATGCGTTTGAGGCGGCTACGTCGGACAGAGTTTCCCACTCGTCTAGAGGCCGTGATACCCAGGCGTGGCGGTGTGTCAGGGGTCGGGGAACGAGCCACAATCAGTACAAAGTGTCGAGTGGAGATTCGACGCCCCGTTTTTTGGATAGACTGATACTCGGGTCGCTTTCGTACTCGTCGGGCTGGTGGAAATAGCATGATGTCGCAAGCTTCCTTCTTTGCCACAAAGCGCAAAAGGCAACACCGCTTTTACGAGTTACCCAGGAACTGAGAGCTTTAGGCGCTGAGCTCAGACCAAATGGCTGAGTCTATTGAGGCCCCCATAAATTGGGGGCAGCAAACACCCAAACCGTTCACGAAATTTCATGGACGGTAGTCTTGCCTGTACAGCAACAGCAGCAAAACTATGGAGTCGCCTCTTTGAAGGCATGCAACGAAAGCTGAACATGCCCGCACTGGGAGCGAATTACTTCTTGTAAACGCCTACAGCAAGACGAACACGACCTCGACGACGTCGGTTCTGGAGAATTTTCTTACCACCTTTGGTGGCGTTTCGCTTACGGAAACCGTGAGTGCGGAGCCGGCTGGTGTTGCTGGGCTGAAATGTACGCTTTGACATGATTCGTCTCCTGGAAGTCCAGGTAGTTATTTCGAGTCTTATCCCGTCGGGGGTACCGTTGGGACGGCCAGATGGCCAGATTCAATAAAGAAGAGAGATTCGATTGGAGAAACTGGAAGCTTGATAAGCACATGTATCGAAACAATACAAATACTAAAAGCTGCAGAGTGCCCGAAATTAGAGATTCTGAAAAACAAAGTCTCTAAAAAGACAGAGTCTCCCTGAAGCTATCTTCTTGTCGGGGGGCGTGAGTGAGCCACGGGGCGAGAGTCTCGTCAAGAGAAAATGATGGAAGAAAACACCAAAAGATCGTTGCCCGCGCTGCGCGGGCATGATACCTCCCGCGTCCCATGCGCGACAACATCCGTCTAGTATCGAGCGCCGGCAGCGGTTTCACCTATTACACTACAAAGAACAAGCGTCTCCAGCAGGGCAAGCTTGAACTGAAGAAGTATGATCCCAAGGTGCGTAAGCACGTGATCTTTAAAGAAATGAAAATGCCTCCTCACTCTAAGTGAGTAGGAATCTTTTTTAGCTCGATTCGGCGGCTTCACGCCAATCGGACGCTTAGCTGTGAGCGGTTGAGTGCCTTTTGGTCAAGAGTTTGAGTGATCACCTTTCCTTTTTGGTGTGGTGATCGCACTCGTGAACGCCCGCCAAGTTATTCTGTCCATTGAATGGACTGGAGATCTATTTTTAGACTTCAGGTTCTGAAAAGGCGAGAGCGATAACTCATTGGACTATTCCTCACAGGAGGTGTGGTCTTTTTTCGTGCTCAAATTATTCGTCCGCCTTTTCCCCTCGGAGGATTGCGGAGAAGTCTCGGGCTAATATCGTCTTCCTCTCGTTGGTTTGAGCGCTTCTTGCAGCTTGGCGACAGAGATTTCGCAAGTGCTCCGAGAGCACCTCCAATACGGTTTCCGATGTCTTCATCTCTGAGTGTGCTCTAATATAGGCCTTCAGTTTGGACATCACGACCAAGGTGTCTTGAGGAAGAACTGCCGCCTGAGAAAGTGACGGCGAAGATTCGCTGAGAACCGAGCCCGTCGTAGGGCTTGCAACTACTTTTCGGCGAACTTTTTCCTCTGAGAGCAGCGCTGGGGCTTCAGGTCGTTCTGGCGCTTTTTCAACTTCGGCCCAAGCGTCTCGATGCCGGGCGTCGGGGACATGAGCGTCCCAGCAGGAAACTGAGCAGAAGAAAAGGGCGGTGCCTTTTCGATTGCAGGTTGAAACGCTACATTTGTAATATTGCGCCCCGTAAGAAATGTTTTTCTTGCAGGTGCTACAGTGGCGAAAGTACTCTTGGCTCATCGGAGCATCATCTCAGCACTTTGTGAGCCAAGGGGCAACTTACTGGATAACGGCTAGAGTGACGGGTAAAACGACCTTTGAGAAAGGCAATCGGGCCCTTCAAGTATCTTGAAGAGCCCGATTGCTTGGAGGGATAACTTCCTTAGCTTTCGATTTGACTGACGTCCCGTACCGCGCCCTTGTCGGCGCTGGTGGTCATGGCTGCGTAGGCGCGAAGTGCTGCACTCACCTTGCGTGGACGCGGCGCCGGTTTCCATGCCAATTTACCCTTGCTTTCCATCTCTGTTCTCCTCAAATCGAGGTCTTTGTCGGAGATCTTCAGGTTAATTCTTCGGCCGGGAATGTCGATCTCAATTAGGTCACCCTCGCGCACGAGAGCGATTGCTCCTCCTTCGGCAGCTTCGGGTGATGCGTGGCCAATACTTAGGCCGCTTGTACCGCCTGAGAATCGTCCGTCCGTAAGAAGCGCGCACTCTTTGCCGAGGCCTTTACTCTTTAAGTACGAGGTGGGGTAGAGCATTTCCTGCATTCCAGGTCCGCCTTTCGGCCCCTCGTAAACGATGACTACAATGTCTCCCCCTTTGACTTGATCGGCCAGAATAGCTGCACACGCGGTATCTTGAGATTCAAAAACACGTGCGCGACCGGTGAACTTCCAAATGGATTCGTCCACGCCGGCTGTTTTTACGATGCAGCCGTTTTTCGCGATATTCCCATACAAAACACCTAGGCCGCCTTCTTGGCTGTAGGCGTCGTCTACTGCACGAATACATCCGTTTTGCGAGTCGTCGTCTACCTTGTCGAAATACTTGTCCTGACTAAAGGCTACGGTTGTTCGGACTCCGCCGGGAGCAGCTAGGGCCCGTTGCTTTGCTTCGGCGCTAGCCGTTTCGCGACGAATATCGTGCTTGTCCAACGCTTCGCCCATTGTGGCGGCGTGGATTGTGGACACATCTTTGTGAATCAATCCAGCCCGTTCCAAGGAGCCTAAGATTGTGAAAACGCCCCCGGCCTTGTGTACGTCTTCGACATGATAGTCCTGACTTGCTGGAGCTACTTTGCAGATATTAGGTACCTTTCGCGAGAGGCGATCGATATCCTGCATAGTAAATTCTACGCCGGCTTCTTGTGCGATTGCGAGAAGATGCAGGATGGTATTTGTCGAGCCTCCCATCGCAATATCGAGTGTCATGGCGTTCTCAAACGTCTTAAACGTGGCAATGCTGCGCGGTAAAACACTCTGATTCCCTTCAAGATAATGAGACTTTGCTAGCTCAACGATGCGTTTGCCAGCATCTTGAAAAAGATTCCAGCGGAGAGCATGCGTTGCCAAGAGCGTGCCGTTTCCCGGAAGGGCGAGACCTAATGCCTCATTCAAGCAGTTCATGCTGTTGGCAGTAAACATGCCGGAACAGCTGCCACAAGTGGGGCATGCTGAGCGTTCGATGTCGTCAATTTCCTTGTCCGAAAAATTGTCATCGGCTGCGGCGACCATGGCATCGACAAGATCTAACTTGCGACGAATGACTTTGCCATCTCGGTCGCGGGTGCCTTCGCTCTTACCGGCCTCCATCGGGCCTCCTGAGACGAAGATGGTGGGGACATTGAGACGCATGGCAGCAATCAGCATGCCTGGGGTGATTTTATCACAGTTGGAAATACAGACGAGAGCGTCCGCGCAATGGGCATTGACCATGTACTCCACGCTATCGGCAATCAGTTCACGACTTGGCAGCGAATAGAGCATGCCGTCATGACCCATAGCGATTCCGTCATCCACAGCGATCGTATTGAACTCGACTCCCCAGCCGCCCGCTCCATCAATGACCTTTTTCACTTTTTGTCCCACATCGTGCAGATGCACGTGCCCCGGAACAAATTGAGTGAAACTATTGGCAATTGCGATGATTGGCTTGCCAAAATCGTCGCTTTCCATGCCCGTAGCACGCCAAAGAGCACGTGCGCCCGCCATATTACGGCCGTGGGTGGAGGTGCGACTGCGAAATCCTTTGGTTCCTGTCATGATAGAGGCGATCTACCTGAAAATTCCCCTCGGGACCATTGATTCCTCGACTGGCGCGGGGGCGCGCGTAGACTCCGCGGCCCATGACAAGCTCTCCCACTCTCTACCTCACCGATTTGGATGGCACCCTCTTGGACGCGAAGGGGCTCCTCAGTGAGCGAACCCGAGTTGGGCTCGTTAAATTATTGGCCGCGGGAGTGCCTCTCACCGTTGCAAGTGCTCGCAGCCATTTTTCGATAAGTAAAATTTTTGGTGACTTGCCTTTTGCCCTACCGATCATCGAATTCAACGGGGCATTCCTTACCAACTACAAAACGGGGGAACATTTGGAAATCAACTCCCTTGAGACTTCCCTCGCCTTGGATATTTTTGACCGCGTCATCCAGGCGGGTCAGCGTCCATTTGTTTGCAGTTTCAATGGCAAAGAAGATTGTCTGCATTATGATGAGTTGGTGAATGCTGGCATGCTTTGGTACGAAAAACGTAGAAGAAGCGCCGATGACCCCCGTTTGCGACGCACTATCGACTTGCGTTCAACGATGAAGGAAAATGTCGTCAGTTTGACCGTTATGGCCCAAAGTGAAGACCGTATTCGTGCTCTTCATGAGGAGATGTCAGCACAATACGGCTCGAAACTGCAGCTTTATTGTTACGAAAACGAATATTCCAAAGGAACTTGGTGGCTGACGATACACGACGAGCGCGCTAGCAAGCATATTGCAATGGAAAGTCTGCGGGACCGATTTCTGCCTGGTTCTTTGATCACGGCCTTGGGTGATAACGTCAACGACATTGAGATGCTCAAATTTGCAGACCGCGCCGTTGCAATGGAAAATGCTGTTCCAGAATTGAAGAGGATTGCATCTGACATCATCGGTCATCACGCTCATGATGCCGCCATCGAGTTCATTGAAAGCGATGCCAAAATTGGTTAATTAGCGGGAGATTATAATGCAGCAGAATCAAGATGCGTGGATAAAGGCGATGGTCGAGCTTCTTATGCCTAGTCTGGGCGCAGGTGTCCCTGGACAAGAAGCAAAGAATTCCCCAGTGATATCTCTCGATCAGATCGGCGAGGTTATCGGGGGGCAGGCTGTTGATGCTGCTGATATTGAAAGGCTCATTCAGACTCTTGAAGCAAAGGGGGCGACCATAGCGGACGCCGAAGGTCAGCAACTAATACCTTTGTTGAAAAGCGTGATTCAAACGGCTCTCGCTCTCCGAAAAGAGGGTAAAACACCCAGCCCTTTACTTATTTCGGAGCGAAGTGGACTTTCCGCCCGTGCGGTACGTGTTGCGTTGCTCTACGCCGATGTGCTGAAAGGTTGACCCCTTCGATTCAATAAAAGAGACGAACAGCGGGACAGTTTTGAGTTTCTTTTTATTGGCGGCTAATTCGAGCGATGGAAAATGTTTCTCAAGGGGAGAGCTTGCGCAACTCATCGATATCGTATGAACCAATGGGTAGTTGTTCGCTTGCTAAGAGAGAGAGCACCGCATCGATATCCGGGCGCATCTCCCGGTCTTCTACAACTTGAGGGATAGTTTTACGAATCTCTTGATGAAGCTTGACCGTGCGCGTGTGGCAACCTTTCATTTTTCGGAGGTCGGAGGCTTGCACGCACGCTAGGGTGCAAATAGCGGCGACCGTTTCGGTGAGTTCTAAAATGCGCACGCAATCTCGGGCAGCAATCGTGCCCATGCTCACTTTGTCTTGATTGTGGTTTTCTGTGCTTCGCGAAAAAACGCTCGCCGGCATTGTAAGCTTTGCAGCCTCAGCGGCCAGAGCCGAAGTGGTAATTTGCATCGCCTTGAACCCATGGTGGGCAGCCTGTGCCTCCCCCTGCGCTCCTACTAAGTTGATGGGTAAACCGTGGTTGGTCGTTGGGTTGCAAAGGAGAGCCAATTGTCGGTCAAGAAGATCTGCAATGCCAGCAATTTGGGTCTTCAGGGTATCCATTGCGGCGCAAATATGCCCCCCGTAAAAGTTCCCCCCGTGGAGAATTTCTCCCGATAGTGGATCAATTAGTGGATTGTCATTTGCTCCATTGATTTCCACCTCTACCAATCTAATGATGTTTGGGGAAATGTCTAAAATAACACCTAAGACGTGCGGGGCGCATCTCAATGAATAGCGATCTTGAACCCTGGCAGGCGCAGCGGCTCTAGCTTGCTCAAAGTCCAAATCTTCCCGAATCCATCGAGCGCAGAGGGCTTGACCTGGATGAGCCTTTGCTTCAAAAATTCGCTTGTCGTAATGGCGGGGTTGCCCCTGTAAGACGTCCGAAGCGGAGGCGGTAAGAGCGGCAGCCCAACGGGTCAGTCGCAGCGCGCGAGGCACACAAAGGGCGGCCACGCCGGTCATTGCGCTCGTTCCGTTCATGAGGGCAAGGCTCTCTTTGGGTTCAAGAACAAGGGGTTGAAGGCCAGCTTGGCGTAGAGCCTGTGCCGCTTGCATTCTTTCTCCTTGATAAATTACCTCACGCTCACCAGCTAAGGTGGCAGCGACATAGGAGAGCGGGGTCAAATCTCCGCTGGCGCCAACGCTGCCCAAGCTGGGAATACAAGGCAAAATATCGTGGGCGATGAAATCGGCGAGGGCAAGAAGTAGAGTGGAACGTACCCCGGAATATCCCGCCGATAGGGAGGCCAACCGAGTGAGTAAAATAGCTCGAGTTTGCTCGGTACTAAAGTCCTCGCCGACACCACAGCCGTGAAAACGGTAGAGGTTACGGGGCAACTCTGCGACAAGCTCCCCTTTTACATTGGTTTGGCAGCTATCGCCAAAGCCAGTGGTCACCCCATAGACAACTCCTTCTTGCTTCAAAGCTGCGAGAAGTGCCGAACGACCCTCTTCGGTGCGAGCCTGAGCCTGGCTACTGACTCGAATTATTCGAGTTTTTCGTTGACCGACCCTTTGTACATCTTCGAGGGTGATGGGGCGTTCTCCCAATAGAAGAGGGGCTTCGTCTGTACTCATGAGGTTTGGCGGTTTTCAGCGATGTATTTTGCCAGGGAAGCCACAGACACAAAGGCATCACGAGTTTCCTCGTCGTCTGCCTTGAGCGAAACACCGTATTCTTTTGAAAGGGCTACGGCCAGTTCCAGAGCATCGATGGAATCTAAGGCCAGCCCTTCCTCTTTTCCAAAAAGAGGAGCTACAGTGTCGATGGAATCTGGGGTTATATCTTCTAGCTCAAGGGCACTTACAATGAGTGTTTTTAGTTCCTGTTCGAGCTCTGTCATGCTCGGGAACATAACAACGCTTTGCATCGCGAGGAAAGATCTAGGCAGGCAGAAAGCCCCGCCTTTGGGGAGATTTTCTCTGAACTCGTCAATTGATGGGCATGCGCCAAAATTTGCCTCGACCGTCCCGACGAATGGGTCTCGCTGAAGTGATACGCTTCGCTCCCCCGGGCGCCCTCTATCGCCCCGGAGGTGCCCTGAAAAATACAATGGCGAGGGAGCTGAGAATGAAGAACCCACCCAAGGCAAAACGAAAAGAAAACTCTTCTTGAAGGAAAACGATTCCACTAAAAGCGGCCAATAAAGGAACTAAAAGCGAAAGAAGAGTTGCCTCCTGCAAACTTGCACCGCGGTAGCCCTTGGTAAAAAGCCAATGTCCAAAAAAAGCGAGGAGGCCGACAGCGCTTGCAGCTAAGGAAACATCAACTCGGTGGAGGGAACTACGGGCGAACTCAAAATCGGCCAGAGGGAGGCTCATGAGCAGACCAAAGAAAGTAAAGCTTGCAATAATGGTCAAAGCTTCATCGGTCTCTCGTAGTTTTTTGATGGTGAGCACAGCACCTCCCGCCAAAAATGCACTGGCTAATCCGGCTGCTTCACCTAGTCCAACGGAGGAGTCCCCCCACCCTTGGTCGGGCCATACGACCAAAAAAGTACCCATGAGTGCGACCCCGAGGGCCAACCAAAAGTGCGATCCAAGCTTCTTGCCGAGAAAGTAAGAGAATAGATTTGCCCACAAGGGATATGTGTAGTTGAGCAGCGTACCCCGCGCTGCCCCAGCATATTGAATTGACGTAAAGTAGAGCAGTACCGCGGCACCTCCTAAAATTCCTCGCAAAAACAAAAGTCGCCAGTTTTTCGTTTGAAGACCCTTTTTTCGAACGATACAAATAACTAATATTGCGCAGGCAGAAAAAGCGAAGCGCGCGAAAACCGTGCTTGCAGCGCTCCAGCCTTTCTCGGTGAGAAGTCGTACGGCAATGGGCTGCAGGGCTAAAAAGACATAGCCCGCTAGTAGATACTTGATGCCTGGTTCGGCACGGGGCTTTGCCCTGAGGTCTGAGTGCAGCATTGCAATAAGTTGCGTGGGGGCTGTATGCTCCGAAGGCGGTGTCTCCTAGTGAACACACAATACTTAACTCGAAGCCACAATATTCAACTCTAATTTTACCTGTTTCGTCTTAGCACGGCGTTGTCCTATGATGAGGTTGGATACCAAAATGGAGGCGTAGATTGAAAAGGAGCAAGAAGAAGCGAGAGCGACGTGCTCTGAGGGAAGGAAAGGACCATGCCGCCTCAGGTGAAGCGCTGCAATTTACCAAATTAGCCCTCAGGTACGGCTATTTAAGTGTGATTCTTGGAGTATTTTCGGCACCCTTTGCATTCTACTATGCGCATCTGGCTGATTCGCTTTTGGTTGGTGCGGCGCATGCCCCAGGCCGTAGGCGCACAAAGGAGGCCCGCACAATGGCGATATTTGGTGTAATTGTCTGGGCCCTAGTGGTCTTTATTCAATGTAGTGGCGGGAATGGTTGAGGTTTTGTAGGGTTCAGTTCTCCGGTTGTTTTATCAATGGGCGAGCCCGATCATGTCGAAAAAAAGCGCGAAGACCACTCCACCCCCAGCGGGCTCCCTCAAGGCATTGCTGAGCGTCCTCTATGGCCTGCCCATTGTATTTCAAGTCACGACCTTGGCATTGGCAAACGAAGAAGCGCTGCGTCTCGTCCCTTATTGGGAGGGAGGCGCAAAGTTGCCATCTCAAGAGATGCTCGAGTTTGGTCTTGTCGCGGGGATCTCACTCTTTGCCCTCGTGGGCGAAGGGTGGGCGAGACGTTTGGCACCCTTCGTCTATTTGGCCGCAACCATTTCGGTGACCATCTCCGCCGTCATGGGCGACTCACCCTTCTACTGGCTGCCTATGCTAGCGTACGCAATTTGTTCCTATGAACTATTTGTGAGTAAGGACTTGGCCGAATTTCAGCTGAATCTCAAAGTGAATTCACCGCCTTCGAAGCCTCTCGCTTAGAGCGAAACTTTGCGGCACTTCGAATCTGTCGCGCGGACGGGCAAAAAACAATCACCTATTGGGCTCAATCAACTCAGCGAGTGATCCGCTAGCTCCCTTGAGTAAAACTCCAGTAAAAGTGACTGGATTATGTGACGGGGTACGGCGAATTAGTGCAACAAGGGGGGGCGCTTTGTGTCTTTTGGCGGAGCTATGGTGACAAACCAGGCATTGTCGTTTTGAGCCTCAAGGTTGTGCGCCAAGTCTTGTAGTTGAGGTAAAATTGATTCAAATATTTCCTCGCCAGTGAGCACGGCGGCACCAGGGCAGTGCAGAGACGGGCAAGCCAGCTCAATAGAAACGGGGTGTTGGGCGAGTACGTTAGCTGGCTCCGCGAGAACAAACTCCCTGCCGCAATATTCGCAATGCCTTCCGGTATGAGTCGAGAGTGTGGCCGCTGCGTCCGTGGCTATAATTGATTCTTTCATGAGTTCCCATGAAGGGGAACGACCTCGAAAGATGGAGCTAAAGGCCTATGCCCTATAAATTATTTTTTGTGGGAGATGAGTTCTGACTTTATTGGGCGCCAGCAAGATAAAATTGGCAAATTTCGCACGTTTACGCACAATTGTAGAGGGAAGGCATTGTACGCTAGCCCAAGTGACTTGCCTCCGAGTTGAGGGCAATATCCCCTCGGGCTGAAAACCCGAGTAGGTAAGTTTTTTGATGAGAAACTCTTACCCTGGCTCCTCGTCGAGGACGCTTAGCCCGTATTGCGCATACCTTGGGCAATCCCGTTGAGGGTGGTGCCCAAGGCTTGGTCTATCAAAACAAGGGCTTCAGAATCGTCTTTTAGTGCCCTTTTTCTCTTCATGAGGGTGATTTGTAGAAGATTCAGCGGGTCCACATAGGGGTTGCGGCGTCTCATTGATTGGCCCAAAAATGAGTGATCTTCGAGGAGTGTATCCTTTTGACGAATGGCCAAAATGGTGTCGACCATCTTATTGTATTCACTTTTTAGGTTTGAAAAGATTTCACCAAAGTCACCTAATTCGGTCAGGTAGAGTTCCGCTATGTCTAGGTCCGCTTTTGCACAGACCATCTCAATCTTTCCAAGCAGGTCATCAAAGAAGGGCCAAATCTTGGCCATCTTTTGCATCGTTTCTAGGCCACCTGGCTGGGCGGCGGCTTCCGAGAGCGCGTGTCCGGCTCCTAACCATGCTGTGAGAATGAGCCTCGTTTGAGTCCAGCCAAAATTGTAAGGAATCGCTCGAATTCCAGACATCGTTCCGGCTCCCTTGTCTCGGTAGGCCGGGCGAGAGCCAAAATGCACATGAGCGAGCTCTTTTACGGGAGTCGCCTGCAAAAAAACACTAAATAGCTCATTGTTGTCATGAACCACACTTCTAAATGCCTGGCGAGAGCTGATAGAAAGTTGATTGGCCATGTCACGAAATGCCTGAATATCAGTCGAGCTTACCCCATTCCTCCAGTCTTGATGGGAGGCCATCAGGGTGCCGGCCATCATTACTTCCATCGTGCGCTCAGCAATTGAAGGAATGCCAAATTTTTGGCTAATCGTTTCACCTTGCTCGGTGATCTTTATGCTGCCGGTGATAGTTTGAGGAGGTAGTGCCGTGATGGCTCTATAAACGGGGGAACCTCCGCCTCGTCCCACCGAGCCACCTCTGCCATGAAAAAGAGTGAGTTCTACGCCAAATTCTCTGGCAATGTCCGCGAGCTTCTCTTGAGCGAGGTAGAGTTCCCACGCGGCCGTGACCACGCCCACGTCTTTTGCCGAATCGGAGTAACCAAGCATGATCTCTTGCCGCATTCCGCGTGCTTTGAGCTGGCGCATGTACACTTCGTCTGTAAACAACGTGCGCATTGCATCGGCCGAATGGGCCAAATCATCGCCCGTCTCAAAGAGAGGAACTATGTCAATGCGACTCGTGGGGACCGAAGTGGAGAGGTCAAGTAGACCGCATTCACGAGCTAAGAGAGCCACGCGCAGCATATCGTCGACTCCGTGGCACATCGAGATGATGTACGTATTGGCGGCCCCTTGCCCTAACTCGTCCTGAATTTTTCGAATTGTATGGAAAACGGCTAGAATCTTCTCTGTCTTTTCGTCGAGCGCCAAGTTCGAGGAGGTGAGGGGACGGCGTCCAAGGAGCTCTTTGCGCATGGTTTGATTGTCCGAGGGGGGTAACCCAACAGACTTAAATATCGAGTCCAAGGCGATGGTGTGCTCTTCGGAGTCCTCACGAACGTCTAAATTGTAGCCATGAAACCCTAGAGTTCTCGTTTCGGTAAGAAATGGTGCAACGAGACTACGCGCGGCATGTCCTGCGTTGGAGCGTCGCACCTCGCGGTCTACTAGCTCAATGTCCTGAGTTAGCTCATGAGCACCTTGATATGCTCCAGTAAATACCCCCGGTTGTTTAGCGTCGAGAGCAGCTACTCGCTGGCGAGTCTTGTTGAGCCGGCCCAATATAAACGAAAGTTTGAGACGGAGAGGCTCCTCTTCGTCGCGTTTTCCGTTTTCATCCCAAATTTTCGGAAGCAGGACGCGATCCTTCTCCAACGACTGCTTCAGTTCCTCAGAGAGAGGAACGATTCGGCGAGAAATACTCAGACGTTTTACGAGGCGATAGACTCGTTTCTCGTAATGACCTAATAGGGCGTGCGTATGGCGCCGGGCAGCTGCTAATGTAAGCTCAGGGGTAACAAATGGGTTCCCGTCTCGATCGCCAGCAACCCAGCTTCCCAGGGTTAAGGGTACATCGACGTTTAACTCTTCGTCAAAAGTCTCTCGAAAAGCACTGGCGCAGCTTTCGTGGATATGATTGCAAGAATCCAGCAACCTATCTTCCAAGTACCAAATCACAGTGCTCACTTCATCCATCACTGTGGGACGATTTTTTCGTACCTCGTCGGTGAGCCACAATAACTCAATCTCCCCCTCTAGCCTCTTTTCTAGGCGAGTCTTCTCACTTTGAGGAGCATCATCATGTTCCAAAAGAGCGTCAGCGATACGTCCCTGAAGATCAAGAATTGTGCGCCGAGTTGCCTCGGTGGGGTGTGCGGTTAGAACTGGACGGCACCGTAGGTTCTTGAGGGAATCTCGCACGGATTCTGCTCCTTCTCCCGCCTCCTTCAGCTGCTCAAAGGCCCACTTGAGGCTGGCAGGTTGGCTGGAAGAGCCATGCTTTCCTTCATAGGAGCGCCTGCGGCGTACCCGATGTACTTGTTCCGCGGTATTGATGAGCAAGAAGAAGAGGGTAAAGGCGCGTGCTACGGGAGCGGCTTGGACGGTTGGTAAGGTCTCGACCTTTTTTAATATCTCACGCAGTCCCTCAATGCCTGTGTCGTTTTTTCGTCGATCGCGGGCAAGAATCCGTAACAGCTCCACTAGGTCGAAGGTTTCTTTTCCTTCTAAGCGCAAAATAACTCGACCTAGGGCACCGGCGAGCCAGCGCATGTCCCGATGAAGAGGGCGGTCGTCAGATGTTTTTTCGGAATGAGATTTTGACTGAGGCATGAGATTGTATTCCTAACAAAATGAAAACTGGCGGATTGGGCGCGCGGCGCACGCTAGGGCGGGAGCGATTGTTCAGGCTATGCAGCCTTGTTGAGATGTTCTCGTTAGTAGATGGGGGGGGCGGTTACCTGTCTCCGCAATCGTCCTGGTCGCAGCATAAATCATGAAAATGCACACTTCCCGATTGTACGGAATACATGGCCCCCACAATTCCGACTTCACCCGCTTTGAGCATCGTTTCCAATACGGGGCTACGGGCACGAATTTCTCGAACCACGTGCTCGACGTTACTATCAGCCACCCGTTGTAGATACTCCTCGTCAGAGAAGTCGCTTGATTTACCAGCCCCTTGCATAGCCGGGCGAAACTTATCCAAAAGTCCCGTAAGGTGCCCAAGTTGTGCTCCTTGGCAGGCTCCCTGTACGGCCCCACAAGATGAATGACCCAAGACAACAATTAGTTTGGAACCGGCTAATTTGCAGGCGAACTCCATAGAACCCAAAATATCGTCGTTTAGAATATTCCCAGCAATGCGTATACTAAAAACATCACCTAACCCTTGATCAAAAATCAACTCAGCGGAGGTTCGAGAGTCAATGCAACTCAAAATAACGGCAAAGGGGAACTGACCGTCAGCCGTGCGGTTTATCTGCTCAAGCAGATTTCTGTTTGCTTTTAAGTTTGTTTGGAAACGCCCATTTCCTTCTTTGAGAAGCTCCAGAGATTTTCTAGGAGTGAGAGCCGTTTGCGCTTCTTTGGTTTGTGTTTTCATTATTGAATTATTGGTGAATTGCTTGAGGAAATCGAAGAGCTAGGGCTAGGGATCTTTAAGGTCGAGGAGGGCGGATGGAGTGACATAATGTCGCGCCTTTCCAGTTCATCGAGCCCCTGAACAACAAGGGTAATGTCTTTTCCAATGGCGCCTATCTTATAGTTTTCTATGATCTCAAGAACATCTGGATGAATATAGACTGATTTTCTCGCATCGATCTCCACCTGTGTACGATTGGGAATACTGTTGAGATAGCGCAAGATATGAGCCTTGTTTAAGAACGAGACATTTTGGGCCAAAATGACTCGAATGCGCATGCCTTGCTCATCTGTACTCTCTTCGACTCGAAAGGCGAGTTGAGCATTTTCTATCAATAGACTGACTATTGCTATCGCTAGACCAATGGCGACCCCAATTAACAAGTCCGTAAAAACAATTCCGCAGATTGTGGCCAAAAATGGAATAAACTGTGGGAGCCCTTCCCTATATATCCTTTTAAACAATGAGGGTTTCGCGAGCTTGTACCCAACCAAGAGTAGGACGGCAGCGAGAGTCGATAGGGGGATTCTGTTGAGAAGTTTGGGGAGGACGAGGACGCTCAAAAGGAGAAACGCACCATGAAGTATTGCGGATAATTTGCTGCGTCCTCCAGCCTGAATATTTGCTGAGCTACGGACTATTACTTGGGTTACGGGCAAGCCACCGAGAAGCCCCGAGACGATATTACCAACCCCTTGAGCTTTCAGTTCTCTATTTGTTGGTGTGATATTCTTTGCCGGGTCGAGTTTGTCAGCAGCCTCGACGCAGAGGAGAGTCTCAAGACTAGCCACTAATGCCATCACAAATCCTACCTTGTATACCTCTGGCTGGGATAAGGCTGAAAAATTGGGAAACACGAAGACGTCTTGGAGGCTTTCTGCGTTGGCCAAAATGGGCAGGCTGACAAATTGCTCTGGACTGAGCGCTAGCTGGGGGACTTTTCCAAATAGGGCCCCCAGAAGCGCGGTGAGAAGAACCGCGACCAAGGGACCGGGGACATGAGCTAGGTACCTTGTGCTCTTGGCTTTTGGGGTCTCAAACCAAACGAGTATTGCAAGGGATAGAAGGGCAATCAGTAGGGGGCCGGGACTGAATAGGTCGAGAGCATTGGCTAGCTCGCTGAATGTGGTTTCCCCGTCGAGCTGGCTGAATGAGAAGTCACCTTCGGGGTCTTTATCGTAACCGAGAGCATGAGGTATCTGTTTTAGAAAGATGATGATACCGATGCCCGCAAGCATGCCTGTAATGACAGTCGAAGGAAAATAGTATGCGATGGCTCCGGCCCGAAGATAGCCCAGAATAACTTGAAAGACTCCGGCCAAGACCACGGCAACTAGAAATACGTCAAAGGACCCGAGTTCTCGAATTGCCGTGAAGACAATGACTGCGAGACCAGCAGCGGGGCCGGCGACACCTAGGGGCGAACCGCTGAGTGCTCCTACAATCACCCCGCCAACGATGCCCGCTATGATGCCTGCAATTAAAGGGGCTCCCGAGGCGAGGGCGATGCCCAGGCAAAGGGGCAGGGCCACAAAAAAGACCACTACCGAGGCAGGAAGATCTGATTTCCAATATCTTAACAGGGAATGCATTGTGTCAAAAATTCCTCTTCATCGACGAAAACGAACAAGGCTCGCGCCGGACTTTCAGTATAGAAGGTCTATATTGTTCGAACCATTCGATTGTTTGTGGCAATTCGTCAGGTTTTATCTGATAATAGCCTGGTGCAATCGCTGAATTATCATCACCTGCATCTATTTCGCCAAGTTGCGCGTCAGGAGAACTTGACCAAGGCGAGTAAGATACTCGGTCTCACACCGCAGACCGTGAGTACTCAAGTTCGAGACTTGGAAGAAGCTTTGAATGAAAAGCTTTTTGACCGGGTGGGGCGTAAGCTTATTTTGACGGACATTGGCAGAGTCGTCCTTGGATACGCTGAAGAAATATTCTCTACGGGTCAGGAGTTGCAAGAGGTTCTTCGAGGCCAGGTCACCGAGCGTCCTCTCAAGCTACTCGTGGGTGTTGCCAATATGCTCCCCAAATTGATCGTGCACAAATTGATTGAACCTGCTCTGCGGGACAGTGGCGCCGTGCGAGTCGTCTGTCACGAGGGCTCGCCCGAGCAATTACTAGTAGAACTGACGGCTCACCGTCTAGACGTTGTGCTTTCGGACAGCCCGATTCGCCCTCAAGAAGGCGTCAAGGCATACAATCATGCTCTGGGAAATTGTGGCGTAACTTTTATGGCACCACGTAAAGTCGCAGAAAGGTTGCGCAAAAATTTTCCATCTTCGCTCAACGGAGAGCCGGTACTTCTTCCGACTGATGACGCTGCTTTGCGCAGAGCCCTTGACGCTTGGTTTAACAGAAACGGAATTCACGTGCGCATTTCTGGAGAGTTTGAGGATAGCGCGCTCCTCAAGGCGTTTGGTCAAGCTGGCGTAGGTTTTTTCGCCATCCCTCAGGTGATTGAGCAAGAAGTCGCCCGGCAATATAATGTTGAGTCTTTTGGCTCTCCTGACGGAGTTTCCGAGAAGTTTTACGCAATTTCCGTTGAACGCAGACTACGCCATGCGGGTACCGTGGCCATTTGCAAGGCTGCTCGCTCCGAACTTTTTGCCAAGCAAATTATGAAAAAGTCTGCTCAAAAACCCAAGAAACGTCCGACTTGAGAGACTGCCCTGGGACCAAGAGGAGCGCGTTGAGTGGACAGAGTGGAGCTAGTGGTGCTCTTTCGCCCATCTCTTTCGTTTATAGGTGGGAAAAATGCTGCCCATTCAAAGCAAACAGAGAGGTGGTCCAGGTGGTAGAAATTTCATCGATCGAACGATTTATCGGGGTGGTTAGTGGTGAACCTGTGATAGATTCAGTTTGAAATTTATGAATAAATCACCTGTAACTGACTCCCAGCAGAGCTCCGAGCGAGACGCCGCCTATTGGGCCCAGAATCTTAAAAGACTCAGTGGTCTTCTTTTGGTTTGGTTTGTTGGTTCGTACGGTACATCAATTATTTTTGTGGACGAGCTGGACAAGTTCTCCTTCTTTGGATTTCGCTTAGGGTTTTGGTTCTCGCAGCAGGGGAGCATCTACATCTTCTTGGCCCTCATACTCGTCTACATACGTACGATGGGCGCCTTGGACGATGCTTACGCCGCCCAAGAAAAACTGTCAGCCAAAGGGCTTCATGCCTCGGTCGAAAACGACTCGAAAAAGGAGAGCGCATCATGAGTGCCACAACATGGACGCAGATATTGGTTGTACTCACCTTCACTCTTTACATAGCCATAGCTATTCGTATGAGAGCAGGGTCGACTAAGGAGTTTTATGTCGCCGGAGGAGGCGTTTCTCCCTATATTAATGGCATGGCCACCGGGGCCGATTGGATGAGCGCTGCATCCTTTATCTCTATGGCTGGGCTCATTAGCTATATGGGGCGAGATGGTTCCGTCTATTTGATGGGGTGGACAGGAGGCTACGTGCTGCTTGCCCTCCTCTTGGCTCCCTACTTGAGAAAATTCGGAAAATTCACGGTTCCCGACTTTATTGGCGATCGCTATTATTCCCAAGTGGCCCGCATGGTGGCTGTTGTGTGCGCGCTTTTTGTCTCTTTTACCTACGTGGCCGGGCAAATGCGTGGAGTCGGCATCGTTTTTTCTCGTTTTTTGGGTGTGGGTATCAACGAGGGTGTGGTCATTGGTATGGCCATCGTATTTGTCTACTCGGTCCTCGGAGGCATGAAAGGTATCACCTATACTCAGGTTGCTCAGTATTGTGTGATGATGTTCGCCTACCTTGTACCAGCTATTTTTATCTCCATGATGATGACTGGGCAAGCTATTCCTCAAATAGGATTTGGCTCGGAGGTAATTGAAGGCGGCGTCGGCACAGGGCAAAGCGTATTGGAGCGCCTTGACGGGCTTTCAGTCGAACTTGGTTTTTCGGAGTATACTCAAGGACAAAAGTCCAAAATAGACGTGTTTTTTATCACGGCGGCCCTCATGGTTGGCACAGCGGGTCTTCCCCATGTGATAGTGCGTTTCTTTACCGTTCCGTCGGTCAAAGCGGCTCGCGTTTCTGCAGGGTGGTCTCTCTTCTTTATAGCCTTGCTCTATACAACTGCGCCGGCGGTAGCGGCTTTTGCGCGTCTCAACCTCTTGCAGACTCTCAAAGGTCGTTCCTATAGCGATCTACCTACCTGGTTTAATAATTGGGCCGAAGCCGGTCTGATTACGTTTGAGGACAAAAACGGTGATGGCATTGTGCAGTTTGTCGGAGAAAACGCAGCCATGGCAAATGAAGTCATCATTGACCGCGATATCATTGTACTGGCCAATCCGGAGATTGCTGGGTTGCCCGAGTGGGTTATTGGCTTGGTAGCCGCAGGGGGTCTGGCTGCGGCTCTTTCTACCGCTGCTGGTCTCCTTCTGGTGATATCCACCAGTGTATCTCATGACCTTCTCAAAAAGGGTTTAAAACCTAATATCTCAGAGAAGGGGGAGCTTCGCGCGGCTCGAATCTCCGCTGGGCTGGCCGTTTGCATCGCTGGATACTTCGGAATCAATCCCCCTGGGTTCGTTGCCCAAGTTGTAGCTTTCGCCTTTGGCCTAGCGGCCGCAAGTTTCTTTCCTGCTATTGTGTTGGGAATTTTCTCGAAGCGCGTCAATCGGGAGGGGGCCATAGCTGGTATGGTCGCGGGGTTACTCTTTACTCTGGGCTACATCATATTCTTCAAATTTGTTCATCCAGAACTCAACAATGCAGAGCACTGGTTCTTCGGTATTTCTCCCGAGGGGGTGGGTACCCTAGGTATGCTACTCAATTTCGCTGTCTCTTTGGGTATCTCCAGATTTACCCCGCCTCCACCCCAAGAAATTCAGCAATTGGTTGAGAAAATCCGTATTCCTGGCGATCCCTTGCAGTACGAGGGGCAGGAGGCAATACAAGATCATTGAGCGCGTCCACTTGGGTGCGCCTAGATGAATTATGTTGGGCGCACTCTTTGGAATTTGGACTTGGTTTGCTTTTGCGGCAATTTCATCGGTTGGTTACGTTTTCTGTCTGATTACGTTTTTACTGACCATCTCCTTTGACTCCCAGCGCCGAATCACGGCATGGGGCATCCGCTTTACTGGGCGTGTCATGTGCGCTGCGGTACCAATGTGGCGCTTCAAGTACATCAAGCCTGTACCCACTCTGCCCAAGCGCGCGGTTTGTGTGAGCAATCATTGTTCTAATATTGACCCTTTTCTTCTTGCCCATCTGCCTTTTGACATGAAATTCATGGCAAAGTCTGTGCTTTTCAAAATTCCGGCAGTGGGCTGGGGCATTAAATTGGCTGGGGATATTCCTTTGGTGCGCGGCTCGACCACCAGCGTAAAGAAAGCAATGAAACGTGCCGCCTGGTATGTTCAGCATGGTACGCCGGTACTCATATTTGCGGAAGGAACTCGTTCGGAAACGGCAGAGATGTTACCCTTTAAAGATGGTGCATTTTCGTTAGCGATTGCTCAAAAAGCTCATGTTGTGCCCATTGCTGTTGGGGGAAGCGCAACTGCCCTTCAACGGGGTGATTGGAAACCAGGCATCTCTAAGGCGGCCTCTATTGTAGGCACTCCGATCTCAACAGAGGGAATGACTCGGGCCGATGTTCCCGAACTGAAGGCACGAGTGCGAGAGGCCATTACGCAATTGCGCGCTACCCTCGCTTCCGAAGGTTACTTCTAAGTAGAGCCTTTATTGAGATGATGGTTGAGGGCCCGTCTCTCTAGGCTTTCATCTCAAGGAGCTCCGCGTTTAGAATTTTCTGTGCGTCCCAGGGGCGCATTTGTATCAAAAATCCTCGGGCGCCCCCGTTGATAAAGATCGTGTCCAAGTCTGTGACAATGCTCTCTTGCATGTAGACGGGCATCTTCTTGCGGGTGCCAAAAGGAGAGGTGCCGCCGACATGGTAACCACTATGACGGTCAGCAATAGCTGGAGAGCAGGGGCTGAGGGTCTTCACCTTGAGATGGCGGGCGAGACTTTTTGTGGAGACCTCGAAGTTGCCATGCATGAGTACGATCAGGGGGTGCTTCTTTTCGTCCTGAAAAATCAATGTCTTGATCACGCAAAATTCGTCCACCGCGAGGCAACGTGCGCTCCTGGCGGTACCTCCACGTTCTTCGTAGTCGTAGTGCGCGGTTGAGAAATCAACATGAGCATCCCTGAGAAAGTGTATTGCAGGTGTGACGGGTGATTTCTTCTTGGCCATATTTTTCTTGCCTGAATCATACCCGAGACAGGGCGCTGGGGTCGAAGGCAGATCGCCCCGAGGGGGAATGAGGTCGGTGGACTTGACCTTTTTCGTGCCCGACATATGTGTTGTTGATGGCTCGTATTGTTTTGCATCCGGCTCATCCCGAGAGAATTTGTTGGGGGTGCAGCCAATTCTGTCGCTCCGATGACTTAGCATGCGGCAACGGTGGAGTACGCACGCCCCATCCTCAGGAAATATTTGGCTCTGATTGGGCGCAGTGGGCTGAGGAGAACGAGATTGAAATGGGGGGGCCCGACCCGTCCCAGCTCCCAGTGCTTGAGCAAAAAAACTCTCCTTGTGGTGAAGATTGCCAGCCTTTTGTCCAAGGCGCGCCTTGTAAGCAACAAAAATGAGGGCATTTTATCAGAATTTTCGCCAACCTATCTTCAACTGATTCTGAGATCTAAAAACTGAAAAAATCTCGAACCCTTTGGGGAGCTTCTTGGCTCTCACTACCAGAACCCAAGCGGGCGCTCTAAAGGCGTCTCATCAATGGAGCAAAAGAAAATGAGTACCGTAGCCCTCAACGAATCAAACTTTGAAGAAACCATCACCAAAGAGGGCATCGTTGTGGTCGATTGGTGGGCCCCTTGGTGCGGGCCCTGTCGCGCATTTGCACCTACTTTCGAAAAGACATCCGAGAGCCATCCGGACATTGTTTTTGGCAAGGTAAATACCGAAGAAAATCAGGGTCTGGGTGGTGCTTTTCAAATTCGGTCGATTCCGACTTTAATGATTTTTCGCGACGGAATTATGCTTTTCAATCAGGCAGGCATGGTGCCAGCCAAAGCTTTGGAAGATGTCATTGCCCAAGTAAAGGGGGCGGACATGGTTGAAGTTCGAGCGCAGATGAAGGCCGAAAAAGAGAAGCAAGCAGCCAGCGCCTGATCTGATATTATTGGCGCATGTATGAGAAAATTCTCGTAAAGAACGCCCAGGCGGGAGATCGAGTGGCAATGGAGACTCTTTTGAAGTCTCTTGCCCCGCGCCTTCATCGATTTAGCCAGCGTTTGTGCTCGATGCATGCCGAAGACGCCGTGCAGGAGGCCCTGCTCAAAGTGGCCCAAGAACTCCCGCAGTTTCAGGGGGAGGGAGCCCTTTCCTCTTGGGCTTTTACGATTGTACGCTCCGCCTGTTCCCGTCTCTCACGAGGAAAGAAGAACGAGGCGACCGAGTTTTTCGAAGAGGGAATGGTCCCCGGCAGCGAGAGCATTGCTTTCGATCCTGAGCGAGCTGTTTTGCACCGCGAGAGGAAGGCCGCTTTCAATTGTGCTCTTCTCGCCTTACCCATCGATTTGCGTGAGGCCGTTCTCCTTAGAGATATCGAAGAACTCAGTGCTCAAGAAGCAGCCGACTCCCTTCATATTGGCGTATCGGCGTTAAAAAGTCGTCTCCATCGAGGAAGGAGTGCTCTTTCGGGATTGTTGGAAAAGCAACTTGCAGGGGGCGGTGCACCTGGTGCATGTCCAGACATCTTACAAGCAATGTCGCAGAAGTACGAGAATGCGCTCGCTCAGAGCGAATGTGCACTTCTTGAGAATCACCTGCGCGGTTGCAACAAATGCGCGGCAATCTGCGATAGGCTCAAAAAGGCTATCGCAGAATGTCGAAGCGCCGAACTCACGGAGGAACAAGCGCAAGGGGTACGCAATGATGTGCAGTCGGCCATGTCGTCCTGGCTGAGTACCTGTCCCTCGCGTGAAAGAGGCCCCCCATGAGCCTCTTTTCATTCGTTTTGAGAGTTCAGTGAGGCTTACATGGGGCCCCGATTGGCTGTAAGAGAAAAGAGTGACCATCTTTCGTCCCTGTATTGATTTGCACCAAGGCCGCGTGAAACAAATTGTGGGTGGCTCCCTGACAGAGACGGGAGCCCAGGAAAATCACGTATCCCCTCATTCTGCTGATTGGTTTTCGCGAATGTATAAAAGGGACGGTCTGCGCGGAGGACATGTGATTCAGTTGGGACCTGGCAATGAGGAGGCAGCTGTGGAGGCCCTGGCCGCTTACCCAGGTGGTCTGCAAATTGGCGGGGGCATCCATGATGAAAATGCGCGACTCTGGTTAGATAGGGGGGCATCACAGATCATAGTGACGAGCTTTCTCTTTGAAGAGGGTAGGTTCTCGGTCGCACGTCTCAAAAAGTTATTGAAAGTCGTGTCGCCTCAAGAGTTAGTGATCGATTTGAGCTGCCGTCGGACCGCATCAGGATGGAACGTGGCAACCGATCGTTGGCAAACACTCACAGATACGGTCATCAATGAAGAGCTTGTTGTGTTCCTGGGGGACAGTTGCGCAGAACTTCTTGTTCATGCGGCAGATGTCGAGGGCCTGTGTCAGGGAATTGACGAGGACCTGGTCAGCTATCTTGGAAAAATCTGTACCGTACCCTGTACTTATGCAGGAGGAGCACGCAGTTTGCACGATCTCCGCCAGGTAAAAGAATTGAGCGCAGGCAAAGTTGATTTGACCTTTGGTAGTGCCCTGGATGTATTCGGTGGGAACTTGGTAAAATATTCTGATTGCGTCCGGTGGAATCAGCGGCTTTTTGGCCACGATGAAGCCTAAAGTCCAGCAGGGCTGGACGAAATAAAAAAATTCCCCTTCATTCGCTAATGGGATGGGGCACTGGGCCGTTTTCTATGAGTGATGGCAGCCTCGCCGTGTCCCAACCCCAAGAAGCGTTCTTCCCGATCAGGTGAGGTAGGGGGGTGTGTATGCAGCCTCGACTTTCGTCCAAGTCGTTTTTTTGGCTGCAACGTAGAAAAAGTTTTGGCCGAGTTCTTTACCTGTGGAGATCCTCGCTTGGCAGGTATGCCTGATGCGTTTTGGGATCTCACCCAAGGAACGATTCGACCGATACTTGATGATCGCGTCGTTATTGAGGCTCAGTTTTCTCCGCGCATAGGAAAGGGCCAAGTGACCATGACTCTCTTCTTTCGCTTGCCCAGTACCGACGGCGCAATGGTAGAGCGTGTGCTTTGCGCCCTAGACAGGCGTACGAGTTCTAGTAGCTACCATCGTTTTGGTGAGGGTAATGAGGTGGCTTCTCTACGAGGGCATACTCGGGTTCGCACCAGCATTGTAGGAGAAGACAAAGGTGAGTCGTTTTTGATGACAACCCTCGTACTTTCAGTACGTGCTCTTACGGACTCAAAGAATGTAGAGGATCAAACGTCGAGTTCTTCTTACCCAGCGGGGGAAAAACCGGCGCGACTTCGCCCCAAACAGGGCTTTTGAACTCTATTGCTCTTTCGTCTTCAAGAAACGTAAATCGGGCCAGTCTTTTTCTGTTGTCTCGAGGTGCCAGGCATTTCGAGCGAGAAATACGGGAGTATTTGTGTGGTCGGTGGCAAGATAACCTTGGTTACCGTGCTTGAACTTCTCGAATGCCTTTTGATCGTCGTACTCTATCCACCGAGCCGTGTGTAAGGCGGCTCCTTCAAAAACCACGGGCACGTCGTATTCGGTCTTGATGCGGGCGGCCAAAACCTCAAACTGCAACGGCCCCACGACACCCACGACCCAATCGGAGCCAATTGATGGTTTGAACACTCGTGCCGCGCCTTCTTCGGCAATTTGCTCCAGGGCTTTGCCCAAATGTTTTGCCCGCAAGGGGTCGGTCGCGCGCACGCGTTGAAGAAGTTCAGGGGCAAAATGCGGTATGCCGCTGAAGCGCAGGTCTTCTCCCTCGCTCAGGGTATCGCCAATATGCAGTTTGCCATGATTGGGGATACCGAGAATATCTCCGGCAAAAGCCTCTTCGGCTAGGCCGCGATCTTGTGCAAAGAAGAAAACAGGGTTGTGTACATTGAGCGTGCTGCCCGACTTTACGTGGGTGAGCTTCGCTCCTCGCTTAAAATGACCCGAGCAGAGGCGGACAAAAGCAATACGATCGCGATGTTTAGGATCCATATTTGCTTGAATCTTAAAAACAAAAGCACTGACCTTTTTCTCACATGGTTCCACTACTCGCGAGCTGGCTTTCTGTGGGCGAGGGGGAGGGCAAAGCTCAAGCACACCATTGAGTAGTTCTCCCACACCAAACGTTTGCAGTGCGCTGCCAAAGAAAACGGGGGACATATGCCCCTCTAAAAAGGACGTTGCGTTAAATTCTGGACAAAGCCCCTTGGCCATTTCGGCTTCTTCACGCAAATTTTCCAGGGCACTTTCTGGGAGCACCTCGTCTAGGCGAGGGTCGTCAAGACCATTAAATTCGTCGGAAACATCCCCGAGCTTTTCTTTGCTGCGCTCCGTGAGAATGAGTCGATCTTTTCTTAGATCATAACAACCCAAAAAGCCGCTCCCCATACCAATTGGCCAAGTTGCGGGGGTCACATCAAGAGCTAAGTTTTGTTCAATTTCGTCCATCAGGTCAAATGGATCTCTTCCTTCGCGGTCGAGTTTGTTGACAAATGTTATGATGGGAATATCGCGTAAGCGGCAGACTTCAAATAATTTTCTTGTCTGCTGCTCGATACCTTTGGCCGCGTCAATGACCATAATGGCAGCATCCACTGCCGTGAGGGTGCGGTAGGTATCTTCCGAAAAGTCTTCGTGGCCGGGGGTGTCTACTAAGTTGAAAATATGGTTTTTGTATTGAAAGGTCATCGCCGAAGCACTGACGGAGATCCCTCGCTCTTGTTCGACCTTCATCCAGTCTGAACGCGCCCTGCGTGCAGTGCCGCGTGCCTTGACTGCGCCGGCAGCCTGAATGGCCCCACCCATAAGAAGGAGCTTTTCGGTTAATGTCGTTTTGCCAGCGTCCGGGTGGGAAATAATGGCAAACGTGCGGCGTCGACTGACCTCTGATTCGATTCGAGACATGGCGGGGCGCGAACTATGGCCGAGGCGAGAGGTCTACGCTACATTTGACCCGCTTTTTGACGAAATATCTCGTGTTTTTCACAGAACCGCTCTACCGCCGACCTTTAAATCCCATCATTTGTTGAATGGCGGCCTCGGAGTCCTCCGCCATCTGCTCTGCGTGCTCAAGTTCTTCGATACACTCTTCACAAAGTTTCTTTTTCTTTCCGTCGACCGCCACGCTCATGACTTCGTCCACATCTTCACCGCACGCTTTACAGAGAGGCATGGGACAGATTACGCGATTGTGGTCATTGTTGCCATCTGGCAACAAGCCTTTCATCTCGTAGCCTTTGGGTGCTATTTTACAGATGTATTTTTCTAGGAAAAAGAATGTCTGATCAGATCAAGCGCCGCGATTTTCGTCACACCAAGATTGTCTGTACCCTTGGCCCGAGCAGTTCTAGCGAGGAGGTCCTCCGGGAGATGGCCGGGGCGGGCATGAATATCGCCCGCATGAATATGTCCCACGGGAGTCACGAATCTCATGGGGCCACCATGCAGGTTCTTAAGAAGATCAACGCGGACATCAATCATCCGGTGGCCATTCTTTTGGATACTCAAGGCCCCGAGATCCGCACTGGCGAGCGCAACAAACCCCTAGAGCTGGTCTCTGGTCACGAAGTGATCATTACCGTCGACGAAGAGGAGATTGATGACGAGAGTATGATCTTTGTAAATTACAAAGATATCGTCACCGATCTCAAAATGGGCGACCGCATCACTCTTGACAATGGTATTATCAATCTAAGAGTCCTCGATGTCTCGGGAAAACACTTGCGCACGTGGGTGCTTGATGGGGGGGAGTTAGGGTCGCGTCGACACGTGAATCTACCCGGTATTCGCGTGAATCTGCCTTCTATTACCGAAAAGGATGTGCGAGATATTCAATTTGGTTTAGCCCAGGACATTGATTTTATCGCCCTCTCTTTTGTGCGCTCGCCCGACGACATTCATGAGTGTCGGAAAATTGTGGAAGCAGCCGGAAAAGACGTACGTATTTACGCAAAAATAGAAAATCATGAGGGGGTCGAGCGATTTGATGAAATACTTCAAGCCGCTGATGGCATCATGGTGGCTCGTGGCGATTTGGGCGTTGAGATAGAAATAAGAGAACTGCCTATTTACCAAAGAGAAATGGTTAAAGCCTGTGCCCTCTCAGGTAAACCAGTCATTGTGGCGACCCATTTGCTTGAGTCGATGATAAAAAACCCCACGCCGACCCGCGCCGAGGTAAGTGATGTAGCAAATGCGGTCTACGAAGGGGCGGACGCAATCATGTTGAGCGGCGAAACGAGCGCCGGGGCTCACCCGGTGCGCTGTATTCAGGTGATGGATAGCATTGCTCGCCGTATGGAAAAGGAGAAACCAATTGGTTTCTACTTGGGACGCAAGGTGCACCATGTGGGGGAGCATCTTGCTCAGGCGGCCTGTCGTTTGGCAGATTCCTTGGGCTCTCATGCTATTGTGGTGATTAGTCGCTCGGGACGCTTGGTCGAGGAGGTCGCTTCCTTTCGCCCTTCCACATCAATTATTTATGGATTCACCGACGAAATTGGAGTGCTCCGAAAATTATGGTGCGTACGCTCGGTGGTGCCTCTTTTGACAAAATTCAATCAGGAGGACCCAGAGGATACGGTACATCGTGCAATGCGAGAATTGCAGCGACGCAATCGCCTATTGCCAGGCGATCCCGTTGTTGTTGTGAGTGATATCAAAGCCGGGCCTGAACGCATTGAGGCGATTCAAGTCCGGACTTTTGATATTGTTTGAGCGATATTTCAAACCTCACTCTTCATTGCATTGAACGATGTTTTCCTGCAGGTAGCCCCCGCCTCATTTGAAGGTGAGTATGAATTAGAGGGAAAATCCCGGTGGTAATGAGCGCGCCCAAGGCTAAGAATATGGGCGAATAACCATATTTGTCAGCGGCACGCCCTAAGATGAGGACCGAAAGAGCAAAGCCCGAGTTGAAGGCGCCCGCGAACCAACCCATGAAGATTGAGCGCCGATGAGGAGGTGTTAACTGGAGCCCTGAAGCGCTCAAGGCCGGGTAGAGAAATCCGTGGGCTGCGCCCAAACCAGCGCCCGCGACAACGAGCCCTTCTGGGGTGAGGCTGGCAGTTGCGAAAACTACAAGCGCGTAGAGGCAGATGCCTCCCACCGCCACTTTGGAGGGACCTAAACTGTCGCTGAGTCCACCCAATCCAACTCGGGCAACCACGGCAGCCGCGACGTAGCCCAAGAAAAACTGGCCAACAGTCTGCGCCCCTTGCTCTAGGGCAAAGGGCTGCACAAAGGTAAACATGGCCCCAAGGCCAGCACCCATCAGAAACGAACCATAGTGAATCGTGAGAATCAGGAACTTGCTTCGAGACTGAGCTTTTTCACGGGCAATAGGCGGCGCGACGGGAGCAATGCCCGAAATGAGGGCAAGGGAAGAGAGGGCGATGACCCCTGCTAGTCCAAAAATGAAGTGCCAACCAAATTTTTCGGCGAGGGGTTCATTGACCAAAGGTGCTAGCGCATTGGTGAGCAACATGGAGACACCCAAATAACCAACACCACGCGCTAAATGCTGGGGAGGAAGCATATCAGCGGCAATGGTGGTTGTGCAGTTGAAGATCAGCACAAAAGCTATGCCTTGTGAGACTCGCAGAGCATAAGCGTAAGGACCAATTTCGCTCACATATACAAATCCGAGTGCCGCTCCTCCTTCGAGAAGAAGCGCTAGGGCAAGGAGCTTTCTCCTATCGAATCTCTTAGCTGCATGGCCCACAAAAGGGGAGCAGACGGCGGCCACCAAGAGCGCAATTCCGGCCATGGTGCCGATTTCCGCAGCTGAGGCATGAAGAGAGAGGCGGAGATATTTGGGAAGAAGAAGAAACGCCGAAAAGGACACGCCGAAGGCGAGCTGAATGACAAGAATACGAATGAATCCAGGTGAAAATAGCGAATCTTTTGATTTCTTCTGGGGCGAATAAATTCTTGGTTCGATAGCACTGGACGTGAGCTGGGACACGATGACTCCTCATTGAGAGAGGCTACGAGCGAGAAGCGCGCAGCAGAGCGAAGATACTTGAGGGTGAGGGCCCCATCGCCAGCGTTGTCCGAGTATACCCGCGAACCCCGCTACCGAATGAATGCTGCCTAGAGGACCTCTGATTGTGAGGGCCGGGGAGCAAAAGGGCGGGGTGAAAAGGAAAAGTCTCTAGGACCTATACTTCATGAAGTCTTTTTCTTCACCACACAACACCCCGCAATCGCGCGCCGCAATAAGGCGCACAAGCCAGGAAAGTCGGTGGTGAACAAGCTGGTCCATGTGCAACAAGGGGTACTCCTGCCCAAGGGGGAAGTCAAAAACTTTTCCGTTCGGGACAAGCCATGGCACTTGCGGGTAATGGCTGCGCAAGTTGTCTCCGGATTGGCTCCTTTTTCTGTTTCTACGGAGACTCATGCGAGCGGGGAGCCTCAAGAACAGCATATATATCAGAGAGCGGCGCTACGAATTGACCAGTTGCCACCTGGTTCGACGCGCACTTTTCTCACTTTGGCCGTTGCTTGGTACCGTCTGGAACTCTCTGTTCCGGCGCGTTTACGCCTTTGGCGCTGGCAGACAAAAATTCTCTTAGGAAAACTTCGTGCCCGCAAGCCGCTGAACGCTCGTCAGGCTCTGCCCCTGTTCATGGTCTTGGGCGCCACGGGGGCGTGCTCGCTGGTTTCGCAAAGCGACGGTGAAAGTGAGTTTTCGATGAGTCCACTGGCCCCCGAACTCTCGAAACCAAAACAAGCAAGAAACCTTGCCCCTTTACCCAAGCGTGACGCTCCTTGGAGTTACGTATTACCGATCGATCATGGTATTCGCTTCGATAGTAGTGGTCAGGGCCATTTTAGAGCCCCCCGCTTTCATGGCGAACACAATGGCTTAGATCTCTTAGCCCCTGTAGGCACACCCGTATTTGCCGCCTGCGATGGCCAGGTGATGGCGGGGGTGAGTCGTTCGTTTGGACGCTGGTTACACGTAATATGCCCGGTACCTGACGCCTACATGAAAGCCGGGGGGCCGCGTCCCTGGGCGTCTTTCTTTTACGCCCATCTCGACAGTACAAACGTGCCACGTAACAAGTGGCAAAAGGTGAAACGCTCCCAAGAATTGGGTGCCGTGGGCAAGAGCGGAAATGCCAGTAGCCCCAGCGTGCAACCTCATCTGCACTTAGAGTTTATTGTGCAAAAGAACCGTCGCCATGCAATGGATGAACGCCACCTTGGGCGGGATCAATCTGATGTGGACGCTGCAGAATACTTTTCTAACCAGCTCAATACCGAGTGCATGAGCATTTACGGATTTCGCCCCAAGTCGCGCCTTTTGCGCAGGGCACGGCGCATCGATCCCTTTGTGGCACTCACCTGCCTGAGTCAAAAGAAACCAAATTATCAGAAGGCACCTTCACCTTTGAGTGGGGCCTCTTTGGCGTGGACGAAGTTTTACGACGCCAAAGACTTCAATGTAAACTTGGGCGTCGAGGACTCGGTCCTCGCGCGACGTTAGGGCTGAGCGTTGGCTGGAGGGCTCTGAGTTGGGGCGCTCGCTGAGTGTTTCTTTGGGCTCAGCTTCACTGACTTTGGCTCTTTAGAACTCTTGGTACTCGAACTCTTGGTACTCGAACTCTTGGTACTCGAACTCTTGGTACTCGAACTCGTCTTCTTATGTGTCTTCTTATGTGTCTTCTTTTTGGCGTTCTTGCGTGGAGCTTCTCCGGGACCAGCATGGTCGACCCAATAAGAGTTGTAGCCCCGCACGTCGAGGTGCACAAAAGAAGAGTTGGGGTAAAAGCCGACGCCGACATTGTCGACAGTGCGCAGGTAGTCTCGCAGGGCTGGGTTAGGAATACCCGGAATACTAAAGTCGATTGCCTTGCCTTTTTTGTGTTTTGACGCGGCCACAAAGCTTTTCGTGCGATAGCCGCTTACAATGCGAATTTTTCTACCGCCAAACTTATCACTTACGGAGGCTATCAAACGAATCAGCTTGGGTGAGATACGTGGGCCGTCATCTTTTGCACCCATGACGAAATTGATCTTCTTGCTGGCATGACCCAGGACTTCTCCTTTAGGTCCAATGACGTAACCTTCCCATGCGCGCCCGTAGCGGTAGATTTTTATGTAGCCCCTTCGCCATGCCGGCTTGACGTATTTTTTCCAGCTCGCGTTGGTTTTGCTGTTCTTTGCACTTCGCTCCTTCTTTTTTGAGGAGGACTTCTTCTCGTTGTGGAGGGTTGTTTCTTTGAACTTGCCGTTTTTTCGTTCTTCGGCTGCGTACTTTCCGCCTTGATCTGATCGATGCGGAATAATTAGTTTTTGACCCACCCGTAGCGAAGCGTTGCGGCCGATAGCATTGGCATGACACAGGGCCGTGACAGTGATGGCGTAGCGGCCCGCAATTGCAGAGAGGGTATGACCTTTAGCAATGACGTGGGTGCGTGACCTACCCAAGGGCTTGCTCGCGCTCTTCTTGTGACTGGCCGACTGAGAGGTCTTCTTGGTGGTCTTCTCTTCTCGATCGGCGCCAGGTATGATTAATTTTTGACCCGGATGAATGACCGATTTCTGGGTGATGCCGTTGGCTCGACAGAGGGCTTCTACACTAATGTTGTAGCGCTTTGCGATGGAGCCAAGGCGCTGGCCTGCGTACACCGTATGAGTGCTTGTCTTTGCCTCAGCGGAGGCCCCAAGGAAGAGCCCCAGAGTGAAAAGGAGCAAGAGTGCTCCAAGGGCAATGGATAGTTGATGGCCTAATCTACCGGACTTAAATGGCGAAATGTTCAGGAAGGCAGTGCGGCGAGCCTGTGAGAGAGACTTGGAATTCATGCGGGCGCTTGTTGTACGAGATCTCAGACAGGATGCATTCCCTCCGGGGAGATAATATCGCTCTTGGGCGAACTGCCGTCTTGCGTCTGCCTTGATGTGCCAGAGATTGCACCTCAAAAACGTGCCGGAAAATTCCTTCGAATCTGTAAAAAATCATGGTAAAATGCACCGAATTTGAATAATATTCGATTTTAAGTGCACTATGCCATGTATTTCTGCCCAGGACCTCACTTGACGCGCTCGGTCAAAGTTAGCTAAACACTCAATGAGTTCGTGAATGTGACTTTGCTCCGAATGTACGCCTCAGCGTGCTTGTGGGACCCACACGCGTTCCCAGGCGCGGTTGGGCCATCCTTCTCGCGTCGGCTCTCCCCCCCCATTGCTCTATTCCCCCCTACTAGAGAGACCGCTGCAGTTGTCCCCCCCCCCCGAGGGGCAGGCTGGATGTTGCCCCTTGATTATGCCTCACAAAAGAAAAATATGCCGTAGTCTCACCTGCATCGCTTTGGTGTCCTGGGGAGCTACCATAGCTTGCTCGGGTACGGACTCGACAACCGAGCCAGGAGAGGGCGTCGTAAATTCGGCACCTGAGGTTTCTGACGTCATCATTACGGACGAAAATGGTGGGGACGCTCGTCCGGGAGACCTTCTCACGGGGAGCTACTCTTATTCTGACGCCGAAGGCGACAAGGAGGGCAAGACTACCGTTCAATGGGTGAAGGACGGTGAGGACATCGAAGGTGCCACAAGTCCTACCTATACCCTAACGATAAGCGATGTAGGGGCGGAGATCACATTTGAGGTAATTCCTCGCGCAGCTGAGGGTGAGGTGCACGGCACTCCAGTTGTCTCTGAGCCTTTGAGCGTGGTGGCGAAGCTGCCAGGAGGGAACGAACCAACAGACAAGATGCCTCGCGGGCCCATTGACCCCATCGATGGCTCGGACAATGGCGCGCCGACAGTATCGGCTGTCAATATCGTGGACAGAAATGGGGGAGCTGCTGAGGTGGGCGATGAACTCACCGGCTCTTATGTATTTACTGACGCTGAGGGCGACAAAGAGGCCGAATCGACCTTCAAATGGTACCGCGACGGTATCGAAATCGCTGGGGCAACCACGGTGAACTATACGTTGATACTCAACGATGCCGGTACACAAATTGTATTTGAAGTCACGCCAGTGGCTGAGACAGGAACCCAGAGCGGCACTGCCGTTCAATCGTCTCCCCTTGGCGTTGTAGACGAAAACAACGATCCGCCTCGGGTCTCTGGTGCCCAAATTTTGGACGTGAATGGTGGCGAAGCTGTAGCGGGTGATAGCCTCACCGGGACCTATACCTACCTAGACCCCGAGGGGGATCCTGAAGGCGATTCAATCTACAAGTGGTACCGAGATGGCGTCTTGATTCCCGATGAAAGTACCCCGCGTTATGTCCTTGTTGAGGCGGACGCCGGCAAGCAGGTAAAGTTCGAGGTAACGGGCGTCGCAGCGGCTGGAACCCCTCAGGGAAATCGAGTAAGCGCGCAGATAGGCGTCAAGTCGAGCGTGCCCCTCGATTGTTTTGTAGGGGATGTCTCGGTGACCAAGGCTGCAGAACTCACTTTTCTGAAGCCCTACAATTGTCTCAAGGGAAATTTGAGAATCGGCAATGCGGGGGGTGTGATCTCAGACTTTACGCAGATCGATCTGCCCAACCTCATTACCATTCAGGGTAATTTGTTGATTGTGGACAATCCGTCGCTTTCTTCGATGACCAGCTTGGCAAACTTGCAAAGAGTCGAGGATGGACTTGCTATTCGAAACAATGCAGTGCTGAGCAATTTAGTAGGGCTCGAAAAGCTAGCTTATGTCGGTGAGCTTGACGCGGGGCCTCCCAATTTTGTAGGGACCCTATTTATAGAAAAAAACGAATCGCTTACCACGATATCGGCCTTATCAAATCTCTCTTATGTGGCTGATTCTCTCAGAATTGTAGACAATACACGTCTGGAAAATCTAAGGGGTCTTGAAGGATTGAGCGGTATTAGTGGTCGTATTCTTATCGAGAACAACTCAGCTCTCACTTCTCTTACAGGGTTAGAAAGTTTCACTTCAGCAGGAGAAGAGGGGTTTTATACGGGGGGGATCTCGATTTACAAAAATGCGCAATTGAAGTCTTTGCACGGTCTGCAGAACTTGCGTAGCGTAGTCGATTACGTGAGTATTCGTGCCAACCCCCTTTTGACTGACTTGAGCGCGCTCAACGCGGTGGTTAAAATAGGCGGGGACGTTGTAATTCGTGAGAACAATGCCCTTACATCAGTCGGAAGCTTTCGCGAGCTGCTTTCTGTAGGCGGTGGGCTTTCTCTCTTTAAAAATGAGAAGCTAGTGAGCGTGTCTGGCTTTCCTGTTTTAGAGTCCATCGGTGGGGCTCTTTCTCTTAAGGACAATTGGCTGATGACCACCTTGGATGCATGGAGGGAGCTGAAGAGTATAGGGGGTGACTTTCTTCTAGAGACGAACAATCAATTAGAGAACCTAGACGAGCTTTCTAAGCTGACCACCATTGTAGGAACTCTCTGGTTTTATGACGGTATGATCAACACCACGTTAGTGAGCATAGCTGGGCTCAGCTCTCTGCAATCTATCGGTAAAAATGTTCATATCCAGTCGTACAATGGCCTCAGTAATTTCGTTGGGCTTGAGGCTCTGAAGACCATTGGGGGCGAGCTGGTATTGAACAGTAATGCAAATCTCTCAACACTTGAGGGGCTGACTCAACTGCAGTCAATTGGCTCGGGACTTGTTCTTGGGAGCAATGTAAAGCTCACGACATTGGACGGCATGAACGCCCTTTCCTCTATTGGGACCGATATTACCATTGTTTCGCAGCAAAGTTTGAGCGATATCAGCGCATTGAAGAATATTGTCTCCATTGCGGGAACTCTCAAAATCTATTCGAGCGGACTCGTTGACCTGAGCGGTTTGGGGGAACTCACATCGGTGGGACAAGATGTGGACTTGAACTTTAATGGAGAACTACTCAGTCTTGCTGGAGTAGAAAAACTATCGACAATTGGGCGCAACTTGGTGTTGACTCGAAATAGAAAGCTAAAAAGTGTTGCAGGGCTGAGCGCCATAGATTCCATTGCTTCGGGTATAAAGGTGGAAGACAATGACGCGCTCACCACGCTAGCGGGCTTGGGAAGTCTCACTTCAGTGAGAGATATCGTTCTTGAAGACAACGCCCGACTAGAGAACTTGGCAGGTTTTGAAAATATCGTTTCTGCCAATAGTGTGACTATTTCAGTCAATGGAATTGATAGTTATGCGGGCATCAGTGCCTTGAAGACTGTCGATAGAATTACCTTGAGCAACAACGACCAAGTGACTTCTTTGAGTGGCCTTTCTGGACTCACCACCGTGACGACTCGCTTTGCGATAATGAACAACGACGGTATCACTTCTTTGGCGGGCCTTGAGTCTTTGACCCAAGCGTCGCAGTTGGTCATTACTAACAATAGTCAGCTAAACTCTATCAGCGGCCTTTCCAGTCCTCTCAGCGCAGACGTCTATCTGAATGTTGAAAACAATGGCGCACTGGCTGATTGCAACGTCTGTGCGCTGCACGCCGAACTCACCTCGAGTCCTAGTACGATAAGAGTTGAGAGTAACTTGAGCGATACCTGTTCTTCTCCTACCTTTCCCGATGCGTGCCCCTAAACGAGCCGATTGATTGAAGTGCCTTTCTTCCTTGGAGGAGAGGCGCGACCTTTCTCGAATTTGTCCAATAGTTGGCCCCGTTGACGGAGCCCTGCTAACGCCTGACAAGCCGTGACGTATTTTAGGTTCCCGCGTTCTATTCCCCTCTTTGTCCTTTTTAGCTGGGGGCTGAGCCTCGCCGGGAGCGCTCAGGCAGAGACTGCGCCTCGGGAGACCCAAAAAACGGTGGAGCCTGAGGGCGATGGGTCCCCCCTACAAATTATTGACCTTGCCCAGGCGAAAAGTCAGCAATTAAAGAGCGGGTTGCAAGTGGTTCTTCAAGCGACTGCTGGGGCGCCAAAAGTTACCGTATGCACAGCTTTCAGCGCTGGCTCCTCAGCAGATCCTCTTGAGAGCCCAGGAGCTTACCGGGTCTTGGCAGAAATGCTCAAAGAAGGGGGTTACCACTCAAAATCTCAAGACTATGCAGCATTGGTCGTTCAGCGCGGCGGCATGAGCGAAGTGAGAGTGACGCGGGACGCTACGACCTTTTGTACCACGGTTCCCGCAGAAGAGCTTTCCTTAGCGCTCTGGGTAGCGGCAGGTCGGTTTTCTCCGGCGACGCTCTCTTCAGAACTCATGGATCAAGTAGTGGACCAACTCGCCAAAGAGTCCGAGTCCCAGGACGCGAAGATTCGGCACGGTCGCGCTCCGGCACGGTTGCGCCAAATGGCTTTTTTGGGCACCTACGCCTATTCTCACCCAATATTACCCAATCCGGACGATTTAGACGCCCTTAGTTTGGACACTTTGCATGAGCTGCACGGGCGCAATTATGTAGCGCGGCGTGCCACAATTGCTTTGAGCGGCGGTTTTGACGAGAAGAAGGCGTTGAGCCTTCTTGACTCACATTTTTCTCAGGTGCACTCCGGTACGAGAGCCAAACAATCGCCTCACGCTCTGGTGAGTCAGAGCACTGGGCGTTTCAGCATGGCTGAAGACAAGAAGGCCAAGACTCCAGCGGCTTGGTACGGTTGGGTTGCTCCAATGGGCAGGGAGCGGCGTGCAATGCGCATTGCTCTCCTCACTTTGTTGGGAAAAAATCGTTTAGGCGGTTCGCTTCAAGGACGCTCGGCCAAACAGGTTGAGCTAATTCTCGACGAAGAGGCCGCTCCCACTTCGCCAGGCCTCGATCGTCTTTCTGTCCTCGGTTCAGGCAATCGGTCACTTGGGGTGATCGAAAAGGCAATGGATTCTCAGTTGAGAATGTTGGCTCGAAAGGGGCCGACCAGCCAAGAGGTGCGAGATGCTCAAAGGCAGCGTCGGGTTGACTTAGCACGGAGACTGGAGAACTCAGCTGCGCGCAGTTACGCCTTGGCCCGTGGCGTGCGTTTAGGTCGTAGTACGACAGAAATATTGTCGCCTTTACAAGCGAAGGCCGATTACCCAGAGGTAAAAATACAAGAAGTCCGCTTAGCCGCTGCGGGATTGTTAAATGCCCGTCAGCGTAGCTCTGTCGAGATTTATCCACGCGGTTGGCAAGATCCTTGGCAACAACCCATGCGCCAATATCATATTGTGAGTCGTGGGCAGACCCTGGGCAGTATTGCCAATCGCTACAGAACAAGTGTCGCCGTCATTGTGAAGATGAACGGCATGCGTCGAAACAAAACTATCTACCCCGGCGACAAACTACGCGTGCCCCGAGTGCGAGGAAAAAAACCTGAGCGCAAGTTGCGTCAGCACAAAGTCCGCCGCGGGGACACGATGGGCGCACTGGCTTTGCGCTACGGTGTGAGTTCGCGCGCAATCGCGGACGCCAATGGCATGGGGGCAAAAATGGTAATTCGCACCGGAGAGAATTTACGTATTCCCTGGGGAAGCAAGAAGAACTCCAAGAAAAGCTCCAATTCTGGATCTCCTGCAAGTGCCAAGAAAGCTCAAACCCACTCAACTTACCGGGTAAAAAGTGGGGACACCCTCTCGGGAATTGCCGCCAAACAAGGGGTGAGCACGGTCGCGTTGGCGCGCGCCAACGGGATTTCTCAAAAGTCGGGCGTACGCTTAGGACAAAAGTTGAAAGTCCCGCCGCGAGGCACAGGAAAGAAGAAAAAAGATGTTCCCCTGAAAGTTCATCGAGTAAAAAAAGGGGACACTCTTTCCGGTATTGCCAGTCGCCATGGGGTGAGTGTGAGCGCGCTCACGACCGCCAACGGCATTAGTCGAAAGTCAACACTGCATTTAGGGCAAAAGTTGAAACTTCCGGCTAAGTAATCCAATTCTGCACTAATTATACAGGTTTGTGAGAAAGTTACGTTTCTAAGAGAACCGGCCCCAGGGCCTAAGTTGATTAGAAAGTGATAATTATTTCTCCTCACGAAGAAGTTGCAACGCTTTCTGCCCACATTCCCCAGAAATGAGCTATGCGTTCTTAGGAGGGGCCGCAGGGCTGGGAGGAACATGAGCGCTCGTGAGAACAATACTCAACCGGGATATATTGCCGTTGAGACCGAGGAGTCTATCGAGACGCCTACGGCACCGGGGCCTCTTACTGACGGAAGCGCGGGGGGCGGCAGCCGTAAAAAGCTCGTCACAAGGCCCGGTATGGCGCCTCCTCCGGTAGAGTACGCCTCGTGGGATATGTCCGTTCCTTTGACTGTCGAGGAGACTCAGTCCGAGCTCTTGGCAAACAAAGAGGCGTCGAGAACTCGCTCTCAATTCAAGACGGCACCAGGGGGAGGTGCCAATAGAATATCAGCAGGACGAAGTTCTGCCGCAGTCTATGTAAGCCTACGCACTCTGACTCCAGAAACCGGTCCGGTTTCTCGCGCGGTTGCTGCCATCAAGGTAGACGAAGTGGTGATCCGTGAGGTGAGAGATTTACAGACTCAGCCAAGTTTATTTCGTCAGAGAAGCAGTGCGTTGGTGCAAGGAGCTGGCCCAATTCATTGGGATCAATTGAAAAAAGGAGCCCTCGCGGGAATTTTGTTGGGGCTTCTGGTGACGGCCGCAGTGGTTGCCTTTTACCCGCAGGGTATCAATTCACCAGGAAAATTGAAGCCCGGAGCGCCAGCCCCTCACGGAGAGGATAGGGCAAAAATGCCTCCACAAAAGAAATTGCAGAAAGAACGCAACGCCCTCGGTTTGGGGCCGAAGCATTCATTGGGCACGGCGGAGGCCAGTTCGGTTCTCGCACCAAAATCAGTCACAGCTCTTTCTAATCCCAAAGACTTGCAGAAAGCGCAATCGCCCCCCCCTTCTCCCCCCCTTACAGGGACTCGTGAAGCCCACTCTACCAAAACGAACATGAATGCCCGACCCAGACCATCTCGCGAAACCAAGATGGTCAAGAAAAAAGTAGCGAAGCCCTCCGCTTCAGCTCCTCAAAATGATCTATGGCTCGAATGAACCCATTTTCCTTCTATTTAGCGCGAAAAATGTTGGGAGGAGCTCTTGTGGCGTCTTCTTTCTTAGCCCAGGCAGCTCTGGCTGACGAGCGCTCCGCAGCACGGGTGCTCTATCATAAAGGCAACGCCGCTTTCAAAAAAGGCGACGATGTGATGGCGCGCGAATATTATAGCGATTCGTTGCGTCTTGACGAGACCTGGGAAACTCTCTGCAACTTTGGTCGGGCGGAGGCGCAAAGTAAATTATTGGCGGAGGCATACGAGCACTTACTTCTGTGCGAATACCTCTATCCTCATGACGATGAACTTGCCGCAGCCCGGGCACGATTTGTCCACTTGCGTGCTCAGGTTCGTGCGGAGCTCAGCCTTGTGCAAGTTCAGAGTATCGAGGCGCGCTTTGACAAAGAGGTTTCCCTTCGTGAGAGAGCTCAATCCGTTCCTCTTGGCGATGACGAGGCGCTCCCTCCCGCGGAGCCCGCTGCATCGCCCGCGCCCCCTGCTGCTAGTGCCGCAGAATCACCTCAGCAGGTGGGGCCTTCCCTGCGCATTCCGGTCACGGCTAGTGCCGCAGAATCACCTCAGCAGGTGGGGCCTTCCCTGCGCATTCCGGTCACGATTGCTTTAGCTGCCTTGGGCGTGGCCGGGGCCGGTGTCGGGGTGGGGTTCTGGGTTTCTTCTGCTAGCGCATCAAGAAAAGCCGATAGATTGCTTGAAGAAATAGGGCAAGAAGGCTGCGCCCCGGGCACCACTCAGCAGGGGCAATGCGACGAGGTCGCCGACTTGCGCGAGCGTCAGGACGCGCAAAAAAATATCTCGACAGGGGCCCTGATTGGCGGAGGAATCGCCTTGGCGGGGGCTGCCGCTGTGTATTTATTGTGGCCTTCTACAAAAACGAGTGTCGTGGCTCAATCGGGGCGAAGCCTCTCTCATGTGCAACCACTTGTGTCTCGCCATTTTCAAGGAATTTCCTTTTCTCAAACCTTCTAATTATTGGATCTTACCATGTTTCTTACCTTACGCTCTCTCACTCTCATTACGTTTTCTTCACTCAGTTGGGGGGGCTTGGCTTGCTCCAATGCCTCTACCAATTGCGAGAAACTAGGCACATGTAGTAGTCCGCCATCATCCACCTCACCTCTTGGCAGTGGAGGAAATACAGCCGGGTCGGGGGGGCAGGCTGCTCAAGGAGATATGGGGGGTACTGGTGCCGGTAGTGGGGCTACAGCGGACGCGTGTGAAGGCAAGTGCCAGGGTTTGTTGGGGGAGTGCCTAGTGGAAGAAGCTGTAGCTGGTACTGGAGCGGTAGCTGGTACTGGAGAGCAGGGCGGTGGCAAGTGTGTCGAGTGTGTTTCTTCGGGTAATTGCCAGGGGAATCAGGCCGGTGAAGTTTGCGATTTACTGAGTAATCAGTGTGTGACTTGTGTAAACAACGGACAATGCGCCCCGGGGGCACCCTTGTGTAGTCAAGGCGAGTGCGGGGCTTGCGAACAAGCGAGCGATTGCAAGACCCAGGGTAAAAATGACCTCTGCGATATAGAAAGCGGAGCGTGCGTTCAATGTTTTAGTGAAAGCGAGTGTGAGGGAAATGTATGTGATTTCCAGACAAAAGAATGTACCACTCTACCCGTACAAGGTTTGAGCATTTGCGAAGAATGCCAGTACGACGCCCAATGTGCCGATGGTCAATTGTGCGTAGAGGAGAAGTTTGGCACCCCGTCTGAAG
>Ga0256845_1000384_pt1 | contig 42471 bp, 29 predicted proteins | sample RiftiametaG_FD_189101 | JGI IMG/M metagenome (GOLD analysis project Ga0256845, IMG submission 189101) | Tube worm associated microbial communities from hydrothermal vent at the East Pacific Rise, Pacific Ocean - Riftia | ecosystem: Host-associated > Annelida > Integument > Unclassified ...
GTCCCGGCTTGGACGGGGAGCGCAGGGCGAGGGCCACCAAAGGCGGGGCCGAAGGGGATCAGCGTGACCGCTGCCGGAGGGCCCTGCTTGGGCGGGGACGCGTGGGCGGGTTCGACCGAGGTCGGCGGTTTGGGGCGGGTCTCGGTCCGGGTCTCGGGGTTGGTACAGGCGACCGTGAGGGCAAGGAGGGAGGGCCAGGCGCGCGGCCGAGTCCGCCGAGTCCGCCGAGTCCTGGCGAGGGCGGACTCGGGCCGCGAGGCGGGGCGCAACGGCCGGGTCATCGAGGGCCCCGAGCTCACTGTCCGACGACGTCGAGACGTCGGGCGGGCTCGACCTCACAGGGGTCGTAAAACTGGGCGTACCACCGGCGCAGCTTCATGATCGAGCCGTCGCCGTCACAGAGCACCGGGTGTTTTTGGTAGTCCTTGCTCTGCCAGATCCGCATGTCTTCGCGGTAGGTGACCATCATTCGCCAGATCAGGAACTTGCGGGCGATCGCGCTCATGAACGGGATACGCGAGCGCTTCACCCTGAAGGTCAGGCGGTGGCTGACGTGTTCCTCGTCGATCGGGACGATCGAAGAGAACACGTGGGCGGGGGGCCCCGGAACCTCCGGGAAGTGCAGGTAGTGAAAGCCCGGCTCGATCATGTGGAACTCGAGCCGCGCCTTGAGGTGGATGCCCAGGAAGTTCACACCCGTGTCCTGGGTGATGCGCAGCTCTTCGCCCTCCGACTTGAAGCTGTTCACGGGCATGTCGTGGCCGTGGACGGCGGCGAAGTGGGGGCTGTCGACTGAGTTCTCCATGATGTCCTGGCCGTGGATGCGCACGGTGAACTCGTAGGTCGCGGGCTTGGTGTAGCTGTCCTCGTCGAAGTCCTCGATCTCGGGGAGGTCGTAGGTCGGGGGCGTCCCGGCCTTGTTCCGGTACATGAAGATCATGCCGTAGCGCTCGACGACCGTCAGCGCCGGGGTCCGGGCCTTGACCGGGATCGAGTCGGAGTAGGGGATGTTCGAGCAGACCCCGTCGGTGCCGAATTCCCAGTTGTGGTAGGGGCAGCGGATCGAGTTTCCGACCACGGTCCCGCCCTCGGAGAAGTGGGCGCCGAGGTGAGGGCAGACGTCGCCGAGCAGGGCGAGCTCACCGTTGTGCGCTCGGAACAGGACATAGTCCGTTCCAAATTGATGGACCTTGCGGAGTTGGCCGGGCGGGAGGTCCTTGGTCCACGCGATCTGAAACCAACCCTCGCTGTAGAAGGGGATCGGATAACGGGGTTCCTTCACAGCTACGCCCATACAGCTCTCGATTTACACCCATGACAGATCACCCGCAATACGGGATGTGAAAAACCCGACCCGACCCTCACGAGCGAAGCTGGACCGCACCCATCGAATCGACTGAGGGGCGCGTGCCCGGGGCGCTGCGTGCGGTCCACCTGTGAGCGGTCGGCCTCAGTCCGAAAGCAGCGCCCGCAGCTGGTCCAAATCGAGCTTGTCGGCCCGCTCCAGGCCCGCCAATACACCGTCGGCCAAGTCCCGCTTGCTCGCGTGGAGCTCGAGGATCTTCTCTTCGATGGTGCCCTCGGTGATCAGTCGATAGACCGTGACCGCGCGCTCTTGGCCGATACGGTGGGCCCGGGCGGTGGCCTGATCTTCGACGGCCGGATTCCACCAGGGATCGACGTGGATGACATAGTCGGCGGCCGTGAGGTTGATGCCGACGCCGCCGGCCTTGAGGCTCATGAGGAAGACCCCGGCCTGACCGGCCTGGAAGGCCTTCACCCGTTGGGCCCGGATCTTGGCGGGGGTCGAACCATCGAAGCCGAGGTGTTCGATCCCCGCGTGGTCGAGGCGCTCGCGGATGGCGGCCATGCTGCCGAGGAACTGGGTGAATACGAGCGCGCGGTGGCCCCCCGCGTGCAGCTCGGTCAGGCGCTCGAGCAGGGCGTCGAGCTTGGCGCTCTCGGGACCGGCGACCGGATCGATGAGCTTGGGGCTGACGGCGGCCTGACGCAGGCGGGTGATCTCCGCCAGGATCTGCAGGCGCACCCCGCCCGGCGAGCTGTCGAGGCGCTCGCTGGTCTGCTCGACCGCCCGCCTGCGCAGGGCCTCGTAGAAGGCGCGCTCTTCGGGGCTCGGCTCGACTCGGATCGTGATCTCGGTGCGGGGCGGGAGCTCGTCGAGGACCTGGCTCCTGGTGCGGCGCAGCATGAAGGGGGTGATCAGGGCCCGGAGCTGCTCGGCCCGGTCGGGATCACCGAGCGCCATGGGCCGGGTGAAGCGGGTCTCGAAGTGCTTCTCGGATCCGAGCAGGCCCGGGATGGTGGCCTGGAACAGGCTCCAGAGCTCACCGAGGTGGTTCTCCACCGGCGTCCCGGTCAGGGACAGACGGAACTCGCTGACCAGGGAGCGGGCCGCCCTGGCTCGGCGTGAGCGCGCGTTTTTGAGCGCGTGGGCCTCGTCGAAGACGACCGTGCTGAACGACACCTCCGCCAGGGTCTCGGCCTCGTTGACGAGCAGGCCGTAGCTACACAACACGACGTCGCTGGGGCCCAGGCCCTCGAGCAGCGCGTGTCGATCCGTCGCGCCGGCCAGCAGGTGGCAGCGCAGCGGCGGGGCGAAGCGCGTGGCCTCGTCGATCCAGTTGCGCACGACGGAGGTCGGGGCGACGACCAGGGCCGGTCCTCGGCGGGCCCGCAGACACAGGAGCGCCAGAGACTGGATCGTCTTGCCCAGGCCCATGTCGTCGGCGAGCACGGCCCCGAGTTCGGCCTCGGCCAAGCGCGCCATCCACTGAAAACCCTCGCGTTGATAGTCGCGCAGGCTGGCCCGAAAGCTGCGTGGGAGCCGGGGCGTTTTGGCGCCGATCTTGCGCAGACGCAGGAGCCGGGCCCGGGCCTTGGCGTCGGTCTTGAGCCCGCCCCCAGGCGCGCTGATGTCCTCGAGTAAAGGCAGGTTTGTGGGTGAGACCTGGAGCGCGCCGGCCTTGGCCGGGCCGAGGTTGGCGATCGCATCGATGCGTCGCCGCAGGTCGTCGGTGAGGGCCAAGAATTGATCTTCACCGAGCGCGATGAAGCGGCTGTCCCCGAGCCGCTGGCTCAAGAGCACCTCGAAGCTGACGATCGCGTGTTCGTCGAGCTCGAGGGAGAGATCGAGGGACAGCCAGTCCGAGCTCGAGCGCACGTCGACGCGGAGCGAGTCGCTGGCCGCTACGCGCGGGGGCGTGAGGGCCTTGCCTTCGGGCCAGGTCAGGCGGATGGCGTCGCCCTGTGTGTCGAGGTCCAAGAGCAGCTCGAGCGCGTCTTGCATGGCCTCGAGCTCCCAGTGCGCCCGGGGGGGCTCCCCCGCCGCCAGAGGGGGCACACCCAGGAGCGGGGAGGCCTCCGCGAGGGCCGAGAGGGCGGTCCGCTCGTGGCCGAAATCGCGGGTGCAGGACAGCATTTGTCCCTCGACCCGGCCGACGATCTGGTCCGGTCCTTCGCCGGGGGCGAGGTGTGGACCGCCCAGGCCCAGAGGCGCGACCTTGGCTTCGATCGTCAAGATCGCGCCGGTCCACTGCATGCGCAACACCGGGCGCGGGTCGGCTTCGGTGGGCTGGCCCTCGAGGCTCTGCTCACCCTCGATCTTCAGCGCGGTGCGGCTGGCCAGGTTCGCCAAGCTGTCGAGCAGGCGCTCGCGCGCGGCGCTCGGGATTTCGAGCGTCTCTCGACCACCAAACATGGCGTAGACCCGAGCGAGCTCAGGGACCTGGCGCACGACCTCGAGTTTTCCCGGCTCGGCCATGCGCCAGGCTACGAGCGTCTGGGCGATCCCCGGGGGCTCGAGCTCGAGGGTCGTGCGCCCGTCGGACTCGCGGGAGCGGATCGTCGCTTGCGCCTCGTGGATCCGCAGGGCGATCCCCTCGCTGTCGCGGACGTGGGGGTGACCGACGAGCCCGACGAGGGCCTCGCTGTCCAGTCTGTAGCTGCGTTTGCCGTACCAGCCGTCGGCGTCGGTATCGGCGCAGGCGAGGACCCGGGAGTCGGCCTGGGTCAGGTGCTCGAACTCGCCGTCGACGAGCTTGGCCAGCGACATGACGCGGCCTTTCTTGCTGCGCGGGGAGGAGACCAGACGTGGCGTGATCCCGACCTGTGTCTCTTTGACATCGAGCTCCCAGACCAGGTAGGGGGTGAACTGTGGGCCCGAGCTGCGCCCGGGCTTCGCCTCGGTCTCGAGCACCGCGCTCTCGAGGGTCTCCAAGATCCGCTCCCAGCCCTCCCGGGTCCGGTAGGCACACGCGAGGTTGGGGGTCGGAGGTCCCGCGGGATCTTTTGTGGCGAGCGCGATCAGGGCCTCGAACTCGCGGGCGATGCCGGGGTAGCCGTGCGCGCGCGCGCGCGCACGGCTACCCCGGACGTCCTCCATCAGGGGTCCGAGGTGGTCGCGCAGGGACAGGCCCAGCCAGCGCAGGGTCAGGCCGTAGGTCAGCAACAGGTGCCAGGGTGGGGACGAGTAGGTGGTCGGGCGCAGGACCGTGGGCGGGCGCAGGGTTGCCTGGGGAGAGGCTGAGGCCCGCACGAAGCCCGCCAACAGGGCGTAGTCGAGCTCGAAGTCGGCCCCGCTGACCCTCGAGTCGGCGACGCTGTCCCGGAAGCTGGCCGCGCGCGAAGGATTGTCGGTCGAGGTCGCCGCGCGGGTCCAGGCGTGGACCAGGCCCTCCAAGCCCTTGAACTGTGGGTGTTTGCGCTTGCCCATCGCCCGGGTCGCCTCGTCGCCGAGCGCGGCGGCAGCCTCGTAGTCGCCGCGCGCAAACAGGGCGATGAGCGCGGCCCCCTCGGAGGCCCACTTGGGGAGCCGGCGGCGTTTGCCCTCGGACGCGGGGAGCTCGAGATCGTGGGGGAGCCCGCGCATGCCCAATACGCGCATGTAGTCCCCGATCAGGCGGGGGTCTTCGCTCAGCGGGAGGTAGTGGTCGGCCGCCACCGAGATCGGTTCGAGCAGATCGCAGGCCCGCGCGACGACCTCACTCAGGTAGGCGTCGCGGACCAAGGGGGGAAGCTGGTCGAGCCAGGCCATGGGCGGGAGGGGGCCCAGGGCCATCCACAGCCGCTCCTCCAGGGAGGTGGTTCCGTAGTGGTTTTCGAGCAGGGAGGTGAGGCTCTCATCCACCCCCGCGGGTGACTGCGTACACAGGGTCAGGCGCAGCGCGCCTATCTCGACCCCGATGCGGGAATCGATGTCGTAGTGGTACATCCGCAGCGGGCTGTGGTGATCGCGGATCACCCCTCGAATTGCGGACCAGAGCGAGCGCAAGATGCCGCGCCGAAGGGCCTCGGTGACGATGGCCGGGGCATGCTCGAAGGCCGCGTGGAGCTCGCGTGCGTGCCCGACCGCAAACCCCTGTTCGAGGAGCGTATGGATCGAGGCAGCGCAGCGTTTGGCGCTGACTGTGGCGCGTGTATTCGCCGGGCACAGCTCCAACCAGCGCCTCCAGTGGTCGACTTTTTGAGGCGCGCCGAGCAGGGTGAGCAGGGCGAGCGCCTCGAATTCGAACTCGTCGAGCTCGGCGAAGCGCGGATCACCCGGCGACGCTGGAGCGGTCTTCTTCGAAGCGGTCTTCTTCGAAGCGGTCTTCTTCTTCGAAGCGGCCTTCTGCTTCGAAGCAGTCTTCTTCTTCGAAGCAGTCTTCTTCTTTCGAACGGTCTTCTTCGCCATCGTGTCCGACCTTCATGGCCCAGCCCGGAGCGGGTAGACGTTGGTGTATCCGAGAACCAAAGAAAAGAGCGAAGGACCGTGAGGCCCTTCGCTCGTAAATCTTGAACCCGGGGCCGTAAGCAACGCTCTCACGCCACGCAGCACCCCGGGGTTGCCCTCAGACCGGGCGGACGTTCTCGGCGCGGGGACCCTTGGGACCCTCACCTTCGTTGAAGAAGACCTTCTGGCCTTCGCGAAGCTCCTCGAAACGGACCCCATCGAGGTTCGACATGTGGAAGAACATGTCTTTTCCGCTCTCGGTGCCGATGAATCCAAAGCCTCGGTCGGTGAGGCGCTTGATCGTACCTTCTGCCATCTTGTGTGTTTCCCTGAGTGTGTGTTTGGTGAGGTCCGGCGCCAGGTAATTGGCGGGCGAGCCTCCCCGCAGGCCGCCCATGTACCCCGAATTATTGTCCTTGTCTACTGCAAGGAGATGCTTTGAAACGCTGTCTCCGGATCAATTCGGGCGGCTCAGCGGGCCGGCTGGATCCACTCCACGACCCACGTATTCGCCCCCTGAAGCGCGACGAGGGTGCGTAGCGAGTGCCGGACGGCCTGAATCCATGCGCCCTGGTCCGGGCCCGCGGCCCGTGTGAGCTCGTCGACAATCAGCTCCAGTTGGGGGGGGAGGCTGGTGTGAGCTTGGACGGCACCCATCTGTTCGAAGCTGCCCAAGAGGTCCTTGAGGGTCGGGTCTCCCGGGTAGATCTCGATTCCAGGGTCGCCGTCGACGCTGCCGAGCTCGGAAGCGGCGGCCAGCGCGGCCTCGAGCCCGCCGAGCTCGTCCACCAGACCGCGCTGCTTGGCGTCGGCGCCGGTCCAGACCCGACCTTGGGCGATCTCGTGGACCGCGTCTCGCTCCATCTCCCGGCCGGCGGCGACCCGCGAGAGGAACACCTCGTAGGTCTCGTCCATCATGGTTTGCACACTCGCCCGCTCGTCCGGGGTCCACATCCGCATGCCCGACCACATGGTCGCGCGGGCGCCCTTCTTGACCTCGTAGCTGCGAATGCCGATGTCCTCGAGGGCCTTGCCGACGACCATCTTGCCTCCGACGACCCCGATCGAACCGGTGATCGTGTTGGGCTCGGCATAGATGGTGTGGGCGCCCGCCGAGATGTAGTAGCCGCCCGAGGCCGCGACCCCAGCCATGGACACGACCACGGGCTTATGGGTTTGGAGCCGCTCGACCGCGTGCCAGATCTGCTCGGAGGCCCGGGCGCTCCCGCCCCCGGAGTCGACCCGCAGGACCACGGCCGTGACCGCGTCGTCTTGGGCCAGGCGATCGAGGACCGGCACGAGTTGGCCCGAGGCGATCTCCGAGCTCGCCCCGACGGCGCCCTGGCCCCGGCCGTCGATGATGTTGCCGATGGCGTAGACGAGGGCGACGTGGGGCTCCTTGGGGCGCTTCGGGGGCGCCAGGCCGATGAACCGTTGGAGGGCCATCGGGTCGGCCATGAGGTCCCGGCTGAAGCTGACCTTCTTCCATCCCATGGCGCCCGCCTGGCCGGCCTTGGTGACCTGGTCCAGGTAGGGCTCCCACGGGCTGACACCGTCGATGAGGCCGGCTTCTTCTGCGCGCTCGGTGGTGAACAGGCCATCGTCGATCCAGGCGCTGACGACCTCGGGGGACTGGCCGCGACCCGCAGCGATGCCGGCGACCATGGTGTCGTGGGCCTGGCCGACGACCGCCTCGAGGGTCTCGATCATCTCGGGTGAGGGGGCGTCCCGGGTCAGGGGTTCGGCCGCACCCTTGAAGGCGCCGACATGCAGGAAGTCGGGCTCGATCCCGAGCTTGTCGAGCAAGCCCTTGAGGTGGATGGGCGTGGCCGCGGGCCCGGGGATGGAGAGGGCACCGACGGGCACCATCTGAAGATCGTCGCAGGCGCTCAGGAGGTAGTAGCTCGCGTTGCCGAGGCCCTCGGCGTGGCAGTGGAGGCTGTGGGCGCCGTCGCCCTTGAACGCCAGCAGGGCCGCGCGCAGCTCCTCGGCCCGGGCCATGTCCAGACGCAGGTCACCGACCCGGAGGACCAGGCCCTCGAGGGCCTGCTCTTCGGAGAGGGCCTGCAGTTTGTCGAGCACGACCCGGGTCTGGGTGCTGCCGCCGCCGCCGAGACCAAAGGCCAGGAGGTCGAATTGCTCGACCTCCGAGACTCCGCCCGAGAGCGTCATGACCCGAAAGTGGGGAGCGTCGGCGTCGTAGCCCTCGGACTTCTTCGGGGGGTCGTAGGGGCCCGGCTCGCTCAGCTTGTTGCCGATCATGGCCGCGAAGGGGTTGCTGGTCACGCTCGAGAACGGATTGTCGTCGTCGTCGTCGTCGTCGTCATCATCATCATCGTCGTCTTCTGCGTGCTCGGTCTGGGCGGACTCGCCCTCGTCGGGCCTGCAGCCCAGACTCGAGGCGAGGGTGAGGGTGAGCAGGCTGGTGACGATTGCGAGGTCTGTGTTGCGCATAGTTTGGGATCGCTGCGGTCTCAGGGGGGCGCCGAGAGGGGCGTCTCCGAGTTTCGCATGCGAGTGGGATTCAGGACCGGCCTGGGCTGACTTGATTCCCCCAGTCGGCGTGGGCGGAGCGTGAGCCCTCGCGCTCCGGCCAATCGGGCGAGTTGAAACTCGCCCGACTCTGTCCGTCGTGTCGAGACGACAGAGTCGGGCGCTCGCCGGTTTTGGGATGCGCTGCGAGGGGTGTCCGCCGGGGCCCCGGGTTCTCTCCGCTCGGGGGCGCTCGCAGGAATGAAGCTCCCGTAGGGCCGTCTCGCGCGGGAGTGTTTTTTGGCGTACCGGGGCGAGGGGGCGAGACCGAGCGCGGCGGGAGGGATTTCGCGCGGACAATTTTGAGGTGAGCGACGGCTGTTCGAGCTGGGGTGCCCTGATACGCTTCGCCCGATGACCGCCCCGGCGCGCCCCCTGTCTGGAGCTCAACGAGCGATCGTCAGTTGGGCCATCTTGGGCATGTTGGTCCTCTTCGTTCAGGCGATCGTGCGTCTGTTGCCCCGGGCGCTGGAGCCGATTCAAGACGGGAGCCTCGGACCCATGGTCATCGTGGCCTACGCGGCCGCGATGCTCGGGCTGGGCTACAGCGAGGGCTACCGCGGCTTTCAGCTGAGCTTCTCCCCTCGGGCGGTAGTCCGGGCCCTGTACGTGGCTCGAAACCCTCGCCCGTACTTGGTGTTGCTCGCGCCGTTGATGGCGATGGGCCTGATCCACGGGACCCGTCGTCGGCTGATAGGATCGTGGTTGTTGCTCGTGGGGATCGTGGTCCTGATCGCCTTGGTCGGCATGCTCGCCCAGCCGTGGCGCGGAGCGGTCGACGCGGGGGTGGTCGTGGGCCTAGGCTGGGGGACGATAGCGACCTTGGTCATGTTTGTTCGGGCGCTGCGGGGGACGGTGCCGGACATGCTCGCCGAGGTCCCGGGTGAAGAGCCGGGCCGGCCGGGTCCGAGCGGCGAGTCGACCTGAGTGGGGATGCAAGGCGCGGCGGCGAGGGCCGAACACAACGCTGATGTCTCGCGCCGACTTTCCGCACCGCTGTGACCCTCATGCTGTTCTCCCGACGGGAGGTTGTGAGCCCGCGCCTCCAAACGCGAGCTCCTGTGCGCGCTGGAGGGGGGCGACAGCGACGTGTGACGGCGGGGGTGAAGTCCGAGATCTGGCCCGGATCCCGGACACTGTCGGGGCACCGGTGTTCGCAACCAACATCGGGAGCGTCTGGAGTGGAGAGCTTCGACTCGATGCTGATGTTCGCGATGAAAGTGGTGACACGCTGAATGTCGAGTTGCCGATCCACTTGCAGGTGGCCGACTTGCACCGGGCCGTGTATGTGGCCGACCGTTGTTCACTGTCGGATTGGCCCGCAGTACACGAGGATGGCAATGGCTTGGATACGGGTCGAAATTTTGGTCGTCATGTCCGCAGCCTCCGCCGTGCGCGAGGGATGACGCAGGAGGTGCTCGCAGAGCGCAGCGGCCTGTCTGCGGACACCATCCGAAGGCTCGAGCACGGGAGTTTCTCACCGAGTCTCGACACGTTGCGCAAGCTCTGCTCGGGCCTCGACCTCATGCTCAGCACGCTGTTCGAGAGCTACGAGATCGGGGCTCGAAACGAGGCCAGAGAGCTCGTCGACATGCTGACGAGCCGGTCGGTCCGGGAGTTGCTCCTGGCGACCAAGGTGTTGCGCGCCCTGTTCAGCGAGCTCGATATGGCCGCCAACGAGCGCGGCGGCTGACGGGTCGGCAGGTGGCTGGTCCGCCGCCACCCCGACCACATCGCTTGGCCCACGGCGGCACACGCCCACGGCGGCACACGCCCACGGCGGCACATGCCCACGGCGGCACACGCCCACGGCAGCCCATGATGGGGATGGGGGAGATGGGGGGCGGGGGATCACCGCCCCCTTGTCGCCACCACGGGCTGCCCTGTGGGTCGGACTCCGCCCATGCCTGTGGCCAGGCGACGGTTTCGTCGGGGAGCCGCGACACCGTCGGCGCCGGTGTCGCGGCAGGGCCAGCGCGGGGTCCAGACCGAGTGTGTGGACAGCCGGTGGCCGTCCTCCGGAGCTCGGCCAGGCCACACACCGGGATCGTCGCAGGGCTCGGGCGGGCTGGCGCACCGCTGTGGGGGAACGCCTACATCGCGCCCGAGGCCGCACAAGATTTGCCAGGTTGGACCTGGCGGATCTTCTGGACGGCGATCCGGGGGGATGCGCTGAGGCCGGCGAGTGTCCGGGATCCCGGACGGTTTCCAGGCTGTCAGCGCGCTGTGATTGTGAACGGTAGGGACAACTCACCGTCCTGATTCGCCCCACTGTTTGTGGGTATGTGGCGAGGCCGAGGTCCGCCGATCCGGCCGACTTGGCGGACCGAGCTCAGGCCGCCTGCGAGGGAGTGTGTTCGTGGTTCGCCGCGGACGGTTGGTGGGGGGCGGGGGACGGAGAAGACGAAGAGCAAGCCTGCTTCGGGAACTCGTGGGTCTCGAGCAGGCGACGCAGCGCCGCGCGCGGTTTGTCGGGCAAGCTGGCGAAATACGCGATCGCAGAGGGCAGGCCGCCGAAGGTCTCGGCGATCTCCGCGAAGTGTGGGTTGTTGCGGACGTTCTCCCGCAACAGTGGTTTGCATAGGAGCGGGTCGGCCCGAAAGGTTCGAACCTGCTCGAGGAGGCGCGCATGGTAGTCGGGATCTTCGATGATGGCGCCGATCGAGGCGGCGCGCGGGTGGGTTCCGTCGAGCATCTGGACGATCTGAGACTCGAGCGACTCGAGCCCATCGGGGATCGCGGCGAGCAGCTGAAGATCGTAGATCGGGTCGGCGTGGGTGACCTGCATGAGGTGGCCGACGATCGCGTCGCGGTGACTCATGAACCCGGTCGGGTCCATCATCGAGGCTGGGTCGTCGAGGAAGCGGAGCAGGGCGTGGAAGCCAAAGGAGATGCCCTTGCTCTCGTAGTAGTCGGCGGCACAGGGGATGATGAAGAACCGGAACATGTCGAGCGCACCGAAGATGAGCTGCGTCCGGTTTGGATCCTCACCGACGTAGCCGAGGTCCTCGAGCCGGCGCAGGCGGTCTTGGATGCGGCTGGGGAACGCGTAGTTGGCGATCGCGTAGCCCGCCCGCTCGGCCTTTTTACGGATGGCCTTGCGGTCCCCGATGGTTCGCCGGATCAGGGTCAGGGGACGTTCATTGAACCGGGCCAGAGTCGCATCGATCACGATGTGAAAACCTTAGCGCACTACATGCATGGTGTGCAACATGTTTCCCAAATTAGGTTCACTTTTATCTATGGATCTGTGAATTAGGTTCACATTTGTGTGGATTTCCCCGGTTAATGGCTCATGGAACCCATCTGTAGACACTCCAGGATCTCTGGTCGAAAGACACGCGAGATCTCGAGCCGAGTGGAGATAGAACCTGTTGTGTGAAACTAGGTGCGCTCTGGTGAGGGCAGACGCGCATGCATGTACACACCTGGCGCGCCGAGGCAGTCGGCGCCGGGCATCTGTGAACGGCGAATCAAGTGCAAAACCAGTACACTGCCTGCGGCATGACCTCTCGTTCCGTCTCCATCGCGCTTTTGGCCGCTGTCACAGCCCTCTCGTCGAGCCTCGTCGCCTGCAAAGAGAAGGAAAAGGAGAAGGAGGAGAAGGTCGAAGAGAAGGGAGAAGTCGAGCCCTTGCCCGAGCCCGACCCCGGTCCAGCGACGCCTCGCTTCGACCTCTCGGGGCCGCAGCCACCCGAGACCAGCACCGTGGTGTTCGCTGTCGACGGGGCCCTCTCGCCGCTGGCTTGCTTCGACAAGGCCAAGGGCGCGCTCGTGGCTGGGGGCGCCTGTGCGGCCTTGGTGGCCGAGGGCTCCGAGGTCTACATGGAGGACAGCTACGGCAAGAAGAGCCTCGACAAGACCGGCGCCGGGACCAAGGATTCGCTGTGCGGCGACGCTGGCGGGCTGCCGACGGCCGGGCTCGACAAGGGTGAGGCCTACGACTGGGCCGTGTGGCCCAAGTCCCTGGGCACGGCCTACTCTCAGACCCACCCCGACACCTGGTCGGACCGGGGCGCGCGCCTCGAGGAGGTCGAGCAAAAGGCGGTGTTGGGGGCGATCTCAGCCATCCGCAACGTCAAGGGTGGCTTCGAGCCGCGCCAAAAGGCGAGCGTCGACATCGACGGCGACGGCAAGGATGAGCTGTTCATCTCGGCGATCCTCACCCACCCCAGCGACCCGGATCAGTTCTTGTTCTCGGGCCTGTTCATGGCGCCCGGTGGTGATCTGGGCGCGCTCGTGCTGATCGATCGGGCCAAGAAGGGCAAGGTCGACGTGATCCGCCTGCGCGGGGTCGTGGACCTCGATGGCGACGGGACCATGGAGCTGTGGACTGGGTTGACCTTCGATGGGGGCAGCGGAGACCGGATCGTCCAGATCGTGGACGGCAAGCCGAACATCTTGGGCAAGTGGACCTGCGGCGCCTGAGCTGGTGAACCCCCGGGCGAGCCCGGGACGAAAGACGCAAAACGGCGCGCTCGGTCTCTGCCGGCGCGCCGTCTATCTATCTGGTAGCGAACCGCCTGGGCTCAGAAGTTGACGTCGAGGTAGAGGTTCCCGATCGTCAGCCACTGCTTGTAGACCCCGTCGGCGCTGGTCTGGCGAGTCGGCGACTGGAAGTCTGCAAACACGTTGCGGCCCTTGGTGTCGAGGGTCACGTAGATGATCTGACCCACGGTCGCACCCAGGGCGACACGATCGTGGGCCTGCCACAGGACACCTGCGGTGACCGAGATCTTGTCCATGTCGAAGAGCACCGGGTCGACTGTCTCGGCGGGGATCGCCGAGCTGTCGTAGCCGAGGCCGAGGTAGGTCTCGAGCTCGGGGATGAACCAGTAGCCGGCCCCGATACGCACGCCGCCTGCGTCTCGCCAAAACCGGGGCAGGTGCTGGGTCACGCCGACGACACCGTCTCCCTCACTGGAGCCGAAGTTCTCGGGGTCCGTGAGCGCCGTATCTTGGTTTTGGAAGTCGCAGCTGCGGTCCTCGTTGCTGGCGATCAACACACACTGCTTGTCCATGACGGACCAGCGGGTGTAGTCGGCGAACACCCGCAGCTCGAGCTTGGCAATCGGGCGGACCCGGAAGCCGAGGCGGATGATGTCCGGCATGGACTGGGTCAGCTCGATGTCGGTGGTGTCGGAGGACGCCGAGGTCGCAAAGATGTTGGTCAGCGTGCCCTTGAGGGTCATGCCACCCGAGATGCCGGGCTGGCTGGTGTAGGAGGCACCGATCCACAGCACGTTGTCGATGGGCTCGGCGGTCAGGCCGACGGCGAAGCCACCCTGCCAGCCGCTGGCCTTGAGCCAGCTGCGCCCCTCTTTGAGGGCGAAGTTCTCGGGGCTGTTGCCTGAGACGAGGTTGTCGGTGCCGTCGGCGTTGCGGGCCCGGACGGTCTCGATGGTGCTGTAGATCGCGCTGCCGCTGACGCCGATGGTCAGCTTGGCGGCCTTGATTTTGAACGCCAAGGCGCCGGTGATGTACATGGAGCGCAGGGTGCCGTCGATGGCATACCAGCGCTGCTGGCCATCGTAGGCGCCCGGGAACTGCTCGCTGTCTTTGAACTTGTCGTTCTTTTTCCAGCCTGCGCCACCGCCGAAGGGGTAGTAGACGGCCGCCCCGGCGTAGATGAAGTCGGTGCCGAAGTCCGTGTTGACGCCGAAAAAAGGCGCGCCGGCGACGTTGAAGAGCTTGGCCTCACCGTTGTTGGCACCCTCGGCATTGTCGAGGCTGACGTTGGGCGAGCCGGCCAGGTTCCCCTGGGTGTCGACCGCGCTCCGGGGCCGGTTGTAGCTGACCCCGCGCAGGGCGATGAGCCCGTCGGCGAACACGTGGGTGCCCTTGGACAGGGCGATGGCGCCGGGGTTGTAGTAGATGGCGGTCGTGTTTTCGGTGGTCGGGTGGCCGTGCTCTCCACCGAAGCGGGCGGTGGCGATACCCGAGGCGTCGGCCTCGGCGGACCACAGACCTGTAGCGAGGCCGGCCGCAACCATGCTGAGCGCGGGCAGGAGCAGGGCACCCACGCGGGCGGCAGCCCTGGCAGCCCTGACAGGGCTGACAGGGCCGACAGCGGTAGGCGAGAGATCGGGGACGGTCGCGGAGCGAGAGGGGGAGGAGGAGGGAGAGGTCATGGTGCGCTCGGGTCAGCTCGAAGTCAGGGGGGTACCGAAGAGTGGAGATCCGGGCTCAGCCGCCCTGGGGCGGGACTTGATCGCACCTGTAGGGGAACTGGGTGGGCAAGGTGGTGGGGTCGTCGCCGATGTCTTCGAGGCGGACGGCGCCGAAGCTCGAGCCGGCGAGGTCGAAGACCAGGGGACTCATGAGCTCGCCTGACACGGTCCCGCACAGGGCGTCGGGGTGGACGATGCTGCCGGACATCTCGATCGTGGCCTCGATGTCGCTGCCAGTGATCGGGTTGGCCGCGCCGGCGACCTGAATGAGGCCCATGTCGAAGTCGAATTCACCCTCGCTGTCGACCGGGATTCCGTCGTAGCACAGGGGGTCGCCCACAAATACGCGGGGCTCGGTGGTCGAGCCCTGGTCGAGGGTCAGGGGCTGAAAGCACAGATCCATGGTCCCCGAGTCGCCGGTCTCGCTGTAGGTGAAGTCGATCGAAGTAGCGAACTGGAGCGGCGCATCGGGCCCCAGGGAGGTCTCGAGGGCGAACAGGAAGGTCCCGGTGATGTCGGGGAGGGTCGGGTCCGGGGGCGGGACCTGGTCGCAGCGGTAGGGGAACACCGTGGGCAGGGTCTCCGGGTCCGAGCCGTCGTCCAAGAGTTTGATGGCGCCGAAGGTCGAGCCCGCGAGGTCGAAGACCAGGGGGCTCATGAGCTCACCCTCGAGAGTCCCGCACAAGGCGGTGGCGTGGACGCTGCGACCCAAGATCACGAGCGTGGCCTCGATGTCGCTGCCGGTGATCGGGTTGGCTGCGCCGGCCACGTTGACCACACCCATGTCGATCTCGAAGTCACCCGACGCGTCGAACTCGATGCCGGTATAGACCAGCGGGTCGCCGATGAACTCCCGGGGATCCAAGGTCGAGCCCTGGTCGAGGGTCAGGGGTTGAAAGCTGAAGTCCGCGACTGCGCTCTGCCCATCCTCGGCCACGACCATGTCGACGGTGGTCGCAAACTGGAGTGGCGCATCTGGGCCGAGGGAGGTCTCGAGCGCCCAGAGGTAGACCCCAGTCATATCGGTGAGGCCGTCCGAACTCGTGTCCGAGCCGTCGTCGTTGGTCTCCGAGCCACCCTCCTCGGCGACGGGGCGGTCGTCCTCGGTCGCGTCGAGGAACTCGTTGAAGCGGGCCTCGGGGTCGGGGCAGCCGGTCAGCGTGAATACGATAGCGCCGAGCCCGACGACGGAGAGGTGGGCTCGGCTGGGGGCCGAAAATACTAGCTTCGATAGAACCATGGAGAACTCCCGTTGCGAGGCCCGAGACTGGGCTGGGCCTCGATGGTACACGAGCGTCCCAAGGGGCAGGGGCAATTCACCAGGCCGGTCGGACGGGCAGAATGTGGCGAGCCCTCGGGAGTCCGAGCGCTCGGTAGATCACTATTTCAGGGGCCGGTCATGAGCCAGGCTTGGAGCCGAAGCCCGCCAGCTGGCTCATGAACGCCGAGGCGAGCTCATCCATGGTCTCCTCGGTCAGCTTCTCCTGGTCGCGGACATCGTAGAGCTCGATCGCAGGACCGATCTCGGGCAGCTCGTCCAAGAACCGACTGGGCTGGATCTCGAGCTCGCGGCCGCGGTCGACCCGCGTGGTCGCGCGCGTGATCCACAGTCGATCCCGGGCCCGCGTGATGCCCACATAAAAGAGCCGCCGCTCCTCCTCGATGTCGCCCGAGATGGCGTCGGAGAGGCGAGGGGCGTCGGTGCGCTTGTGGGGCAAGGTCCCCTCTTCCACGCCGATGATGAACACGCAGCCCCACTCGAGGCCCTTGGCGGAGTGGAAGGTCGAGAGCGTGACCTGCCCGATGTTGCTCTCCTCCTCGTCCTTCTTTTTGAGGTCGAGGTTGCCCAGATACTCGCGCCACTTGGGCTTGCCCGAGGGGTTCTTGGCGCTGCCCTTCTCGGCCCAGGCCTTTTGCTCGAAGCGGCCGATGCTCTCGAGCAGGAACTCGACCGAACCCCACTGGGTCTGGGTCGACTTGCCCGAGCCGGTCTCCTTGAGCACGTGGTCGCGGAGCCGGACCTCGCCCAGGAGATCGCGCAGGGCGTCGGAGACCGAGCCGCTGTGGGCGCGACCTTGGGCGTGGCGGACCTGCTGGGAGAAGCGCTGGAGGGCCTGGAGCGGGCGCCCGGTGATGCCCTCGACCTGGTCGGCGTGATAGACGGCGTCGATCATGCGCTTGTCGTAGGACTGGGCCCAGGCGTCGAGGCGCTCGATGGTCTTGCGACCGATGCCCTTGGAGGGGGTGTCGAGGGCCCGGCGCACGGCGAGCTCGTCGCTGGGCATGAGCAGCAGGCGGAGGTAGGCGGTGGCGTCTTTGACCGCCTTTTTGTCGTAGAAGGGCTGCCCGCCGAGCACCCGGTAGAGCAGGCCGTGCTCTTGGAGGTTGGCCTCGATGGCCCGGGCCTGGCGGCTCGAGCGGTACAAAACGGCGATCCGCTCACCGGGTATCTGGCGCTCGTGGACGAGGGTATTGATCTTGTCGGCGACCCACTTGGCCTCCATGGGGCCGTCGCGGGTGACCACGAGCTGGACCTTGTCCTCGCCCTGGCGCGCGGGGATCAGGACCTTGTCGTGGCGCGAGCTGTTGTGGTCGATGACCGCGTTGGCGCAGGTCGTGATCGGGGGGATCGAGCGGTAGTTGGCCTCGAGCTTGACCACCTTCGCACCGCGAAAATAGACGTCGAAGCCGAGGATGTTGGCGACCTTGGCCCCACGCCAGCCGTAGATGGCCTGGTCGTCGTCCCCGACCACACACAGGTTCTGCTCGGGCCCGAGCAGCTCGATCAACATTTGAAACTGGGCCGTATTGGTGTCTTGGTACTCGTCGACGAGCAGGTAGCGGAAGCGCTGTTGCCAGCGGCGCTTGGTGGCCGGGTCGAGCTGGAGCTGCGTGGCCACCCGGCACACGAGGTCGTCGAAGTCGACCGAAGCCAGGCTGCGCAGCCGATCTTCGTAGGCGTCGTAGAGCTCGGCGGCGATGTCGTCGTAGTCGTTCGAAGACACCAGACGTCGGACATCCGCGCCGTCTAGGAAGTCGTTTTTCCACAGGCTGATGCGCTGGACGATGGCGTTGACGTCGAAGCGCTTGCGGTTGTTGGGCCCGTGGAAGCCGTACTCGCGCAGCAGGGAGCGGACGATGCCGTTGACGTCGCCCTGATCGAGGATCTGGAAGCGCTTGGGGACATCGAAGCCCTGCGGATCCTGACGCATCATGCGGGAGCCGAGGCTGTGGAAGGTGCCCAGATTGAGGGTGTCGGCTCGCTTCTTGCCGACCATTTTGGCGAGCCGATGGCGCATCTCTGCGGCGGCCTTGTTGGTGAACGAGAGCGCGACGATGGACTCGGCATCGACCCCCTTCTCGAGCAGGTGCGCGATGCGGTGGGTGATCACCCGCGTCTTGCCCGAGCCGGCACCCGCGAGCACGAGCAGCGGGCCCTCGGTGTGGAGCACAGCCTCGCGCTGGGCCGGGTTGAGAGACGAGAGATCCATACCGACGCTTCGAGGCTCGGTCTTGTAAGGGTTTGCGCTGGGCGCTGCAAGGGGATGGGGTGGGCCTGCGCCTGTCCCCGGCTGGTCTCGACTTGTCTCGGATTCGTGCCTGTGCTGTGTTGAGGGCGTGAATACCAAGCAGGTCGAGCCGGGCTTCGCTGCCCTCGAGATCGTCCAGGTCGAGGTCGGCCTGCTGCAAAATTTCTGCGAGATCGTGGGCTGCCCGCGCACCGGGCGGGCGGCGTTGCTGGACCCGGCCTTCGAGGTCGATCGTTTGCTCGAGCTCGCCCACGGGCGAGGATGGAGCGTCGACACGATCTTGATCACACACACCCACGAGGACCATGTCGCGGGGCTCGACGAGGCCGTCGCCGAGACCGGCGCGGTGGTCCGCTGCCACCCCGCGGAGGTCGAGCTGGTTCAGACCCTGATCAGACAGACCGGACAGACCGGACAGACCGGGCGGGTCGAGGCCGTGGAAGATGGAGGCGACGTGGCCATCGGGGCAGGGCGTGTGCGGGCGATCTTCGCTCCGGGGCACACGCCCGGCTGCGTGTGTTGGCACGCCCCGGAGACAGCGGCGCTGATGACCGGAGACGTGCTCTTTGTCGGCTCCTGCGGCGGGGTCGGCTACCCGGGCTCGGACCCGGCGGCCATGGTCGACACCTTGCAGCGCAAGCTCGGCGCCCTGCCCGAGCACACGCGCCTGTACCCGGGGCACGACTACGGGCCGACGCCGACGAGCACGCTGATGTGGGAGTTTGCGAACAACCCGGCTTTGCTCGCCGGCGATCTGGGGGCATTTTGTGCCTACAAGAACATCCGCAGGCCGGGCTCCACGTAGGGAGTGAGCAAGCTCGCAGGTGATGGGTCGTGCGTGATGGACGGATGGATCGCTAGAGCGACTCCGTCACCATATTGCGGCCCGTGATCGCCGAGACGGTGAGGTAGCCGGAGAACAGGGCCGCGCCGATTCCACAGGTGACCACGTCTTGGCCGGTCAGGTAGAGGTTTGGGATCGGGCTCTGAGGTCGCAAAAAGCGGCCCTCGAAGCGGTTGGGGTCGTGGTCGAGGCCGTAGATCTCACCGTGCTCGTAGGCGGTGAAATGGCGTGTGCTCAGGGGGGTCGAGAGCTCGCTGTAGGCGACCTTGCCCCGGAGTTGGGGCTGGACCCGGTAGAGTTGCTCGAGCATGCGCTCGGCGTAGCCGTCCTTGACCGCCTGGTAGTCGTCGCCGCGCCGCATCCAGGGTTTGTCCTTCCAGGCCGCGAACCGCTCCCAGGGGGCCAAGGTCACGATCTCGACGGTGGCCTTGCCCGGGTGTCGGTTCTCGAAGTCCGGGTCCTTCGCGCTGGGGAAGGAGATGTAGACGACCGGGAGCGGGGCCCGATCGTCGGCCATGAACCGCTCGACGTTGAGGTCGTGGTCGTACTCGTCGGGGTAGAGCCAGTAGTTGGTCTTGGGGAGATCGAGCGCGGCCGAGTTGTGCTCGAAGCCGATGTAGAGGCTCAGGTGTGAGGCCGAGGGGGCGATTTTGGCGAGCTCTGGGCCAAAGCCGATCTGTGCGCGGGCGGCCGGGGGGAGCAGGCGGCCATAGGTGTTGGGGGCACCCGCGTTGCTGATCACCAGAGGTGCCCGGAGCTCACGACCGTCGGCCATGCGCACACCCACGGCTTTGCCGCCCTCGATGAGGATCTCCTCGACCTCAGCGTTGGTGAGCAGTTTTCCGCCCCCCTTGCCGATCTTGGGCGCGATGGTCTCGGCCATGCGCGCCGAGCCGCCGACCGGATAGTTGCCGCCTTGAAAGTAGTGCTTGGCGACCGAGGCGTGCATGGCGAAGGCGCTGCGTTTGGGTGGCAGGCCGTAGTCGCCGTATTGACCGGTGAGCACGCCGATGAGTTCGGGGTTCGGGGTCAGCTTGCGCAGGGCGTCGTAGGTGCTGACTCGGGTGTGTCTGAGGTAAGCGCGGCGCATCGCGGCCCCGGCGATCCAGGCTTTGACGCCGGTCAGGGCCTTCTCTGCATAAAAACTCCGGGCGGCGGTCGAAGCCTCGAACACGAGGTTCACATAGTCGTCGATAGCCCGGCCGTCGGCGGCGTCGGGGAAGGACTCGCGCAGGCCGTCTTTGAAGTTCTGGACCCCGGCATGGAAGTCGTAGGTGGTGTCCCCGAACATGATGCGGTCGTAGACATCACCCATGTTCGCCCACTTCAGCTCGCCGTCGGTGATGTGGTCGAAGAGCTGGCCGATCACGCTGCGCTCACGGTGGACCTCGCCGACATAGTGCACACCCACGTCCCACTCCCAGCCCTTGCGCTTGAAGGTGTGGGTGAAACCACCGATGACGTAGTGGCGCTCGAGCACGAGCACACGCTTGCCCTCGTTGGCGAGCAGGGCCGCCGAGGTCAGGCCGCCGAGGCCCGAACCGATCACGATCGCGTCCCAGTGCTCGTCGATTTCGGTCTGCTTGTAAGAAGAGCCGACGTTGCTCATCGAGCCACGCATAGCCGATCTGGCCGGGCTCTGCGAGCACGGCCGGGGTCTACGCGCTGCTAGATCCCACCGAGGGGATCGTCGCTGTCGGGTTGATCGATCTGATCGTCGTCTTCGCGGGCGCTGCTGGTCTGGCCCTTGGGATCGACGTCGATGGCCAAGGTCGCGCCGCCCTTGCTCAAGGTGGCAGGGGTCCCGACCTCGACCTCGAGGGTCTGGGTGAGCGGGGGACCGCCATCGATCCGGTACTCGACGGCGATCTCGACCTGGGTCTCGCTGCCGCCGAGGATCGAGATAGCGATCTCGTGGCGCTCGCCCTCACAGGCGATCTCGAACATGCCCTGCTCGTCCTTGGCGATCCGAAAACCGGGGTGCGCGAAGGACTCGCCGGCCTTGGTGGTCAGGGTGACCTTGATGTAGGCCGAGTCGATGGGCTCGGCCTTGTCCTCCTGAGCGGCCTTGTCCTCCTGAGCGGGCGGTTCCGCTTGGGCGGGCGGTTCCGCTTGGGCAGCGCCGGGCGAGAGCAGGGGGAGCACAGCGGCGGACAGCGCGATGGCGAACGAGTTTGCACGAAGTCCCACACCCACAAGATAGTCGATCGACGCGGGGGGGCTCAAGTTCGCGCGGGCTTTCGGGATTGCACCAGCGGTGTCGAGCGAGTCTGTGTCATGGTGCGCCGCGTGAGCGCAGGGGAGATCGAGGGACAGACCGAGGACCGGGCGCTGCGCCAGCGCTCGGTGCGGACCCTGGCGTGGATCGGCGACGCGGAGTTCGAGCGCGAGGTCCGGCTGCGCCTCTCCCGACGCGGCGACTTCAAGACCGACAAGCTCGACAAGATGCGGGCCAAGATCGTCAACGCGGGGGCCCAGGCCGAGCTCCTGGCAGGTCTGCTGGACGCGGAGACGCTCGACGAGCGAGAGCTCAACGTGGTTGGGAGGGGCCGGAACACCGCGCTGCGCAAGGCCGGGCACCGGCGGGGGACCGTGCGCGAATATCGGGCCTCCACGGCGCTCGAGGCCCTGATCGCCTGGTGGATCCTGGGCGGCGAGCGGGCTCGCTTCGATGCTCTGGTCGCGCCTGCCATCGAAGCCGCGATCGACCGCCTGCTCTCGGAGTGAGAGACTCCCGGCCTTGCGCGCCCTCCGAATTCGCCGCTTCGCCACCCCCCTGGAGGCCCTCGAGTTGGTCGAGGAGCCCGAGCCCGAGCCCGAGCCCGGCGAGCTTTTGGTCGAGGTCTTGGCCTCACCGATCTCGCCCATGGATCGGCTGATCGTCCGTGGGCACTACTATGGGGCCCCGGGAATGCCGGGTGGGGCCCCGGGAATGCAGGAGCCGGGGAGCGGGCCCGGGTCGGTCGCCGGCACCCAGGGGGTCGCCCGGGTGTTGGAGAGGCGCCCCGACCGGAGCGGGCGCACCCACGGGCCGGCGCCCGGGAGCTTGGTGCTTCTACCGATCCGCTGCGGAGCCTGGCGCGAGCGCCTGTGCATGGCGGGCGAGCACACGCTCGCGCTCCCACCCGGAATCGATCCGGGTGAGGCATGCACGCTTCGGGTGGAGGCCCTGAGCGCGTCGGTGTTGCTCGACGAACTCGAGCCCGGGGCGAGCTTTGTGTACAGCCCTGGAGCGGGCTCGGTGGGCCGCTACCTCGCCACCCTCGGAGCGATGCGTGGGCATCGTGGGGTCGGTCTGGTCGGTCATTCGGAGCAGGGGACCGAATCCACCCTGGTGCGACGACCGGGGGTCGGCGCCGAGCTTCGGGCCGAGTTCCTTCGTCTGGGTTTGCCCACGCCGCGGGTGGGTTTCGACGGCAGCGGTGGCGAGGCCAGCGAGGCCCTGTGCGCGAGCCTGGACGAGGGTGGTGAGCTCGTGGTCTACGGCGGGGCGAGCCGTCGGCCGACCCAGGTCTCGACGGCGCAGCTCGTGTTCCGAGGCGTGGCCGTGCGCGGGTTTTGGCTCCGCCGTTGGACCGAGTCGGCCGGGCCCGAACAGCTTCATGCGCGGCTCCAGGGCCTCGCGGAGCGAGGTCTGCGCGAGCAGGTGGTCGGGCGTCGGGGCCTCGAGGCGTGGGAGGAGGCGTTTGGGCTGGCCGAGGCGGCGCTTCGCATGGGGCGGGTGGTGTTGACACCCGCGATGCAAGAGTGACGACATGGGAGGCGTAGATTCTACGCTCGATTCAGTACACCAAGGCGGACCGGGACGGGCCCAATAGACTCACCGGCGGCCGGGTTTGGTGCCGTTGTAGGACTCGTGGGACATGACCGAGACCGGCTCGGGGGAGCCTTCGTCGGTGCGAAACAAGATCCGGTAGCGCCGACCCAGGGGCACGCTGACCACGTTGCGGTCGTGCTGGAGTCGCTTGCCGTTGAACTGGTGCCAGGGCGCGCCGCTGCCGACAGCATCCAAGATCATGCGCGCACGCCTAACCAGGCTCTTGTTGGGCAGGTGTTGGAGATCGATGGGATCGGACTCGAAGGCCGCGCGCCACCGCTGCTTGTCGTCCTCACCCTCCGTCTGTTCGCTGGTCTCTGGGGGGGTGGCCTGGGTTCGGCAGACCTGACAGAAGCTACCCTTCCCGCGGTGCCCGCATGCGTAGGTCTTCTTTCTAGCCATCAGAGAGGTCTCCTCGATCTTATGTGCACCAACTGCATCAGGGCTATCTTTACGCGCCTCATTCCTCGCGTGCAAACCTGCGCTCGAATCGCTCTAGTCCACGGTGAAACGCGCCTTCGCGCCCCTCCTCGAAGAGGTGGGGCAAGCTGGCGTCGGTCGAGACACTGCCCTGGGGATCAGGTCCTACGCGTCTCTGTAGCCCGAGTATGACCGTTTGGACGCGTGGGGAGCTTTGACTCGCCGGTCCGTTTTGGACCCACGGACAGCGCGAGGGGGCAACAGTACGCGCATTCGCCGGGCCAGGGGTTCGAATATGCGGCGGGGGCGACGTCGATGCGCTGCATCCGCGGTGTCGCACTGGTCACCCCTAGCAGTCCGTGGTGAAATCCATCGCGTCGCCCCGCGCCGGATTTTCTGTCGACGGCGAGGACCAGTACCGCCGCTGTAGGGCGCTCACCAGCCGCAGCTGCGGCCCTCGTTCTCCGTGGCGAGGTAAGCCTGGAGTGGCTCGAAGTACTCGAGCATGGCGCCGGCATCCATCTCCCGGGTCCCGGCGATGGCCTCGAGGGCGTCGGGCCAGGGTTTGCTCGAACCCATGGCGAGCATGGCCTGGAGCTTGGCGCCGGCCGCCTTGCTCCCGTAGATGGAGCAGGTGTGGAGGGGCCCCTCGTGGCCCGAGGCCTCGCACAGGGCCCTGTGGAACTGGAATTGGAGGATGCGGGCCAAGAAGTAGCGCGAGTAGGGGGTGTTGGCAGGGATGTGATATTTGGCGCCCGGGTCGAAATGCATCTCGGTGCGGTCTACCGGCGCCTCGACCCCCTGGTACTCATTGCGCAGCTTCCACCAAGCGGCGTTGTAGTTCTCGGGTTTGATCTCGCCGGAGAACACGCCCCAACGCCAGCGATCGACGAGCAGGCCGAAGGGCAGAAACGCGATCTTCTCCAGGCCATCGGCCATCTGTTTGTTGATGATCGCCTTTGGATCCTCGCTGACCTCGTCGAGCAGGCCCATGTCGGCCAGATAATTTGGGGTCACGGACAGGGCCAATGTGTCACCAATACCCTCATGAAAACCGTCGTGGGCCCCCTGCTGGAACAAGACCGGCTTGGTGTAATAATTGTTGTAGTAGTAGTTGTGCCCGAGCTCGTGGTGGATGGTGACGAAGTCCTCCATATCGACCTTGATGCACATTTTGATGCGTAGATCGTTGTTGAAGTCGACGTCCCAGGCGCTGGCGTGGCACTGGACATCGCGGTCGTCGGGCTGGGTGAACAAGGAGCGCTCCCAGAAGGTGTCGGGCAGCTCATTGAGGCCCAGGGACACAAAAAAGCCCTCGGCGGTCTCGACCATCTTGTGCGCGTCGAATCCGGCCTTTCGGAGGCCCTCGGTCACGTCGATGCTCGGCTGCCCGGGGTAGGGCTCCATGTCTTTATAGATATTGGGCCACTCTTGAGCCCAGAGGTTGCCCAGGAGGTGGGCGGGGATCATGCCGTCTTTCGAGACCTTGTCCTCGCCGAACTTCTCGGCGAGTTTGGCCCGGGTGTGGCAGTGGAGCTGGGTGTACAGGGGTTTGACCTGCTGCCACAGGCGCTCCATCTCGGCCTCGAATTCGCTCGGGCTCATGTCGTAGCCCGAGCGCCACAGCTCCCCCGTGTCGGCGAAGCCGATGTCGCGGGCGCCCTCGTTGGAGAGCGCGACGAACTGCTCGTACTTTGGACGCATGGCGGGCGAGATCGTCCGCCACCCCTCCCAGGCCCGGAGCAGCTCGTCGTAGTCGTCGCTCGAGGAGATGAGCTCCTGCGCGTCGGCCATGTTCTTGCAGCTGGCTTTGGCCTCGTCGTCGCAGTCCCAGCGGCCCTGGCCGTACATGCTCCCGAGCTTGGTGGTGATCTCGGCGAGCTGTTTGCGCTTGGCCGGGTCGGAGGGGGCCGGGAGGCTGGAGCTGACCTTCAGCAGGTGGAGCTGGCGCAGCGTGTCGGGGTCGGCGGCCACACCCTCGAAGCGGGCGGCGCCGGCGATGGCCTCGTTGGTGTAGGCCATGAGGGCCTCGGTGGCCTCGGCCTCGGCCTGCTCGTGCTCGGGGGTGATGTCGGTGGCCTGGGCCCAGGCGGCCCTGGCTTCGATGGTGCCGAGCTCCCGAAGCTTGGCGTCGACCTCCTTGATGAACGCCGCGGCTTGTTCAGGGCTCGGTTTGACGGCCTGCTCGCGCTCGTTTGTCGGAATGCTCTCGATCCCGCTTTGGCTCGTGTCGGGTCCGGTATTGGTCTTGGGAGTGTCGTCCTTGCAGCCGAGGGTCGCGGCCGAGACGGCCGCCGTGAGTCCCAGTGCGAACAGCGAGGGAAATTGGAGCGCGCGCATATGCGCACGCTACCGAAAGAAGCGGGCGCTTGTCGCCTGATGATTGGGGCGCCGTGTCGGCGCTCAGATCAAGACCGCGGGATCGAGGTCGACACCGACGGGTGCGTGGTCGGAGCCGGTGGTCTCCGATTCGATGAACGCGGCGCGTAAAAACGGGCGCAGGTTGGGTGAGGCCATCACATAATCGATGCGCCAGCCGACGTTGCGCTCGCGGGCGGTGCCGCGCTGAGACCACCACGAGTAGTGCCCGCCCTCGGGCGTGAGGCTGCGGAAGCTGTCGATCCAGCCGGCGTCGAGCCAGCGGCCGAGCTCGTCGCGCTCCTCGGCGAGGAATCCGGAGGTCTTCTTGTTTTGTTTTGGCCGAGCGAGATCGATTTCGGTGTGCGCGGTGTTGAAGTCACCCATGACCAGGACCCGGTATCCACCTCGGCGCTTGCGCTGGACGAGGTCGAAGAGGGCGCGATAGAAGCCGAGCTTGTAGGGGACCCGGCTGTTGTCGCGGTCGCGGCCGTTGCCGTTGGGGAAGTAGGCGTTGACCACAAACAGGCGCCCGAAGCGGGCGGTCTGGACCCGGCCCTCGATGTCGAAGACCGGATCGCCGAGCCCTGGCTCGACCTTGTCCGGGGCGCGCTTGCTGTACAGACCGACGCCGCTGTAGCCGGGGCGCTGGGCCGGGGTGAAGTGGGTGTGCCAGCGCCTCGGGCTGCGCAGCGCATCGGGGAGTTGCTCGGCGAAAGCCCGGACCTCCTGGACACCCACGATGTCGCCGCTCGAGGCCCGGAGCCAGTCGGCGAAGCCCTTCTTGCCGGCGGCGCGCAGGCCGTTGATGTTCCAAGACAAGACGCGCAGAGACTCGGCGGACTTGCGGGGGCGCACGGCCGGATTTTGCCGGTAGCAGGGCGCGCGTCAAGACCCCCAAGCCAGCGTCCGCTCGAGTCGGCCCAGGGCACGCTCGACTCAGCTTCGCCCGCGCTCGAGTCGGCTCAGCACTCGCTCGAGTCGAGGGTCTTGCGGGCCGCGAGGATGGCGTGGATCAGCGAGTCGGGGGGTCGACCCTGGTCGCGCCGCTCCTGGGGATCGAGCTCGGAGCGGCCGCAGCGGCGAACGATGGCGATGGTCTCCCGGTAGCCGTCGAGGTAGTGGACACAGGGCGCGCACTTGCCCAGGTGACGCTCGAACTCCTCGTGGGAGTAGGTATTGAGCTCCCCATCGACGTAGGCCATGAGGAACTCGCTGATCTCCCGGCAGCTGACGTGTACGAGCGTACCCAAGGCGCACGTCTTCTTCGTCTTCGTCTTCTTCGGATCTGGCTGAGCGCTCATGCTGTGCCGGTGAGTTCGAACTCGCGCTCGAGAAGGTTTCGTAGCGCCTGCCGAGCGCGGTGGAGCCGGACCTTGAGAGTGCCGGGTGCGAGCTCCAAGAGCGCCGCGCTCTCCGCGGTGCTGAGCTCCTCGATATCCCGCAAGATCAACACAGTGCGATAATTCTCGGGCAGGCGGTCGATCATCTTTCGGACCTGCTCGCGGGTCTGCTCGCGCGCGAGCAGCTCATCGGCGTCGTATACCCAGGGCTGATGCATGTGGACGGGGTAGCCGTCGAGCTGAAACTGAGGCACGTGGGCGTCGACGTCGATGAGCTGGCCCAGGTTCCGGGCGGTCCGGCATTTGCGCAGGCGCTGGAGGGCCGCGTTGACCGTGATCCGGTGTAGCCAGCTGCTCAGCCCGGCCTCGTGGCGGAACCCGTCGAGGTTGCGGTAGGCGCTGAGAAAGGCCTCTTGGACGACCTCGTCGGCGTCGGCATCGTTTTGCAGCAGGCGCCGCGCGACGGCGCGCAGCCGGCCTACGTCTCGGCGAACCAGCCGTTCGAAGGCCTGGGGGTCGCCGGCGCGCAAGCCCGCGAGGATCTGCTCCTCGTCGGCTGCGGAACCCACGTCTGCGCCGCCTGATGGCGGTTTGGCGGGGGCGCTCTCCGTCACGGGAGCTAAGTAGCACGGCCGGGGGCCAGACCTGTCAGGTCGGCCTGAACTTTGTCCACATTCTCACACCGAGAAAATATTTTTGCCGGAGGCGTAACCCCGCGGGCATTCGCGCATCCAATGACTGTCACCGGCGCGACGCCGCGGGCAAAAGGAGTCGAGATCATGGGCCGGAACAACACGCAAGACCGCTACGAGGGGCTCTCAGAGATGATGGAGCAGTACCTCGATGGGGATACGCAGGCTTTTACGGCGCTCTACAGCCGGCTCAGCCCCTCGGTGCGCGCTCAAGTGCGCGCCAAGATCAGTGATCCGGCGACCGTCGATGACCTGGTCCAGACGATCTTCATGAAGGCCCACGGCGCTCGGACTCGCTTCGTTGCGCCAGAGGGTGCCAACCCGGATCGCGCTGTGGCAGTTTGGTACACGGCGATCGCCCGCAACGCGACCATCGACCACATCCGGCGGATCTACCGAGACCGGGCGGTGAAAGTCGGCACGGCGGGCGAGGACACGACCAAACTCCTGGATGGGTTCAGCGATCCCCGGGCGGGCAGCGAGGCCCGGGCGGTCGAGCACGAGCGTCAGCTGGGCATCGCGGGTCGCATCCGCGCCGCGCTGGCCCAGCTGCCCAAGGGCCAGCGCGAGGTCGTGACCATGCACAAGATCGAGGGCAAGAGCATGGCGGAGATCGCCGATGAGCTGGGGATCCGCGAGGGCACACTTCGTGTGCGGGCCCACCGTGGGTACAAGACCTTGGCCGCGGCGCTCGGGAGCTTCCGCCTGGCCGCGGCCTGAGCGACTGGCCTGGGTGACTGGCCTGGGTGACTGGCCTGGGTGACTGGCCGAGGGCCCTACTGGGGCGTGATCGTGATGTCGTCGACGTAGACCGAGTCTTCGAAGGCGCTCACCGAGCTGTCCTTGTCGTAGGTGAAGCGCAGGGTGTGCATGCCCTGGGTGACCGGGTAGCTGACCTCGGCCCAGGGGTTGTCCCCAGACCACGAGTCTTGTTCGAGGCCGTCGATGGCGAAGTGGAGGTAGTCGAAGCTGTTCTCGCTGGACTCGCGGTGCCAAAAATTGACGTTGGCTGGGCCAGGAAACGCCAGGGTGACCTCCATGAAGGTCGATTCGCTGTTGTCGATGTCCGCGTTGACCGCGGCGAAGCTGCCACCGTGCGGCATGATGGTGGTGGTCGACCACTCCGGCGGGTTTGTGACCCAGGGCCAGAAACTGAGGTCGCCGGTCTCAAAGTCCTCTCCCGTCACGTTCGCCGTACAGTCTGAAGTGCACAGATCATCCTCGATCTCGTTGGCATCGTCACATTCCTCGACACCGATGTAGGCGAATCCATCACCACATACGGCGAGGGTGCAGCCTGTTACGCAGGCGTCGTCGTTGTCGTCGTTGTCGTCGTCACACTCCTCGACGCCCTCTTGGATGAAGCCGTCGCCGCACACGGCCGCGTCACAGGAGGAGGTGCAGTCGTCCGTCTCGACCGCATTGCCGTCGTCGCATTCTTCGGCGCCCTCGTAGATGAAGCCGTCGCCGCAGGTCGCCTCTTGGCACAAGGTCGTGCAGAAGTCGGCATCGTTGGCGTTGCCGTCGTCGCACTGCTCACCGGGCTGGATGAGGCCGTCGCCGCAAGACGGCAGGATGCAGTCGCTCGAGCACTCGTCGTTGTCGATGCCGTTTCCATCGTCGCATTGCTCGACGCCGACGTGGACGAGGCCATCGCCACAGACCGCCGCCAGACACATGCTCGTGCAGGCGCTGTCGTCCGCGTTGCCCGGGCCGTCGTCGCACTCTTCGCCGGGTTGGATCTCCCCGTCGCCACAGGCGGGGTCGCCGGTCTCGGTCTCGGTTTCGGTTTCGGTTTCGGATTCGGTCTCGGTCTCGGTCTCGGATTCGGTCTCAGTGCCGACATCGTCGTCGGTCGACTCCTCATCCGAAGATGAATCCTCGTCTGTCGCGTCCCCGATGTTGGTCGTGAATCCGTCGTCATCACCCACTTCGATGACGCAAGCGACGCTCAGAGCAACGAGTGATAAGGTCGAGATCGTTGACAGCCGAAGGGGCGAGAACATACCCCGGACTGTGCCGTAGTTTCTGCTTGGTTGTCGAGTTTGTGGTGAGATTGGTCCTCTGCCTGAGTGCGGCCTTGGAGCTCGAACTCATCATACCTTGCGCGCAGGGCGCCCAGGGGGGGCGTGAGGGGGGCGTGAGGAGGGCGAGTGGGGGCCTCGGTCGATATGGGCTTGCTGTATCCAGACCGCGAGGGTTCGCCTCTGGATACACTGCACCATCGATTCGAGCCGACCAAACATAGAGAACATCCGAGTTCTGGGAGTTGATGTTCATGTCCAAGCGTGGCGCGCACTATCTCGAGGATTCGAATGCCGGAGCGCGTGATGCTCATTCTGGAACGAAGGCGAAACTCGTCGTTGGAGTGTCGGCTCACGGCAGGCGAGTGTCGGCTCGCGGCAGGCGATGTCGGGTGGTCGAAGGTCGTGTGACGAGACCTTTGTCTATCTCGGGTCCACCGGCGAGGAAGGAGGGAGCGGAGGGGCCGAGGTCTCGCCGAGGTGGGTCCCTCGAAGGGGACCCGGAGGAGGAGGACGGCCGGCGCCCTGGACAGGGGGTTTTCGGGCGCTGAAATACGGTGTCTCAGGCCACCGGAACGACGGGAGTCGACCCTGATCTGCGAGCGCGCCAGCGACACGTATTTTGGACGTGAGCCACGCTTGGAGGCACACCAGGTACATTTCTCAGACAGCGCGGCAGGTCCTTGGGGCCGCGGAGCAGAACCGGGTGAGGCGTGTTATACCTGGCCCCGCCATGGGCGACCCCGGGAAGCCGCAGGAGCCCTGTCCTCACTGCGGGGCCATCCACCCCGAGTCGGTGTTGATCTGCCCGACCACCAGCCGGTTGCTCCCGCTGCCTGGGCGGCTGCTCGACAACCGCTTCCGCTTCGTTCGGAAGCTTGGAGAGGGTGGCATGAGCACGGTTTGGATGGCCGAAAACTTCCGGGTTCGGAAGCACGTCGCCATCAAGATCATGCACCCCGAGTACGCTCGGAACCCGAGGACGCTGCACCGTTTTCAAAACGAGGCGACCTCCGCTGGGCGGATCGGAAACCCACATATTTGCGACATCCTCGATCTGGGGGAGTCGGCGCTGGGGCCCTACATCGTGATGGAGATGCTCGTCGGACAGAGCTTCGCCGAGCTGCTCGAGACCCAGGGACGCATCGACCCCCAACTCGCAGTTTTGATCGTTCGGGAGGCCCTCAAAGGCCTCGCGGCGGCCCACGCTGCGGGTATTATCCACCGCGATCTCAAACCTGAGAATGTGTTCCTCCATGAGCCTGAACCGGGCCGAATGCTGGTCAAACTCATGGATTTCGGGATCTCGAAGTTCACCGAGGAACCGGGGGGAGGTCGCACTGGGGCGAACGTCGTCATGGGGACGCCGGAGTACATGTCTCCCGAACAGGCGGCGGGGGCCGCAAACGTCGATGCCCGGACAGATATCTGGGCGATGGGGGTGATGCTCTATCGGGCGATGAGCGGTGTCGAGCCGTTTCGAGGCAAGACCATGGCCGCGCTGTTGTTGGCTCTCTCGATGGATGAGGCCAAACCGTTGGGGAGCTTCGACCCGAGCTTTCCTCGTGGCCTCGTCGAGGTTGTGGCCCGGTGCCTTCAAAAACGACCCGAGGCTCGGTTCTCGACCGCAGACGAGTTGTACATGGCGCTGGAGCCGTATCAGCAGACGATCGCGGTGGGAGAGCGGCCGCAGGCTCCCGTCCGGACCGGGAAGACGATGGCTCTGGGCCTCGCAGGACCGGCCGCGGCGGCGCTGGCGGCCGGCGCGATGGGGGGGAGCCCTGGGCCGATGCCGGGAGGTGGTGGGCAAACTGCCTCTGGCGTGAACCCACATGCGGGGACGCAAGGAGGCGTGAATGCCGGAACCGGTGCCCCCCCACTCTCGTCTCAGACCTGGTCGAGTGAGCTGAACCCGGCGTCGGGGGCAGAGGACAGCTGGTCGATGGGTCAGCGCAGCGTTGCGAGAGATCCCCGGCGTCGGCGGGGAAGCTCTGGGATGGTCGCCGTTTTTGCGGTGATCTTTGTGGTCGCGCTGCTCGGTGGCGGAATCACATGGGCCTGGTATGCGGGGTTGTTTGGAGGTGAGGACACATCCGACGCCAGCGAGACCGCGCCCGATGAAGGAAGTGAGACCGCGCTCGCAGGTTCCTCCGGCGTTCCGGCATCCGAGACATCCGAGACATCCGAGACATCCGAGACATCCGAGACATCCGAGACCGGGTCCGAAGGTCTCGCAGAGGGGGACGAATCCTCCACAGAGAGCACCGATTCAGGGGCTGAGACCTCGGGAGACTCGACCACCAGCTCCGAGTCTGCAGACTCCGGCGAAGGCGGCAGTGGGGGTGGGCAAGCGAAGCCCAAACCGAAGCCCAACATGAGAAAGGTGTTCAGCGTCGGCCGGGTTCATACACCGAAGTCACACGGGCCGAACGGCGACCATGCCTCCGCCCGAAGTTACTGCCGCGGTCTGGCTCGGCAAAAGAAGTACGGGTTCACCAAGTGGAGGCTGGGCTCCACGAGTGAAGTCATGAAGTTCCGAAGTTCGGGAGTCAAAAAGCTCCTCTATTGGACCCGGGACACGACCGGCGATCAGGCCAAAGCGGTCAATATGGTCCAAGGAAAAATCATCACCAAATCCCGGTCGGACAAGTCGCCGCGCGCCTTTTGTGTGTCTTCAAAGTAAGCTGGACGACCCATCCAAGGTCGGCTCATGTGGTGTGGCCGAAGGCTGCTAGGGTCTACCGATGTCTCCATTGACTACGCGTATTTTTATTCTTGCTTGGATTCCGGCCCTGGCCTGGAGCGCGACGGGGTGCGGAACAGGCGCGGCGGACGACGAAGGGGGGGAGACGAGTTCGAGCGATACGGAGGACTCGTCCAGCGGTGATTCCGAGGTCGGATCGCAGACCGAGACGGAGAGCGATTCCACCGGGACCGAGACTGAAACCGAGACCGACGCGGATACCGGTAGCTCTGGCGGAGAGGTCCCGCCTTGCCCCTACGAGCCAGTCGACGGTGACCCAGAGCTCGTCCTCGAGGTCGTCGCAGAGGGGCTCTCTGGGCCGACCTTCGTACTTGCGGATCCCCGTGACCCGCAGCGCTTGTTCGTGACCGAGAAGGGAGGGACGGTTCGGATCGTCGAGGCGGGCGCCACGATGCCGAACGCGGAGCCCTTCCTGAGTGTCGATGTCGCGGACTTCTCCGAGATGGGGTTGCTGTCGATGGCGTTCCATCCAGAGTATCCCGATGATCCTCGGGTCTATATTCACTACAATCCTCCTGGAGATCTTCGAACACGAATCTCGGAGTTTGGCGTAGTCGATGGATTCGCCGATTCAGGGACAGAGCGCATCCTCTACGAACGCCCCCAGTCTCAGGGCAATCACAATGGGGGACAGGTCGACTTTGGACCCGATGGCTACCTCTATTTCTCGATCGGCGACGGCGGTGAGCAGGGCGACCCCTTTGACCGCGCGCAGACGCTGAGCACCCACTACGGGAAGATCATGCGGATCGATGTGGAACCGGACGGGGGGGAGCCCTACTCGATCCCTGGTGACAACCCCTTTGTGGGCGTCGCAGAGGCGCTGCCCGAGATCTGGGCCTACGGCCTTCGGAACGCTTGGCGGTTCAGCTTCGACTCGGCCACCGGCGATATGTATGTCGGGGACGTCGGGCAAAATGCATGGGAGGAGGTCGATATCGTGACCGCAGGAGGAAACTACGGCTGGGTGCCGATGGAGGGGAACCACTGCTTCGATCAGATGGATTGTGACACCTCCGCCGCACCCAACACCGCGAACAGCGACGGCTACATCGCGCCGCTGTACGACTACGGCGGGGCCCAGCGATCAATTTCAGGTGGGTATGTCTATCACTCGTGTGAGGTTCCCGCTTGGGATGGTCGCTACTTCTTCGCAGACTACGTGTTGGGGAAAATGTGGGCGTTGACCTGGGACGGGGAGAACACCGACTTTGTCGGGGAGGTCGCGGCTCCGGGTAATGTCGTGAGTTTTGGCGCGAATGCCTGGGGCGACGTCTATGTGGTGGAGTCTGCGTTCGGCATTCAACCACCCCATCCGAGCACCTCGAGGGTGTTTCGGATCGCTCCCAACTGATCAGCTTGATCAGCTTGATCAGCTTGATCAGCTTGATCAGCTTGATCAGCTTGATCAGCTTGATCAGCTTGATCAGCTTGATCAGCTTGATCAGCTTGGAGCGGGCGAACACAGTCGCCGGGAGGCGGGGACGGCGAGCAGGAGGATGAGCGTGAGCGGCCCGAGGCGCCCTGGACCGCGAGGCCGAGTGCGACAGCCACAACTCGCGCCGCCCCCGTCATCGAGGGGGCCGGTTTCGGAACCGGTCCCCGTAGCGACGCTGCCCTCGGAGCTGTCTCCACCGGTGTCTCGGCCACTGTCTTCGGAGCTGTCTTCAGTGGACTCGCCTCCCTCCAGACCGGTCAGGGCGACGATCTGTGAGCGTTGCGCGAGCACGATGGGCTCGGGTCCTCCGATCGCCGAGAACGCGTCCTGGGCCACTTCGCCGGCGAGGTTGCTGTTGTTGTCGTCTCTGAGGACCTGGAGGTATTCGGGCGTGTTGATCAGATAGAGGAGGCGAACCGAGATCTCGAGTTCGTCTCCATCCATTCCAGGAGAGCTATCCATCAGGCTCTGACCCGGAAAGCTGTAGCTGTGTCGGTCGCTGTGTGGCCAAGTGTCGTCGTCTCCGAGCAGGTAGCGGCCTCCGACCGGGTCGGTCTCCGGGTTCGGGGATAGGCCCTTGGGAGGAATCCGGCTGTCGAGCAACCAGTGGTCGTTGAGCAGCAGGTGGAGTTGTCGTCCATCGGCCCAGCGCTCGGCGATGGCCTCGTATCGGCGCAGCTGTGGATCGCTCTCGAACGACCCTTGCTGACTGTCCCATCGGCCCGAACTCCAGAGCAGCTGTCCGTCGTAGCGCGCCGTGATCTCGAGCCACATGACGCGCCCCTCGCTGTATCCGCTCGGAAGTTTGTGACCGGTCTCATTGGTCACGGTGACGCTCAGGTCCTGAATTCCGACGCTCGCGTCCACGCTGTCTGGAAACTCGATATCCAAGCTCGCAGCTGTGGCCGCGAACTCCTCTGTCCATAGGATCGACTCCTCGAAGCGCGCGTCCGGAACCTCGCCGGTTCCAGCGTCGCCGTAGAGCTCCTTCATCACCCTCAGCGTGGTGGCGTTGGCACCCACGAGGACGTGTCGCCGTCCTCCATCTTGGTGTGGTGCTCCCGCGAACAGGTTGCAGCCGAGGATCGGTCCTTCGATCGTGGGCATGTGACAGCTCTGACAGGTCGCAGCGTCGGGGCCGTCGCTGGCGTAGGCGCTGCCGAGCCACTCGCTGTAGGTCCGCTGCTCGTTGAAGGGAGCACCCATACCCACACCTTGATCGTCGACGCGCTCTCGCCCTGTGCTGACGTCGTGGCAGGTCCCACACATCGCCGAGTCGGCGAGAAAACTGGTCTCGCCGCTCCACGGGTGAGGAGGTTGAGGCCCGAGCTCTTCGTAGGTCCAGGGCCCGAAGCGGGGGATGGACTCACCTTCGGGAGCATCGGCGAGAGTGAAACGCGCATTTCCGATCAGACCTTCCCCATCGTCGACCATGCGATGACACAAGTCGCACTCGACACCCTCGCGGCCCTCCGCATCGAGTTCGCCGAGCTCGGTCACACCACCTTGGCCCGACAAAAATGCCTGTTGGGCGTGGCAGCGAACACAGTCTTCGGTCTCTCCGGGGTGGTCTTGGTCGGCGAGGGCAACACCGGCCCAGAACACGGGATCGCGGGCCGCGTTGGCCATCATGGACCCACTCCAGGCCCACGGATCGACGCTTCCGCCGTCGATGGCCAGGCTCTCGGGCGTGAAGAAGTCGTGACAGGTCGAGCAGGCCTGCGCGGTCGTGAGAGCTTGCTCGAGATCCCCTGGCTCGGTCGGGCTGGCTGTCGCTGGAGGAACGCTGAGGATCAGCCCGGCGGCGAAGCTGATGCCGAGCAAGGCGCTGGTCCAGGCGAGAGGGTGGGAGCGCTTGTCTCCTCGAGGGCGCCGCATGTCGGCGATGGTAGGCGTTGACGTGGCGCGTGGAGTGCGCGGTCGCGGGGCGTGAGTGGAGCTGCGGTGGGTGCAAAAGTGTCGCCCTAGACGCATCTTTCTGGGCGGCGGTCGGTCTCGGAGCGCGGTGGCACAACCGTCCGTGGACAGCGTGGTGCCGACTCCCCGGAGGGGCCGGAAGGCCATGAAAAGATCCACTCCACCGGGCCTGGAGCGGCCACCAAAAAGTCTGCGCTGGGGATCGTCGAAGCGCCGGGCGCCATGCTATGGTCCGCCCGCCATGCGCCGATTCACGACGGGTTCTCGCCTTTTGTCCTGCGCGCTGGCAGTCGCTGTTGTTACGGCCCCGATCCACGCCGCCTATGCCGGCCCGGTCGAAGACCTCTACACAGAGGGACAAGAAAAATTCGAGGCGGGAGATTTTGGTGCTGCAGGTGAGCGTTGGGCGCAGGCCGTCCGTGCGGTCGACGAGGGGCCTGATTCTGCGACCCGCCAAACCATCATGAATCTGGCGCTCGACGCATTTTTGCGTGCGTACCAGGCAGACGATGACCGGAAACACATCGACGCGGCGGCGGCGTTGTTGGTCGAATACGAGGCGATCCTCGAGGGCAGCGGCGTCGAGTTGAGTCCCGAGATCGTGTCCGAGAAGGGCAAGATCGACAAGATCCTGGCGGAGCTCGACAAACCCGTCGAAGAGGTCGAGGAGGATACTCCGGTCGAGGTCGTCGAGCCGTCCCCGGTCGAGGAGCCCATCGACGACAAGGCCGGCCAGGGCCTCGTGATCGGCGGTGGTGTGATGATCGGTGTGGGTGCTGTGGGCCTCGGTCTGCTCCTCGGGGGAGTGATCGGAGGCGCGTCGGCGCAGAAGGCCTACGACTCGGCCGAAAACGGAACGGATGAACAGTCTGACGCTGAGACACGCGGCAAGACGATGAACATCCTCGCCATCGCTGGTGGAGTGGTGGCACCCCTCGCTCTTGGAGCGGGTGTCGCATTGTTGATCATCGGCCTCAAGCGCAACAAAGAAGCGCAGGGCCGGGCCATGATCACGCCGGCCTTCGGGCCCAGCTACACCGGGCTGACCCTGACCGCTCGGTTCTGAGTTCAGGACTCGGCTGCCTGCTTTAGAGCAGGCCGGCCTTCGTCAGCGCGGCGCAGGCTTCATTGAGGGGATCTCGGGGATCTGCCGAGCCGGCGATGGTGCTGGTCGGACAGAGCATGGGATCGATCCTCGCCCATCGTTTTCGAGCCTGCAGGTAGCGCGACCAGGCTTCCTCGCTGTCTGTGTCCCGCTGGGCGAAGCGGGCCCTCACGAGTTCGTCGGGGGCAGTGACGACGAGCATGTACACGAGGATGCCGAGCTCCGCGGCGGCCGAGACGAAGGCCTCGCGCTGGGCCTGATCGAGGAAGCCTGCGTCGACGATCGTCCGGCCTCCCACGCGACAGATCGCGCGCACACAGTGCAGGCAGGCGTCGTAGGTCTGGGCGCTGTCCTGTCCGTCACCGGGTCGGTCCAGGTTGTTGGCTCCGAGGGATAGGCGCCCGATGTCGTCGCTGTGAACCCAGGCGAAGTGACCGGTCTCGCGCAGCATTCGGGCGAGGTTGGACTTCCCGGTCCCGGGCAGACCCGCGATGATCACCAGACAGGGGCGAGCGCGAGGTGGCGACAGGGAGGTGAGAGCGAGGCGGACGAGCGCCCCGGCCTGGCCCTGTTCTTGGTTTGGATCGGGCGCCGTCGCGGGACCGAGGTGACCGGGCGTGACGCGGGACCGAGGTGATCGGGCACCGACTTGGAAGGTCTCCAAGGAGTGTGTGGCCGCGGTCGCAGCCGCGCGCTCGAGGGCCCGCGCGCCGACTTGGAAGGCGAGGACCTGGTCTCCCTTGGGCTCGTCGTACACGCTCAAGAAGTCGGCGCTGAAGCAGCGCGCGAGCGCCCAAGCTCCGCGCAGCTGGAGGTCGACGACGACGCCGGCGATGTCGGCGATGGGCGTCGTGCATCGTGAACCGGGGTCGGCGATGCGGTCGGTGATCATGAGGTCGCGCGAGCGCGCCAGGTCGACGAGCTGATCGTCGACCAGCTCGGGCTCGATGTGGGCCGCGAGCTGGTGGATGTGGTCGAGTCGGAGGTCGCCGTGGGTCGGGCAGGGGTCTTCGCGCGCGGTGTGGGAGGTCGGAGGTCGTCGGTCGGAGGTGGCGCCGAAGAGGCCCCGAGTCCGAGCGAGCGAGCGCTCGTTGGTGTGACGCAGGACCTCGAGGAGCGCCGGATCGAAGAGCCGGGGCGCCGTGCCGGCTCGGGCGCTGAAGATGATCTCGAGCTCGTCGAGATGGGTGTCGTTGGCGGCTGAGGTCGCTGCCAAGTCCGCCGCAGGGTGCTCGTGACCCGCGTAGAAGGTGGCGAGGGTGGTCGCCAAAGACCAGAGTTGGGGTCGGGCCAAGACGCGGCGCTCGAGCAAGCTGGAGAGGCTGGCGGAGGCCGGCAAGCGCCGCGACCACAGCAACCACCCGAGCACGGGGAGAGCGTGGGGGCGAGCGAAGGGGGGTCGCTCGACCCGGACGCCGGACCTGGGATCGGCGAGCAGGGCCGCGACGCCCAAGTACACCCCGGGCGCCAGCGCCCGGTTGCAGGCGAGCGTGGCCTCGCACCAGCGGCGCTGGGTTTGGGCGTCGGTCTCCCGGAGGAGCTCAAAACGATCCCCACCGATCTGGAGGCGGGTGCCGGTGGCTGTCTGCACCGTGACGACGGGGGTCGTCCGGCCGTGCCAGGGGTAGGCACAGGCGTCGCTCAAGCTGGCGATCAGCTCGGCGTGTCGCACGTCTTCGCCTCCGGCTGCGTCGTGTCCATGGTTCCACTGAACCGACAGCGCGGCCGGAGCGAGGGTAACGCATCCGGTCCCCGGAGAGGGCGGGTCGAGCACCGCGCCAGGACCCGGGCGCTGTTACAGTGCGCGCGTGTCCCAGGACGAAAAGATGCGGAAGATCGCGGTCTTGACCAGTGGTGGCAATGCGGCGGGAATGAACATGGCCATTCGGGCGGTGACCCGCTGCGCGCTGGCGCGGGGGTGGCAGGTGTTCGGAGTCCAGGACGGCTATGCGGGTTTGATCGCCAGGGCCGAGGATGGAGCCGAGGGGGGGGCCGAAAATGGCGCGATTCGAGCCCTCCAGGCCCGCGATGTCGGCGGGATCTTGGGCTCAGGGGGGACCATGCTGGGGAGCGCCCGATGTCCAGAATTTATGGAACCCGCTGTCCGTCGCCGCGGCCTCGACAACCTGGCGAGCTTGGGGATCGACAGCCTCGTGGTGATCGGCGGCAACGGTTCGCAGGCCGGGGCGAACGCGCTGCACTGCGACGAGCCCGAGCTGAGCGTGGTCGGCATCGCCTCGACCATCGACAATGATCTCGAGGGCAGCGACATCACTTTGGGTGCCGATACGGCGCTCAACGTGGCCCTCGACGCGGTCGACAAGCTGCGAGTGACGGCCAGCGCACATCGGCGTGCATCGATCGTCGAGGTCATGGGTCGAGACTGCGGCTACATCGGGCTCAACGTCGGCCTGGCCTGCGGGGCCGAGGCGATCGTCTTGCCGGAGGTCGACATGAGCCCAGCCGAGGTCGCGGCGAGGATCGAAGATGCCTACCGCCGCGGCAAAAAACACGCGATCGTGATCGTGTCGGAGGGGGCGAAGCTGCGGGCGATGGAGCTCGAGCAGATCTTGATGGCAGATCACTGTGAGCGGATCGGGTTCAAGCTCCGCACGACCGTGCTCGGACATATCCAGCGTGGGGGGACACCGACGATCTTCGACCGGATCTTGGGTGCGCGCTTCGGTGCACACGCGGTCGAGTGTCTCGGACGGGGCATGCGGGGGGTGCTGGTCGGCACACACGGTGGTGAGCTGGGGACCACGCCGCTCGCCGACATTGTCGGTAAGATCAAGGCCATCGACATGTCCAGGGTCGAGCTCGCGCGGGTGTTGGCGCAGTAGCCCGCGCGGGTGTCGGCGCGGTAGGTCGACGCCCCGGTCGATTCAGGACCCGAACCGCGCGAAGAGCGGATATCCTCTTGCAGGGTGGGGGGGAAGAACGTGGGGAGGAAAGAGGAGGGGCTCGAGCGAGTGTCGAGCCGGTCGGGAGACGAGTCCCCAGTGGGTGCGGCGGTCTCCGAATACGTCGTGGCTCCAAACCCAGACGATTCGGGGAAGCTGTCCTGGCTCGACAGCGCGGAGGCCTCGGATACGGTGGCGGGCGACAGCTCCTACCGGGCGGCGGCCGACTCGAGCTCCCTGCACCTGGAGGTCGCTCGGCTGGGTCGATATGTGTTGGCTCAGCTGCTCGACCGCGGGAGTTTCGGAGCGGTGTGGTTGGCCTACGATCCCCAGCTCGACCGTCGGGTGGCGATCAAGGTCATGCACATGCGTCGTCGAGATGTGGCCATCGAGCTGCGCCAGATGTTTGGTGAGGCTCAGATGATGGCTCAGATCAGCCACCCGAACGTGGTCGCCGTGCACGACGTTCAGGTGCTGCGGGAGGTCGGCGAGCGTGAGCTCGGGTTGGCCTCGGAGAGCGAGACGAGGAGCGGGAGCGACGACGGCGGTGGGTCCGACTCCGACTCCAGGCCGCGGGGTTTGTACATCGTCATGGAGTTCCTGGCCGGCGAGAGCCTGCGAGATTGGATTCGTGGCAGCCCACATTCGTGGGCGGAGACCCTCTCCGTTTTTGCGCAGGCGGCAGAAGGGTTGGCCGCGGCCCATGCCGAGGGGCTCGTGCATCGGGACTTCAAACCGGCCAACGCCATGTTCGGGGTCGACGGCCGGCTGCGCGTGCTCGACTTCGGCCTCGCCAGACCGACCTCGAGCGCAGGTCTGAGCAGCTCCGGAACCCAACGCCTGACCGTCCGCGGTGAGTCGAATCGGGTGGTCGGGACACCCGCCTACATGTCCCCAGAGCAACATTTGGGGAAATTGGCGGAGGCGGCCAGCGACCAGTTCTCATTTTGTGCGTCGCTCTATGAGGCCCTCTATGGCCACCGCCCGTTCGCGGGCAGGGGGCCCACCGCCCTGGGTCGGGCGAAGCTCGCGGGCGCTCTCGAACCGGTCGGACGGACGAAGGTCCCCGCCCGCATTTTGACGGTGCTGCGTCGGGGTATGGCCCTCGATCCCGAGGACCGGTTTCCAAACATGGTGGGGCTGCTCGCCGCGCTGCTCGATGATCCGAGTCTCCGCCGTCGGCGATGGGCCGCGATGGGCTTGCTGGTCGCAGTGGTCGCGGGCTCGGGCTACGGCTTGGCCCAGATCCAAGCCCAGGCGTCGACCTCCTGCGAGCCGCCTGCCGGGGCCTTCCGCGGTATCTGGGACGGCCAGGTGCGCGCGGAGGTGGCGGAGCGAGTCATGGCGAATACGGAGATCGGGGCGGCGATACTGCTCCGGGTCGAGTCGAGCATCGAGGCGTTTACGCAGCGCTGGCGGGCGACCTACCGCGAGGCCTGTGTGTCGGCGCGGATGCAGGGGCGCCAGTTCGGTGCCGGCGACCCCCAGCATATGTGTCTGGAGCGGGCGCGCCTGAAGCTCGGCGGGGTGACGGCGATCTTGCGTGAGCCCGACCCTGGGGTGTTTGCGAGGGCAGCCGAGGCGACTGGGGGCCTGCCCCGGGTCGCGGCCTGCCTCGAGCTTCGAGCGACGCCGATCGACAGGGCCAACAGGCACAGGCGGGATGCCCTGCTCGCGGTCGAGGGCGAGCTCGCGCGCGCGGAGGCGCTGCGGGATCTGGGCCGCTACGATCAAGCATTGGAGGCCGCCGACGTGGCTCTGGATCACGCTGTCGCAGCGGGGGACGACGTCGGAGCCGCGAACGCCCTCCGCATCGAGGCCCGTGTCCATCATATCCATAGCCACTACCCCGAGGCGCTCGCGGCCACCGAGCGGGCGGCGAGCTACGCGGCGCAGGCCTCCGATCGGGAGACCCTGGCGTGGATCATCCTCGATCTGGTGGACCTCCACGGTCGGGTGGGCGAGTTCACTGCATCGAGAGGGATGGGGCGCTTCGCCGAGGCCTATGTTCGTGAGCTCGGGCCGGAGCTGGATGTGCAGCGCGATTTTGTGCTCGGCAAACTCGAGGGCAGGTTGCACAACTTCGAGGCGGCGCGGGGGTTGTTGAACGCGGCGCTGGCCGACGGGAAGGCGCTGTATGGAGAAGACAGCCCGAAGCTGGCGATTATCCACAGCGCATTGGGGATCTTGTACGCCGACCGGGATGGAGGCGGGGACGAGGCGGCGGCACACTATGTCCGGGCCCTCGCCCTCTACCGGGGCGCCTACGGTGACCACCACCCGAGCGTCGCGGGTTCACTGAACAATTTGGCGACCTTGCGGGCCCAACGAGGGCAGTTTGACGGCGCCCGTGCGGACTTCCGTACTGCCCTCGAGCTCGAGTCGGAGAGCTTTGGTTTGGGGAGCCCGAAGCTCGTCCCTTACCTCATGAATATCGCGGCCCTCGACCTGCTTCAGGGCCGCTTTGCGGCGGCGCTGGAGGGTGTCGAGGCTGCGTGGGTGTTGGCGAAGACAGGGCTGCCCGAGGGCCATCCGCTGCGCGCCCGCGTGCTCTTGTCGCGGGCGAGGTTGCTCCGGATCTCGGGTGATCTGGACCGGGCGATCGCGGATCTTCGGACCGCGCTGGTGAGCTATGAAGAAAAACACGGGACCTCGGATCCGGTCCCGACCACGATCCGGGCGGAGATCGCCGAGTATCTGAGGCTCGCGGGTCGGGGTGACGAGGCGGCGCAGATCGAGGAGGTCGTGGTCGGCGTATTGGCGATCCGGCTTCCGGGGGACGCGAGCATGCGTGGGAAGGCTCTGAGGCAGCTCTCGCGGATCTACGCGCTTCAGGGCGAGGATGAGCGCGCGCTCGAGTTCGGGGAGCAGCTCGTCGAGCAT
>Ga0256845_1000385_pt1 | contig 42403 bp, 44 predicted proteins | sample RiftiametaG_FD_189101 | JGI IMG/M metagenome (GOLD analysis project Ga0256845, IMG submission 189101) | Tube worm associated microbial communities from hydrothermal vent at the East Pacific Rise, Pacific Ocean - Riftia | ecosystem: Host-associated > Annelida > Integument > Unclassified ...
CAATCTATTGATAATGTTAGCTTTAAACTTCGAAATTATGAAGGTGAAATTAAATTAGTATCAACCACTAAAGATTTTATTGTTCCTGAACAAGGTATTGCAGAAGGCACATTATTTATAGAAATAGATAAGAGTAACTTAAAAGGCGATAAAAACAAACTAACAATAGATGTTTATAGTCATGAGAAACTTATAGAAACAACTACTGTTAACTTTTTAGGACCTAGAAGTTATAACTAAAACAGATGTTATGAAATTTAATTGGGGAACAGGAATTGTACTTGCATTTATAGGCTTTATTAGCTTTATCTTGTATTTTGTTATTAGTATGAATACGAATAGTAAATATGAGCATGATTTGGTGACTGAAGACTATTATGCGCAAGAATTAGAATACCAAAACGATATTGATAAAGAAAATAATGCCAAAACATTAAAGCAAAATTTAACTTGGAAAAAAACAACAGAAGGTATTCTTGTTAAGTTTCCAGAGGATTTCGAAGAAAAAAATATAACAGGAAAAGTGTTCCTATATAGACCATCTAATAAACAATTTGACTTTGAAACTACAATTTCGTTGTCAAACCATAATTTGCTCATACCTGACAAACGTTTACTAGATGGTCGATGGAACATTAAAATATATTGGCAATATAACGGAAAATCGTATCTCTACAAAAAAGAAATAGTATATTAAACTATGCTTTGGTCTGCACTCTTATTTGGCTTATTAGGAAGCTTTCACTGCGTTGGTATGTGTGGCCCAATAGCTTTTATGTTGCCTGTAGATAGAAGTAATTCTACTAAAAAAGTCTTTCAAATTTTCACGTATCACGTTGGTCGCATATTGGCTTACGCCTTAATAGGATTAGTTTTTGGATTAGTAGGAAAGAGTTTGTATATCTTCGGAATGCAACAACAACTATCTATTATTATTGGTGTTTTAATGATAATAGTTGTATTAATCCCTGTACAAACATTCAACAAATACAATTTTTCAAAACCAATTTATAGACTTATTTCAAAAGTAAAATCTTCATTAGGAAAAGCATTAAAAAAGAAAACTGCTGATACTTTTTTAACCATAGGCTTCTTAAACGGGTTTCTACCTTGTGGATTAGTATATATGGGCGTTTTTGCTTCGTTAGCAACAGGAAGCGCCTTACAAAGTGCTTTGTATATGGTTTTGTTTGGTTTAGGTACAATTCCGTTAATGACATCAGCTATTTATTTGGGCAAGTTTTTAAATACAACTATTAAACAACGTATTACAAAAGCAATTCCTGTGTTTGTAGTTATTATTGGTTTACTATTTATTCTTCGTGGTTTAGGTTTGGGAATACCTTATATTTCTCCAACTCCTGTAACAGAAATTGTTTCTGGTGAGATTGATTGTCACTAACAATAAGTAAATTAGCGATTTAATTTAAGTTTAAAAATGCTAAAAAACCTTACTCTTATTTGCTTAATAAATTTTTTAATTGCTGCCTTAATGGGTTTAGCAATGCGTTACAATTTTATTAATCCAATAGGTGTAAATTATAGATTTTTAACACATGCACACTCTCACATAGCAATGCTAGGCTGGGTATATTTAATGTTATTTACTTTTATAATCCATTACTTTATTCCTGATAAAAGGCCTATTTATAACCGTTTGTTTTGGCTTACCGAATTTTCAGTTATTGGTATGATGGTTAGCTTTCCTATTCAAGGTTATGCTCTTATTTCTATTTCGTTTTCAACGTTGCATATTTTTTGTAGCTATTACTTTGTGTATTTAATTTTTAAAAATTTAAAAACAAAATCTATTGTAACAAACAATTTAATAAGAGCTTCACTCCTATTCATGTTAATATCAACTATTGGTGTTTGGTGTTTAGGACCCGCAGTATCAATGCTTGGGCAAGCATCTACATTTTATCAAATTGCTATACAATTCTTTTTGCATTTTCAGTTTAATGGATGGTTTTTAATTGCAGTTGTAGCACTGTTTTTTCATTTGCTAAACATTAAAAATTCAAACCTTTTTCAAAAATTTTTTAAACTTTTAATTATTTCAACCATTCTTACTTTTGCGTTGCCAGTTTATTGGTTTCTTCCATATAAAGTCTTGTTATGGATAAATGGTTTTGGTGTAATACTACAATCTGTAGCTTTATTTCAATTTTTAAAGCTGATAAAACCTGAATTACCTTCTATTTTAAAACAACATTCAACATTAACTATTCATATTTTTAATTTTGCTATATTTTGCTTTAGCTTAAAAATTGGAGTACAATTATTATCTCTAATTCCAAAAATATCAAAAGTAGCATTTCAGCATCATAACATAGTAATTGGGTTTATTCACTTAACCATGTTAGGTGTTATTACAGGGTTTTTGTTTTCTTATATTTTGAGAACTCAACTGGTATCGCAAAACAAAGTTTTGAGTTTTGGAATCTATTCTTTTATTCTAGGTTTTATTTTAACCGAAACTTTATTAATAGTTCAAGGAAGTTCATTTTACTTTGGTAGCGGATTAATTCCTAATTATTATTTACTACTATTTATAGCAAGTTGTTTACTGCCATTAGGAATATTATGTATAGCATATAATATATATCAAACTCCTAGAAAAGTTTAGCGTTATTTAATTAGTACTATTATTCCTGTAAAAAGCAACAAAAAGACCACAATACTTACTTTCCAAAACGAATGTGCTTTTTTAAGTTCCATAAATTGAAATGTAATTCCTATAAATTTTAATACTGCAAAAAGGAGAATTATAAATACTATATATTTCCTATTTATTTTCGAAACTAATGCTGAAGTGATAGTTAGTACTATTAAAAGAGTCCATGTAATTATCGTGCTTTTTTTCATTCTAAAATAGGAGATAAATAATTGGAAATAGTAAAATCCATATTAAATCACACATGTGCCAAAAGGCTGCGCTTGCTTCTATATCTTCAATAGTAGTAGATGATTTTTCATTTTTTGTTCCGAAATAAATAGAGCTTAAAATCACCAAACCTACTATAACATGTATGACATGAAACAAAGTAAGCATCCAATAAAAAGTAAAGAACGTATTGTAACCAAGACTTAAACCCGCTTCAATTTTACCATAATACTCTACACTTTTTAGACCTAAAAATAAAATCCCAAAAAGCATGGTAATTAGTACATATTTTCTGAATTTTTCTTTGTTGTTTTTCTTAAATTCATTTACCGAAACTGCCATAAAAAAACCACTAGTTAAAAGGAAAATGGTGTTTACCATTCCGTAAGTCGAATTCAATAATAATCTGGATTCATGAAATAGTTCTGGATTTTCTTTGGATGAATAAACCATTGCAATTAGTGCAACACCAAAAGTGATTAATTCTAAAAAAATGATTATCCATAGCAAAATTCCTCCTGGTGGATAGTAGATGTTTTTATAATCTATGACTTGTTCTTTCATGCTACATAAATGTATAGGTTACTTTTGTATATAGTACTGAAACTGTTAGTTTTTAACTTTAAAAACCTTTTCTAAAATAGTTTCCATTAAACACCATTGTGTTATAGACGATTGTAAAAGATTCGCACCTACAAATGCTGTAAACCATAACCAATTGATATTCACTTTTACAGCAAGAATAACACTTATTAATACAAATGCACCTGCAATCGCTCTAATTAATCTATTTTTCATAATCTTAATTTTTAATACTTTTTAAATATATTTTTCAATAGGAACAACAACTGCTCGTATTGGATTATTAGTTTTCAACTCGTCATTAAAATCTTTAATTAGCTTAAATAAAACGTCAATTTCATCGTCATTAGTAAACGAAAAAAACATTTCCGAATCAGTACTACTACGTTCACTTGCAAACCAATTTGAATTCATTTGCAATGATTTTGATGTTTTATAACCCTCAATATCCGATTCACTAAAGTTGTTAATTCCAGCTTGTTTAAATAGGGAAAGAATATTTTTTTGATATTCGTCAACCACGGTAACAATTAATAATTTCATTATTTATAATTTTTACGTTCAATTAAATAATATACTAATGGCACAACTAATAGTGTTAATACAGTTGATACAATAGTTCCTCCCATTAATGATATGGCTAATCCTTGAAAAATAGGGTCAAATAATATCACAAATGCACCAATTACGACTGTTCCAGCCGTCAATAAAATTGGAGTTGTTCGTACTGCTCCAGCTTCAATAGCAGCTTGTTTTAACGGAACGCCATCTGCTAATCTTAAATTAATAAAGTCGATAAGTAATACCGAGTTTCGTACCATTATTCCTGCTAAAGCAATCACACCAATAAATGATGTTGCAGTAAAAAATGCGCCCATAATCCAATGTCCTAAGATTACTCCAATTAATGATAATGGTATAGCAACCATCATTACAATTGGCGCTTTAAAGTTTTGAAACCATCCAACAATTAAAATATAAATTAAAATAAGTGCTCCTAAAAAAGCAATACCTAAATCTCTAAAAACCTCTAAAGTTATTTGCCATTCACCATCCCATTTAACCGTATAATTATCTTCATATTTAGGTTGCTCCATATATAATTCATCAAGCTTATAACCTTTAGGAAGTTTAATTTCTTTTAATTTATCTTCCATACCAAGAATAGCATACACAGGACTTTCAAGTTCACCTGCCATATCTGCCATAATATAAACCACACGTTTCTGATTCTTTCTATAAATACTTTTAGCCTTAGTAGTAGTTTTAATATCAACCAAATCACCAATAGTAATCATATTACCTAGTTTCGATTTTACTTTCAATTGTGAAATATCACTAATAGTAGATTTTTCTTTTTCATCCAAAGCCAATATTAAACCTACTTGATTAGATGCATTTTCATCATATAAATTAGTAATCGCTCTATTAGATAAAGCCAAATTCATGGTAAAAGCAATTTGTTGAGAAGCCACACCATACAACATCGCTTTTTCTTTGTCAATAATAAATTCATACTCCGCTTGGTCAGCCTCAACTAGCCAATCCACATCAACAACATCATCAGTATTCTTTAGAATATTTTGAACTTGATTAGCAACATCAATTTGAGTCTTATAATCCGGACCATAAACCTCAGCAACAATAGTAGATAAAACCGGAGGACCAGGCGGCACTTCAATCATTTTTACATTCGCATTATATTTTTTTGCAATTTTTTGAATCTCAGGTCTAAAAGCACTTGCAATATCATGACTCTGTGCTTTTCTAGCATCCTTATTAGTAAGATTTACTTGAATATCAGCCATATTACTCCCACCACGTAAATCGTAATGACGCACCAAACCGTTAAAAGTAATTGGAGCAGAAGCACCAACATAACTTTGGTAATTTATCACCTCAGGTCGTGTCGATAAAAACTGAGCAATCTCTTGAGTAACAACAGCAGTACGCTCCAACGTAGTACCTTCAGGCATATCGATAACCACTTGAAATTCATTCTTATTATCAAAAGGCAGCATTTTTACAGCAACCGATTTTGTAAAAAACAAAACCATAGAACCCATTAATAAGGCAAATGTAATCCCTAAAAACAACCAACGTTTCGTTTTATTTTCAATTAACGGGCGTTCAAACTTATCATACATTTTGTAAATAAAAGTATCTTCCAAAGGCTTTTCAACCTTCTCTACATCACCTTTTTTATCCTTTTCACGAAGAAAAATAACTCCTAAATATGGCGTAATAGTTAAAGCAACAAATAGCGACAAAATCATGGCAATAGAAGCACCAATTGGCATCGGACTCATATACGGACCCATTAAACCAGATACAAAAGCCATTGGTAAAACCGAAGCAATAACAGTAAACGTTGCCAAAATAGTAGGATTACCAACCTCGTTAATGGCATATAGCGCAGCCTGTTTAAAAGGTAAACGTTTCATTTTAAAATGCCTATGCATATTTTCGGCAATAATAATCGAATCATCAACCACAATACCTGTAACAAAAACCAAAGCAAATAACGTAATTCTATTAAGCGTATAATCTAACATATAATAGCTCAACAACGTTAACGCAAACGTAATTGGCACAGATAAAAACACAACCAAACCACCACGCCAACCCATGGCAAGCATCACCACAAGAGTAACTGCGAAAATAGCACCAATAAGATGCATAAGTAATTCCGAAACTTTTTGCGAAGCCGTTTCACCATAATTTCTGGTAACTTCAACATGAACCCCATCAGGAATTAAATTAGCCTTTAAATGCTCAACCTTATCCAAAATAATATCAGCAAGTTTCATCGCATCCGCGCCTTTTCGCTTAGCGATAGAAATAGTAACAGCAGGATATTCCGATTTATAAACCGAAGCCTTCTCACTCGCCTGTCCAAACCCTAAACTCACGTAATTATTAGACAATTCTGGACCATCAATAATAGTCGCAATCTGCTTTAAATAAATAGGTCTATTTTGCTGCACACCAACAACTAAATTCTCAACATCCACAACCGACTCTAAAAATTTACCCGTATTTACAAGAAATTCTTCATCACCTTTATTAAAACTTCCCGAACTTAATTGTGTGTTATTCGCCTTAATCATTTCAGAAACCAACAAAAAATCCAAACCACTAGCCGATAATTTATCCTTATCCAAAACCACACGCAACTGGCGATTTCTACCACCAATTTTATGCGTAATCGCCACATCATTCACCTTTTCAATTTCATCAGTAAGCTCCTGCGCAATTTGCTTCAATTGGTAATCGTCGTAAGTCTCACTCCACAACGTTAAACCCAACATAGGCACATCATCAATCGCACGCGTTTTCACCAAAGGCATCGTAACACCTTTCGGCATAATATCCATATGTTTATTAATTTCGTTGTATAATTTCACAAACGAACGCTCAATATCCTCACCAACATAAAACTGAACAATCACCATAGCCTGCTCATTCATCGACGTAGAATACACATACTCAACACCCTTAATATTCGAAATTAATTTCTCCAACGGCTTAATAACTCGCGACTCTACTTCGGTAGGACTCGCACCTGGATAACCCACAAAAATATCGGCCATTGGTACATCAATTTGCGGTTCCTCCTCACGCGGAATTAAAAACGAACTATACACGCCAATAACCATAAATACGATCATTAAAAGCACAGTAAGCTTCGAACCAATAAAGTTTTTTGCAATTTTTCCAGCTAAACCCTCTTTCATTTTTTATATATTTTTTTAGCGTTCCCTTTCAGGTCAGGCTATTCGTTACAATCTTTTTTATACATCATTGCGAAGTAAATTTTTTAATTTACTGTGGCAATCTCTTAATCGATTAGGAGATTACTACGTCGTTACCTCCTCGTAATGACAGCTTATTTATAAAGCTAAAAAAGGATTTTCACTACTATCCTTAACGCGGTTTCTAATTATTGAATTGAAATCTTAACACCATTAAACAGTTTACCATCAGCAGAAACTATATAAGATTCCTCTGCCGTTAATCCAGATAAAACCTCAACATTATCACCATAAACTCTACCTAAACGCAACCAACGCAACAACGCTGTATTACTCTCACTTACAGTATAAATTCCAGACAACTGTCCTTTTTTAACAAGAACACTTGTCGGAATTAAAACCATACTAGAAGCTTCTGTTGTCTTTGCCACAGGAAACTGAACTGTAGCAAACATACCTGACAAAACATTTACATCTGTTTTACTTAATGCTATCTTTACTAAATATTGTCCACCAGTATTTTTTGCAGATGTACTAACCTCTGTAACTTTTCCTTTAATTATTTTCTTAACAGCTTTAACAAGCACATCAACATCAATTCCAGATTTTATCTGCGAAATTTCACTCTCCGGAACCATAGCAATAACCTCAAAACTCCCAGGAGATTCCACCGAAATTAATGGCATTCCAGGATTAGCCATATCGCCAACTTTAATATTTTTACCAGTAACAACACCACTAAAAGGCGCTTTTAAATTCACATAAGCAAACTGTGCGTTAACCTCATTCTTCATTTGCTTAGCAGCCTCCAAACCCGCTTTAGCCATTTCATAATTAGCCGTCATATCGTCCATTTCCTTTTGCGACGCACTATTATCAGCAAACAAATTTTTAAACCTATTATAATCCTTTTGTGCATTATTATAAGCAGCAGAAGCCTTTGTAATATTGGCATTTACTTGAGCACGTTTAGCCTGTAAATCGGTATTATTAATAGAAATTAATAATTGCCCCTTTTTCACCTTATCACCAACATTAACATGAATTTTATTTACAAAACCCATCATACGCGTACTTAAATTAGCACTGTTTTCCGCTTGGATTTTTCCACTAGCCGTTAAAAACGGATTGTACCCATTGGTAGTTACAGCATTCACTTTCACCGTTATTGGTGTAGAATTATCGGTAACAGTTTTTTTGTTCTCACTACCACAACTAGTTATAAAAACGGATAATATAATTGTAGCAATTATGTATGTGTATTTTTTCATTTTAATTAATTATTCTTTTGTTAAAAATTGTAAATAAGCTTGAGCATAATTGTATTCAAAAATAGTTTGATAATATTCTAATTGTTTTTGTGAATACTGTGTTTCAGCTATTAATAAATCTGATGTTTTTTCTAATCCCTCTTTAAATCTATTTGTTCTAATACGCAATGATTCTTCAGATTGTTGTAATGCCAATTCGGTTAATTTCAATCTATTTTCAGCATCAATAAGCATACGTTTAGCTTTATTAAATTCTAACTGACTTTGCGACACATATTGCTCATACTGTAATTTCGATTTCTCAAACTCAGCTCTACTTTTTTGAGCCTTACCAAATCGTTTAGAACCTTTAAAAATATCCCAACTTAATTGCGCGCCAACCAAATATCCATTAGCATCCGCTTGAAACATTTTATTATCATATAACTCATAACTACCAAAAGCATTTAAACGAGGTAAAAACGCCATTTTATCTGCCTTGTGCATTGTCTTATAAGCATCTGAAGCCAATTGCATAGCCTTAATATCCGAACGATTTTCAGATATTTTCTCATCATTTAAACGTAATGTAGAAACCACTAAACTATCAGACGGTTTATAAATAACATCTTCATTTTCATTCATTAAAAACGAAATATAATTTGATGCGTTATCTACATTACTTTTTGCAGTTTGTAATTGGTTTTTAACTTCCGTAACACGAACCTCAACCGATAATACATCGGCACGTTGTAAATACCCCTGTTTAAAACTATTATCAGCTAATTTTTTATTCTCATTCGCAGCCTCTAAAGCTTTTTCAAGAACCTCAACAGCTTTATAAGCCAATTGCAATTGCATATAAGCTTTATCAACTTCAAACGCTAAATAATCGCTTGTACGTTGAGTTTGCAAAGCCATAGCATTCATTTTTGTTTTTGCAGCTTTACGTTGATAAATCCCATCAATATTTATAAGAGGTTGTTGAATTTCAATTTTAGTTGAAAAATTTTGAGTTTTAGAAGGGTTGTTTAATAACGCTGGGTTAAAATCGTTTTGAGTTAAAATCTCTTGATTTAGTTTAGACCCAAAAACCATTAAAGGATTGGTTGTTGAAATTCCAGTATAAGATGCTGTAATATTTGGTAAAAAAACAGCATTAGTCTGTCTGTAATCTGCTCGGGCTTGATTAAAGTCTTGTTCAGATATTTTAATCGTCGTATTCTCTTCAGAAACTTTAGTTAACACCTCTGCTTTTGTAATTGGTATAATTTGTTGAGCTTGAAGTGTTATTGCTAGAAACAAAGCGCAAAAAACTAATATATATTTATGTTTATTCATTCTAACTTTGATTTAATATTGCAAAGGTACTTTAGTTCTTGTTTTTTGTAAGTAACCTTTGTTACCAAAGAAAAAGACGCTTTATAAAAAGCGTCTTTTAACCAATCAACAAAAACTGACAACCACATCAGTTTACTTTTCTTGTTCCTCCATGACCTCCTGCTACAATTATCAATACTTTTATGCTTAAATAAATAAACTTAAAAAACTGAATGACTGGATTCATCATTTTAAAACGCTGATATTTTGATATTCTTCTTGTCATAATTTTTATATTAAAACGTTATTTTTTTAAATTTATCAAGTAATTTTTTTAGATTTATTCTGGAATCAACCTGTTTATAGTTTAATTCCTATTCTGGAATCAACCACCAAAATGGTTTCATTTTTGCTTTATATATAAAGGCATAATGTAAAGCTAGTTTTAACCAATGTCCTGATAAACCAATAGAACCAAAAGTTTTTCCAAGCTTTCTTCCTTGTGTATCTGGATATTTATTATAATCTGGCACTATCGGAAATGTCGTGATACTTATCCCGCTTCCTTTTGTCATTCCATAACCTGCTGATGCTATACATGCTGCTCCCATATTTCCTAAAGAACCTTTATGATGTAATGACATTTCTCCTCCATTTTTAATTGTATCAATAATATTATCTGCTACTAATTTTGCTGTAATACCTGATGGCATTCCCGTACGTGGTGGCGAAGGAAAAATTGGTGTTCCATTTTTACTTTTACGAGGTTTAGATATAGCGTGGGGGGGCGCAAATGCAATTCCTGGTGCAAAAACATTTGGATATGATGGGTTTTGATACGTTTCTGGCCAATCTTGAACAGACCAGTCTTCGTATGGTTTTACCGTGTAATCTGCATCAACAATCATAAAACCTTTAAAAAGCTTTTCTGTTATATCAACGTTATCCTTATCAAAAGCTTTAAAACCATGACCTGAAAATGACGGTATCAGCATCGCAAAATCGTAAGCTTCTGTTTTATATTCTCCATCTAAAGTTTCATAATGTGCTAAACCGTCTTCAATTTTATTTACGCCTGCTTCAATAATCCACTTTATGTCTCTGTCTTCAAAAATCATTTCAACCATATGGTTTGATTTCATGGTCATACTTCCATAACTCATTAGCATACCATCGATACCAAAATCACCTAATTCATGCTCGTTTGCTATCCAAGTAATTGTAGCCATATCGCGTACTTTATGGCGACGTAATTCTTGTTCTACATTTAAAATGTATTCAAAAGCAGCGCCTTGACATGTAGATTTTGCGTGACCTGTACCAATAAGAATTTTAACTTTTTTGCCTTGTTTCATTTGCTGAATCAAGTCGTTTAAAGCTTCCCAAGCTTCGGTTGCATGAGTATATGTACATACCGAATAAGTTTTATTTGTTGCAGGTTTTAAACCTTCTGTAGCTTCAAAATTTAATTTTGGACCTGTGGCATTAATTAAATAATCGTAAGTTAGTTTTTCTTGTTTCCCTTTATTTTCTTCATTTACATACTCAACTAAAACATAAGATTTATTAACTTCCTTATCACCTTCTGGATGAAACGTGACTGCTTTTGCTTGTTTATAGTTAATACCTTTCTTTTTATATATAGGTGCTAGTGGGAATAAAATATCTTTAGGTTGCATCCTGCCAATACCTACCCAAATATTTGATGGTATCCATTGATAATTACTATTTGGAGACACAACAATAACTTCATGCTCTTTCGATAACTTTCTACGCAGATGAGCCACTGCAACATGACCCGAAATCCCTGCCCCTAAGACAACTATTTTTGACATAAATGAAAAATTTTAATTAAAGATATTTATAAATGAAAAATTTCACCGTTACATTTGTTACATAAAGAAAACAGTTAATTAACCTTAAAACAATATTCTAAAATTCTATATCTAAAATTTGCCCGCTTAATTGAAGTAATTCCAACTCAATTAATTTTGCATCATACTTAGCTTTATTTAATGCTGTTTGCGTGTTTAGTAAATTAATTTGGGCATTTAAACCAAAATTAGTGATTTGTGAGTACGCTGAAATTAACGGATTATTACTAATATTCCATCCATAAGAGCCCAATAAATTTGCTTTAGGAAAATAATTAGCTTTATTTACTTTTATATTAAATTCGCTAATAGCTATGGTTTTTTCATTTTCTTTAAGAATAATATCTTTTTTCTTTTGCATTGATAATTAAATCATCGTAGGACATTAAAGTTATGAATTCAACATCTGTTTCTACATTATAATCATTAAACAATTCTTGCAAATGGTATTCCAGTATTTTTACTGTTTTACCCATCCAAGAACCTATTGAATTCTCAAAATCAATAACTATTTCTTCCGATTCCATTCTGCAAAGATAAAAAAAGAGACATTAACATCTTTTTTTACTAAACATGACAAATATCACTTTTGTTACATGGAATAGTAACTATTTTTGTAGTGATGAAAATCAAATATGTCATATTTTCAATGGTATTATCTTCCCTTATACTTTTTAATAGTTTTAGGGTTTCATTTACGTATGCATATTATGAAATTGACCCTGTAGGATTTATTGAAAAATTATGTGAAAATAAAGACAAACCAGAACTAAAATGTAATGGTAAATGTCATTTAAAAAAAGTTGCAGAATCTAGCACTAATGAAAATAACGAACCTACGCGTTTAATCGATTTCAAGCAAATATTGCTATACTCTCAAAATTTCCAAAAATATGATTTTCGTCCTGCTACTAGCATAGAAAAAAATCTAATAGAATACCATAATCTATATACTTATATAGGTTTTAATTCATGTTTCCGTCCTCCTGAAGTGTAATTATTAACTACAAATTAGTTGATTTTTATTCAACTAAAACATTAATTATTTACACTTAAAACATTAAAAATGAAAACTTTTTATAGTGTGTTATTTTGCACACTTATTTATGCCTTGTCTTTTTCACAAGAAAAAAAAGAGGTAATAAAAGACACAACAAAACAAAAACAAGTACAATTAAATGAAGTTATAATTACGGGAAATATAAAAACAGACCCCGTTCTTACTTCGGTATCCAATAAATATGTAAAGAATATTGTTCAACCAAAAAATGTTGCAGATTTATTTAACGATATTAATGGCTTTTCGGTTATAAAACGTGGTAATTATGCTATAGACCCTTCGTTTAGAGCATCGCAATACGAGCAATTAAATATTCAATACGATGGAGGCACAAAAGCTATGCATGCATGCCCAAACCGTATGGATCCTATAACTACACATATTATTCCTGAAGAAGTTTCTAGAATTGAAGTTATTAAAGGCCCTTATACTGTACGTTATGGCGCCACTTTTGGTGGAATTATTAATATGGTAACAAAAAAACCTGATTATATGGATAGAGGTTTTCATGGTAAAGCATCTGCTGGATATGAAACTAACGGAAACTCTTTAGTAAACATGGTTCAACTACAATACATTCAAGAAAAATATGATATTGTTGGAAATATAGGTTATAGAGATTTTGGTAATTATGAAGATGGTAACGGCATCGAAATTCCATCATCTTTTAGAAGTACAGATTATGGTGTTAAAATAGGCTATTACTTAACCGAAAACCAACGCTTACAGGCTCATTGGAGACAATCGTTTGGCAGAGATATTTTACATGCCGCTTTACCAATGGATACCGATTATGATAACAGTAGTATTATTTCTTTAGATTATAAAATAGAATACATTAGTACTGTAGTAAAATCGTTAACTGCCAAAGCATATTATAGTTATGTTGACCATTTTATGCATAACAGAAATAGACCATCGTTTATGATGATGGAAGCAGCATCAAGTGTTAATGCAACTACCATTGGAGGAAAACTAGAGCTTCATTGGCAACCTTCAAAAAAACTTAATATGTATAGTGGTTTTGATGCAATGTCTATTGCTAGAGAAGGCGGAAGAACTCGACTTGTTAAGATAATGAATGGTAATCCGTTACCTATGCCAATGACTTTTAATGACGAAGTTTGGCAAGATTCTGCGATTGATGATTTTGGTGTTTTTACCGAAGCAAAATGGGCTGTAAACAATTCAACAGTATTAACTGCCGGTTTACGTTATGATTTAGTAAAATCAGACATTAAAAGTCCTGATGATGATTTTGCTACCATGTATAATTTAGAAAAACGTACAGAAAATAATGTAAGCGGAACCGTTTCTGTAAAAAAACTAGTTTCAGAAAATTTTACAATTGAAGCTGCTTATGGTCGTGGTGTACGTTCTGCAAATATGATTGAACGCTATATAAATCACTTTACAGTTGGACTAGACCCTCATGAATATATCGGTAACCCAAATTTAGATGCTGAAATAAATAATCAATTTGAAATAGGTTTTAAAGGTTATAAAAAACTAACTGATGGTTTCAATAAATTTAGCTACTCTACATCTTTCTATTATTCATTTTTTGAAAACTATATTGTTGCAGTTGTAGATAATAGTTTAAACAGAAAATATATGCCTATGGCACAACCAAGACATCCAAAAGTTTTCAGAAATTTAGATAAATCTTACAAAACTGGGTTTGAAGTCATGGCTAAAATAGATTTTTTAAAAGACTATTACTTTAAAACTGAATTTGCTTATGTATATGCAAAAAACAAAGATTTAAATGAGTCTTTACCACTTACACCTCCTTTAACAACGAAGCTATTACTTGGTTTAGAGAAAGAAAAGATTTGGGCAAATATTCAATATAATGTTATAAGCAATCAAAATAACATAGCCAGAAGTTTTGGAGAAACAAAAACCAATGGTTATCAAACTTTAGATATTCGTTTAGGTATTATACCCTTTAAAAACATAACACTTGGTGTAGCTACTTTAAATGTTTTTGATGAAGCTTATAATAATCATTTAAATTTTTCTTTTACTAATCAAGCCAATTTTGGAAGAGTTCCAATTACAGAACCTGGAAGAAATTTTTCAGCATTCTTACAGTATAAATTTTAATTTATAAAAACATAACAGCAAAAAAGCACTCAAATTAATGAGTGCTTTTTTTGTTGCTATTAACTTTAAGTAAAACTTAAACTAATGATATTATTCTTGAGTATCGTCTTCTTTCTTCTTCCCAGACATTACAAAGCTAATAAGTACTCCTATTAGAGTAACACAAACTAATGCGAATATAGCTATCATTATTACTCCATTATTCCAATTGTAAAGGGCTAGGTTTAGGCTAATCATAATTATTGTTTTTAAGATATATAAAAGTACTTAACAAAAATTAAAATATATATGATATTTATCATTAAATACATATTTCACAGGTAGTTACTGTATTTTTATAATTGCCATTTTCATATTAACTCTGATGCTATATTCTTTTCATATGTTATCAATATTATAATAACCGCCTTTATTTTCCTTTCTTTCTAATGATTGACTGATAATAAGGTGAGCTACATTAATCATATTTCTTAATTCACATAAAGATGTATCTACTTTTGATTTCTTGTACAATTCTTCTACTTCTTTATAAATAAAATCTAAATGATTAATAGCTTTAGCTAACCGATTATTACTTCTTACAATACCTACATAATTACGCATTAATGCTTGAAGTTGCATAAGGTTATGTTTCACCAAAACATGTTCTTTAGGAATACTTGTTCCTTTATCATTCCATTCTGGTATTATAAAACTTAATGGTTTTGCTTCATGATTACATTGATAGTTATAAATATTATGAGCATAAACTAAAGCTTCTAATAACGAATTTGAAGCCAATCTATTTGCTCCATGCAATCCAGTTCTAGTACATTCTCCACAGGAGAATAAATTATTTATTGAGGTTTTACCATTTTTATCTACTACAATACCACCACACAAATAGTGTGCTGCTGGCACAACAGGAATCCAATCTTTTTCAATATTAATATGATTGTTAAGGCATTCTTTATAAATATTTGGGAAATGCTTTTTGAAACCTACAATATCTAAATGTGTACAATCTAAAAAAACGTATGAATCTCCAGATTTTTTTAATTCATTGTCAATACTTTGAGATACTATATCTCTAGACGCCAATTCTGCTCTTTTATCGTAATCTGGCATAAAGCGATATCCATTTTTATTTCTTAAGTAAGCACCTAAACCTCTAACAGCTTCCGAAATTAAAAACGAAGCACCTCCTTCTGGATTATAAAGTGACGTTGGATGAAACTGAATAAACTCCATGTCTTTTATTTGTGCTTTAGCTCTATAAGCCATTGCAATTCCATCACCCGTTGCAATAACTGGATTTGTTGTATGACCATACACACTACCTATCCCACCTGAAGCTAACAAAGTACTTTCTGCTTCAATTGTAATAATTTCTCCAGTTTTTTCATTTAAAACATAAGCCCCATAGCAAGATAGTTTTTTAGGGTTTGGATACTCTAAATGATGCTCGGTAATTAAATCGATAGCAAAATGATGTGCTAGTAATGCTACATTTTTAAGTTGATATACACGACTTAATAAAGTTCTTTCTACTTCGTAACCAGTTATATCTTTATGATGTACTACACGGTATTCTGAATGTCCGCCTTCTTTTCCTAAATCAAAATTCCCTTTGGTATTTATATCAAAACTTGCTCCCCAAAAAACAAGTTCTTTTAAACGCTGTGGGCCTTCTTTTACTACCATATCTACAACAGACTCATCACACAAACCATCACCAGCAATAAGTGTATCTTGAATGTGTTTTTGAAACGAATCTTCTTCTTTATCTAACACAACAGCAACACCACCTTGAGCGTATTTAGTGTTTGATTCATCTTCGTTTCCTTTAGTAATAATGGTAATTGTTTTATTTGAATATTTCTCTGCTATTTTAACAGCAAAAGTAAGACCAGCAACTCCAGAACCAATTACTAAATAATTTGTTTTCATTATTCTATTTTGATAATTCTAACATTCTTTCAATAGGAATTAATGCTTTCTCTCTAATATCTTTTGACACCTCTATTTGTGGGCTTTCATTTAATAAACAGTTATATAATTTTTGAAGTGTATTTACTTTCATAAAAGCACATTCACTACAGGCACAAGTATTATCTTCTTTTGCTGGTGCTGGAATCAATTCTGTATTAGGAACTTCTTGTTGCATTTTATGTAAAATCCCTGCTTCGGTAGCTACAATGAAACTTCTATCTTGATGTTTTTTCACATAATTAATCATACCTAAAGTTGAACCAATATAAGTTGCCACTTTTAAAATATGCTCTTCAGATTCTGGATGTGCTATAATAATATAGTCTGGATATTTTTCATGAAGTTTTATCAATTTTTCTATTGAAAATGCTTCATGCACTACACAACTACCATCCCAAAGTAACATATCTCTTCCTGTTTCTTTTATGATATATTTTCCTAAATTTCTATCTGGTGCAAAAATAATTGGTTTATTTTTTGGTATAGATTTTACAATTTTAAGTGCATTAGAAGATGTACATACAATATCCGTTAATGCTTTTACTTCTGCACTACAGTTTACATAAGTAATAACAATATGATTTGGATGAGTATTTACAAATTTTTTGAAAGCATCTGGCGGACAAGAATCTGCCAATGAACAACCCGCTTCTAAATCTGGTAATACAACTATTTTATCTGGACTTAATATTTTTGCAGTTTCTGCCATAAAATGCACTCCAGCAAACACAATAATAGCTGCGTCTGTTTTTGCTGCTTGTTGAGACAAACCCAAACTATCACCAACAAAATCTGCAACATCTTGTATTTCTGCATCTTGGTAATAATGCGCTAAAATTACTGCGCTCTTTTCTTTTTTAAGTTTGTATATTTTTTCTTGTAACGTCACAGTTTTTTAATTTTTATAATTGATGTTTTATTTTTTCATAAAGTTTAACTAAAGATTGTAATAGCTCAACTGGTGTTGTTAGAATTTGATAATGATTTTGACCAAACATTTGTGGTAAATAATATTTTGCTTGCGCTTCAATAGCTAATGCATATGAGTTTATTTGACGTTCATTTAATTCTCTTAACGCTTGTTTTACATCGTTAACGCCATACTTTCCTTCGTATTTATCGTAATCGTTTGGTTTGCCGTCTGATATTAAAATTACCCATTTGTTTTTAGTGTCTCGTTTATCTAGCAAAGCTCCTGAATGACGCAATGCTGCGCCTATTCTTGTATATCCACTTGGTTCGATAGCTCCAATTCTATACTTTGCAGTATTCCAATTATCATCAAAATCTTTGAGTGTTATATAGGTGGAATGGTTTCTTGTTTTTGAATAAAAACAGTCTATTGAAAAGTCTATATTAAATTCATTCAAAATTTCACCAAACAAGATTGAGACTTGTTTTTCGACATCAATCACTCGATTTCCTGCTGCATAACCATCACTTGACAAACTGACATCGAGTAACAATAAAATAGATAAATCTTTTTCTTTTTTTCGTTTGGATAAATATATTTTTTCTGATGGCGTGTGTCCTGAATGCACATCGATAAACAAATCTGTAATCGCATCAATATCAAATTCTTCGCCTTGAGTCTGTCGTCGCTGTTGCAGATATTTATTATTTACATTGGTTAACATTTTACGCAATCCAACCAGCGTAGAACGATTATTATGAAGTGTTTTTTTATAATATGGAATATCTTGTTTTAATTGTGTTTTTGGGTAGACTTTACAGAAATTCTCTTTGTAAGCACGTTTGCTATAATCCCATTCATCATATTTTATATGATACTCTTTGTTATCGCTTTCTGCACTTTCTGAGATGGTTGTGTTTTCAATAAAATCGGCTTGATATACAGAGTGTGCTACATCGTCAACACGAACTGTGTATTTCATATTTACTTCATCTAAAGCGTTTGAATGGTCATCCAAATCATCTTCGCCATCCATATCTCTAAAATTTCCTCCAAATTCTTCAGCAGTTTCCACCTTTTCAAATTGATGTTGTAATACCGCATCTTCCAGTTGTTTTTGGTCAATTTGTACCGAAATTATTTCTTCTACTGCTTTAGATTTAATTATGGTTTTTGGTTTTTCTTCTTGTGCTTTTTTCACTTTATCTGAAAAATTTTCTAATTGTTTTTCGGAATCGTCATTTGGTGAATTCTGCATCCATTTCCCATAAACGAATGAATAATCAGGTTTTTCTTTTGATTTATTTATATAAAATTGAATGAATTTCTCGTGATAGGTTTTAGTAACAGAAAATTGTTGAAATAATTCGGTTAATACATTTTGTGAAGATTCTTCTGCTTTTTGTTGAGATTCTAAAGTATCGTGTTCTATTGTATCAGTCCAATTTAAATTCAAATTCTTTTGAATGGATAGATATAAAATTCGGAATAAATAAAAGGAAACATTTTCTTCTTCTGTTTGAAAATCTGAAAATTTTGTAGGCAAGAAAAAGTTGTTATTTCTATAACCACCTTCACGTTCTGCTTCGTATATTTCAATAGCATTACCAGTTATGGCACGTGCAAAAATGGTTAATCGTGACTTTATATCACTTAAATTAACAACATGAAGTTGTTCGGCTTCTTTTTTCTTTTTACGTTTTTTGAAAAAGAAAGCGAACTTGGTAAATATATATTCATCTGGTTCGAATTCGAACATAATGTTTAGTATTCAGTATTAAGTCCCTGTAATTCGTTTTTTAGTTAATTTATTCAATCAGTAATACTGCCAACTGCTACTGCATTCTGCTAGCTTTTTCATATCATTAAATCACTTAAATCTTTTAGTGCTTGTATTACTTCTAAATCATCAGTTAAAGGCTCTACAACTGCAACATGAACAGCCAGACGCTTTGGTAAACCAACATAAATTAGTTGTGCTGCATCAACCAACAATCGTGTTGAAACGGTTTCAGTTAAACCTAGTTCTGTAAGGTTTCTAATTTTTGTAGCAATATTTACTAATTTTTCAGCAACACTAGCTTCAATTTTAGTTTCGTTTACCAAAATTTCTGTTTCTACTTTTTCTTCAGGATAATCAAAAGAAATAGCTACAAAACGTTGTCGTGTAGAAGGTTTTAATTCTTTAAAACCACGTTGGTAACCAGGGTTAAATGAAGCGACTAACATAAAATCTTCGTGTGCCTTTATGGTTTTACCTAATTTATCGATAAACAGCTCTCTACGATGGTCTGTTAGTGAATGTATAGCAACAATAACATCTGGGCGTGCTTCGGCAATTTCATCTAAATATAAAATTGAACCTTCTTTTACAGCGGTTGTTAATGGGCCATCTAACCAAACGGTTTCTGCGCCTTTAATAATAAAACGACCAATTAAATCTGTTGAAGAGGTTTCTTCGTGGCAAGAAATAGTAATTAATTTACTATTTAATTTATGAGCCATAAACTCAATAAATCGTGATTTACCTGTACCTGTTGGTCCTTTTAATAAAAATGGAAGCTTGCATTTATATGTATGTTCGAAAACAACTACTTCTTTGTTTGTAGGATGATAATATGGTGTTTTCATTTATTTTTTAAATAAAAAACAGAGTATAAATTTTACACTCTGTTTTTGTTGAAAATAATTACTGTTTTTAGTCTGTAACTAAAGCTTCGTCAGTTGGTCTTCCGTGTTTCACAAAATCAATTATATATAGAATAATACCTGTTGTGAATAAGGTTGCACATATAATTAATACCATAAAATGAATTTCTGTCATTTTTTGAACTTCCATAAACTCCATTTTCATAATACGTTCAAGATATACTTGAGCAACGCCAGCAACACCAAAAGCAATTGTCATACCAATCATGCCGATATTTGAAAACCAAAAAGCCATTCTTCCTCTTGTACTTTGGTACAGTTTTCTTCCAGTCATGTTTGGTAATGAGTAACTTATAATTGCTAAAACAATCATTGCATAAGCTCCCCAAAATGCTAAGTGACCGTGCATTGCTGTTACTAAAGTTCCGTGAGTATAAAGGTTTGTTTGTGGTAATGTGTGTGCAAATCCTAATAGTCCTGCTCCAACAAATGAAACTATTGCTGCACCAAGTGTCCAGTATAATGCCAATTTATTTGGATGTTTCTTTTCTCCTTTTCTGTACATATTTACAGCAAATAATGCCATTGCCAAAAATGCTAAAGGCTCTAGCGCAGAAAATATTCCACCAACAATTAACCAAATTTTATTTACTCCAATATAGTAGTAGTGGTGTCCTGTTCCTAAGACTCCTGAAAGAAATGTTAATCCAACGATTACATAGAGCCATTTTTCAATAACTTCTCTATCAACACCTGTTAATTTAATTAATAAGAAGGATAAGATACCTCCCATAATTAATTCCCAAACACCTTCAACCCATAGGTGAACAACCCACCATCTGAAGAATGAATCTGTAACTTGACTATCAAAAGGCAACATACCAGGAAGGTAAAGTAGAGCTGCAAAGAAAAGGCCCATTGAAAGCACTAATGCTGTAGTAGTTCTTCGTTTTCCTTTATATAAAGTCATTAAAATAATGTATAAAAAGAGTAGAACGTTTACAACAACTAAGTAATCGAGTCCTCTAGGTATTTCAAGAAATTTACGACCTTCCCAAATATTAAAGTGAAAACCAATTATTGCCGCAACACCAACTAATGCTAAAGAAATTAGTTGAACGTAGGCTAATTTCACGCTTATTAATTCTATTTGTGCTTCTTCTGGAATAATATAATATGCTGCTCCCATAAAACCAGATAGTAACCAAACTACTAGTAAATTAAGGTGAACTGCTTTTGCGGTGTTAAACGGAATAATATCGTGCAAGCCATCAAATCCTGCATGCGCAAATCCCATTATAAAGCCATATACTAATTGTAATACGAATAGCAACATTGATAATGCAAAAAACCAATACGCTACTTTTTGTGATTTATATTTCATAATGTTTTAGTTTAGTTAGTTACTTTATCTTTTGCTAGTGGTGAAACTACCGTATCGAAACCGTTTAGGTCTATATCGTCAATCCAATCAAAAAATTCAATTAAATCATCAGCTTCTTCTTTTGAAAACCCGTAGGCCACCATTTTTCTTCCGTTTGGTTCCCAAGGAATAGGAGACATTAAAACGGCTTTAATATACCCTTTTCCTCTTCGGTCAATTACTTTTGTTAATTCTGGTGCGTAATAACCTCCTTCGCCTAATAGCGTATGGCAACCCATACAGTTGTTCGAATCCCAAAGGTTCTTACCACGAACAACAGCTTCTGTTATATTTTCATGGTTGGTTTGGTCGACATCTTTTGATAAAGAAAAAATGGTCAATCCAATAAATATTAGAAAAGTGACCAAAGTTCCTCCAAGAAAAAACGCTCGTGCTTGTTTTTTTGATAGCATAGTTAATTGTTTTTAATTAAATGAATTCGTTTTTGTGCTTGAACACATGATTATATAATAATTAGCATCCGAAATACTAGTTCTTTATTGTATGCGAAAACAATTTTGTTTTAAAGGTGAACATAATCCAACTCCAACTGTTATTTTCATCTTTATCTCCTCCTTTTAATATTTCCATAGTATCAGTTGCAAACATTTTTGAATGTCCTGCACTAATAGTAATGTCTTTAGCTAATTTATAGGCAATTGTTAAATCTATTTCAGTTCCAAGTTTATCATCCATTTTTGTTGAACCATTATAAACATCTGCAGCTGCAGAAAAGAAATGTGGCATTAGTTTAGCCGAAAATTTGTCTTTTTTATAAGCTATTGTAGCATTAATATCTGTTAAACCAACTGAATTGGCATGATTGCCAACATAGAAATAATCCATCCAACCATTAAATTTATGATTGGTTCCGAATAAAGGTACAAAAGATTTCACATCAGCATTGGTGTCGTTCATATCTTTACCAGATAATACTTCTATTCCTGCAGCAATTTTAAAGTTGCTGTTTAGCTTATAGCCAATATTTCCCGCAAAATAAGATGCACTTACATCTGTATCTAAAGATTTTCCTGTTTGAAAATATGCAGATGCATTAGCATCAAAATTTCCAGATTTATAGGTTAATCTTGGACCAATAGTTTGCATATTATCTTTGGTTTGTTTCTCGTTTGGTAATCCTACATTCTCTAAATACTCAATTCCTGTATTAAGCAATAAAAAGCTTAACCCAAAATCATTAAAATCACCATGATACCAAGCATATTGAAACGATTTATATCCTGCTGCATTACTATACAAATTATCTACGCCAGATTGTGAATCGGCATTTAAAGCAAAACCAACATCTAATCTGTTATTTGCATTTGGTGTGTATTTAAACAAAAACGCATCATGGCTTCTAGCTTGTTGTGCCCAACCTACGCTACCAAAAATTCTATGGTCGTCGTACACAATTTCTTGACGCCCCATTTTAAAAGAAATTTTAGAATTTAAAATGGCTTCTGCCCAAGCTTCATGTAAAGCAGTAGCATTATCATTAGTAGATAATGTACTAACATCTCCCCAAACCCTTACGTTTTGCATGGATACATACAGGTTTAATTTTTCGTTTTTAAAACCAAAATTTAATCGTGTTCGTTGCGATACAAAATTAGAGCCATCTGCATCTATAGCTTGTAATGTTTTATAACCATGTTTGTTTTCGTATCGTGGTCTTATTTCGGCAGACAAATCGAATGTTTGCGCATTTACTAAACTACTCAAAGTTATAATTGCTATGAAAATTAAATTTTTCATCTTTTAATTTTTATTATTTTCTAATTGAATTGCTTTAGGGAACAAAATATTATTCTCTAAATGTATGTGTTGATGTAAGTCTTGTTCAAACTCATCCAACTTGGCATATAATGCTTTAAATGTGTTACAAGCACCTTCTGGCGGATTGTAATTATTGGTTAATCTTGCTATTTCTTTAAAAATATTCCCAGCATTTTCATGCTCGTTTTCCATCATTTGAATAGGGTTATTTACTGTTCCAAAATGTGGACTTGGTGCTGTTGTATTTTCTTTTTCAGCTTTAACCAGTTGCTTTATAAATGGAAATAAAATAAGTTCTTCCTTTTTCATATGCGCAGATAATTCATTCGCAACTTCGGTAAAAAGATTGTTTATTTCTATAACTTCTGAATAATGATGACCATGAACTTTGGCTACTTTATTTGAGTATTGTAATATCAACGGAATGTTTTCTTCCACATAAGTATGATGTACATTTTCAATATGGTCAACTAAAAAATCTAACTTCCAATTGTTGTAATTATATGCTTTTGAAGGGTTATCTACTTTAGATAATTCTTCTACCAATTGCGAATAATTCACATCTTTTTTAGCACATGCTTTTTCTATGGTAATGCCTCCACCACAACAAAAATCGATGCCGTATTTTTTAAATATGTGAGCTGATTTTATATTTTCGGTTACAACTTCTGCAACGGTTTTATCTTCGGTAATATTCATTTTAATTATTGTATTAATTCTATAATTGTTGAAACAGTTTCTTTATTATCTACACCTAATCCTTCTTGTTGATGCATGAGTTCTCCTCCTGAATTAAACACACTTATAATGTTTGAATGTGAAAAATCCATAGGTGAAATTTCTTTATATTTTACTGCTAAAACATTAGCAAATTCGCGAACACTACTTTTTGTTCCTTGTAAAAACATCCATTGTTCTCCATCCATTTCATTCTCAATAGCAAACTCTTTTAAGCGTTTTGGTGTATCAGTTTCTGGGTCGATGCTTATTAAAACAAATTGAAGTTCATCAAGTTTATCTTTTGGGATTTTAGTTTCAATATTTCGCATATCTGCAACCAATCTTGGGCAAGCTGCTTTACAAGTTGTGTAAATCATTACTATGACTAAAGTTTTTCCTTTTAAGTCTTCAAGCTGAATGGTTTCGCCTTCTTCGGTATTCCATTTTGTTGTTAAGTTGAAAATAGATTCATCTGAAATTTCACCTTCATTTATAACTTTTGAAGATTCTTCAACTGCTTTTAAATCCATTTTACAAACAGGACAACTTCCAGAATGTGTATATGTTTTTCCATTTTCACAATCCATTGGACACTGATAAACACCAGCAACTTCCTCCGTTTTCGGTTCTTTATTTTCTTTACACGATACTGTAAAAAGCGTTACCGCAAACAAGAATAAAATTATTTTTAAGTATTTCATTTTAATATTTCTTTATCACTTACACATCTGAAGCCTAAATTTTTCATTGTGTATTTTGCTTTTACACTGCCACGAATAGCATAACGCATAAATGCTGCATAATTCATTAAATCTGTTGCGCCAATTGCAGCACTTCCACAGAATAAATTACTATCATTATCTACATCTTTTCTTGATTCTCCAGAGATTAAAACCGAGTTAAAATCGGAAGTCCATTCCCAAACCAAACCATGCAAGTCATATACATTCCAATAGTTTTTAAAGGTGGAACCTATTTCATTATTAAAGGTTTTTGGTTTCTCGTACCAAGCTAAAATAGTTTCATTATAAGTTTTTATTGTTCTTGCATCTGCTAATTCCTCATTAGCCATAGCAACATATTCCCATTCATCAATAGTTGGTAATCGTTTACCTTGACATTCGCAATAATCGTTTGCTACAAACCAAGAGATGTTTGTTATTGGTGCTTTTTTAGCTTGTGACTGACCTAATTTATTGTCCGATTCCCATTCAAACAAATAATTACCATCGGCAAATAGTTTTTTTACTTGAGAACGCTTCCATTTTGGAGTCTTCTTCACAAACTCTAAAAATTCTTGATTTGTTACAGGATACACATCCATATAAAAATCATTAATAGTTACTTGTAATGAATCTCTTCCGTAAAGTGGAATATATGTTCCTCCCTTTATTGGAACCATTTTAGATTGACAATTTGCATTACTTACCCAAAAGAATAATATGCAAATTGTCAATCTTAAAAATGTTTTCATTTTCAATTAATTAGTGACCGTTTTTAACTTGGTTTACTTGAGAGGTCGTTACATTAGTTTTGTTATTACCCCAAGAATTATAAACATAAGTTAGTACATCTGCTACTTCAGCATTGCTAATAGCTTGTCTTGTCATCATACTATTATACTTAGCACCATTTACAGTAATCTCTCCAGTTTTACCTTTAAGCACTATTTCTATAGCACGGTTTACATTAGCATTTAAGTAATCTGACTTTGCCAATGGAGGAAACGCATTTGGAATCCCTTGTCCTTCTGCTTGGTGACAAGCAAAACAAGTTTTCATATAAATATTTTTTCCAGACTCAATTTTTTCAGCCAAAGTTTTTGAAGACGGAGTTGCAACTACTTTATTTTCATCTTCAGGAGCCTCTTGTATTCCTCCACCTTCTGGAAGATAAATTCCTTCTTGTATTACACCAGAATATATTTTTTTATTTTCTTCACCTTCAACTTTTAACATGCCTAAAGCACCTTTATTAAAAGCTCTAAAAATTGAGTGATCTACAATAATAAATGTTCCAGGAACATCTACTTTAAACTCAACTATAGCAGCTCCACCTGAAGGAATTAATGTTGTTTGTACATTTTTATTAATTACTGAGCCTCCTTCAACATTTACCCTGTCAAAAATTTCTCCAATAACATGAAAAGACGATACCAAATTTGGACCACCATTACCTACATATAAACGAACAGTTTCACCAACTTTAGCAGTTATAGCATTGTCTCCTGTTAAAGATCCAACTTTACCATTAAATACAACATAATCTGCATCTTCATCAACTGCTTTTTGCATATCAAAAGGCTGTAATCCTGGATCTCCATTTTCTCCTTTTGTATAAAAATCACCTTGCATGATATAGTATTCTTTATCTACAGCAGGCAATCCTCCTTCTGGCTCAACTAAAATTAAGCCATACATACCATTTGCAATATGCATCCCTACTGGAGCAGTTGCACAGTGATACACATATAAACCTGGGTTTAACGTTTTAAAGTTGAATTTTTTCTCATGTCCTGGAGCTACGAAAGACGATGTTGCTCCTCCTCCTGGACCAGTTACCGCATGTAAATCTATATTATGTGGCAGTTTGTTATCTGGATGATTAGATAGTGTAAATTCTACCTCATCTCCTACTCTAGTACGAATAAAACTTCCTGGAACTGAACCTCCAAAAGTCCAATACATATAAGTAGTTCCGTCTGTCATGGTACCTTCTTGTTCAAGAATTTCCATGTTTACAATCAGTTTTTTGGCTTTACGTCTGCCAACTGGAGTTGGTACGTTTGGTGGCGACGTTAATTCAGCAATCATTTCTCTGCTTACAGAAATGTCTGCTGTATTTTCGTGTGTTTCCGTTTTGTTGTCATTACATGATGTGAAAAATAGCATTGGCGCTACCATTAAACATAATGCAAATTTTAGTGTTTTGCTTGATAACTTCATGTGTGGTTGTTTTGTTTAAGTGTTTTTATAAAAAAGACAAAAAAGTCTTTTTTATTTTATTCAAAATTACTATAACGCATATTCAAAAAATATGACTTTTGTCAGTAAAAACTTTATTTAGAATAATTATAAAAAGCAATATTTAACAACTAAAATTTCAGCTAAATTGCTTGCCAATAATAAAATTGAAACTAAATTATTTTATAATTTTTGAATTAAACTATTAATTTCAATTTTAAGTAATACTAATCTTTTATCACTTAAAGCAAGGTCGGTTAATAATTGTTCTTTAATGTCTTCAAATGAATTTTTTAGATTACTAAATAAGTTATGATAATATAAAATACCTTCAGTTAAATTTTCTGAAAACGTTTTAAAATACTTCTCTTGTCTTCTATCTAATGTTTCCTTCGTTTGGTCTAGCTTATCTTTAAGAAAGTCAAGATAAATATTCAATTCTTTGATAAACAAATTAGGTCGTGGAATTTTGGATAACATATTAGACCTTCCATAAATATGGTTTGTTATATCTTTTAAACTCATAATATTAGAATAGTAAGCCAAATTTGGGCCTGGACAAATAGACACACCTTCCCCTTCGGTTTTAGTATCTAAATTATATGCTAAAAGAGCTGAAGTTCCTAAACCTACACATGTACAGGTTTTTTCAATAATTTTATTGTACTTGTCTTTATAATCTGAAGTGGATAAATTATTGTTATCTAATTCTTTAATTTTTAAATACTGATATTCTCTCGATGCTGTACAAATACCTGTTTCTTTAAATTCTTTATTTAATGCTACAAACTTTTTAGGGCATGAACTGCCTGGTCTTCCTTTATTAATAAGTTTACTTTTTTCTAAATCTTTTGTATTTCCTCTAAGATTATTAAATGGTACGCCTAAAGGTGAGATATCACTTAAATAGATGTCTTCTTCTTTTGCTTCTACTAATTTATCAAGCGTTTTTTTATCTACAACTGTGGCTTCTGGAACTAATAAAAAAGGACTTCCCCAACCTACAGAATCTACTTTATAATGGTTTAATAAGAAATCGTGTTCTTCATTGGTTCCTACTCCACCTTGAGCTGTAATTTCTATTGATAATGGATTTTTTGGTACAATACGATTTTGGTCTTTTAATACCTGATTTAATAAATCTTGAATAGATATTTCTAGTTCTTTCCGTTTTTCTTTAAACTCTTCTAAAACAGGGCCGAGTAAATAACCATCGGTCGCAAAAGCATGTCCGCCACAATTAAGTCCAGATTCTATTCTATATTCTGAAACCCACAATCCTTTTTTGGCTAAAAATTTTCCTTGAATTAAAGCTGAACGATAATCACTAACTTTTAAAATAATTTTTTTATTAAACTCCCCTTTTTCATTTGGAAAAAAGTCATCAAATTGAGACATATATGCAAATAACCTCGGATTTAATCCTGCAGATAAAACTAAAGAAGATTTTAAATTACTATTTGCAAACCCTCTAAGTGCTGCATGTGCATCATTATATTCAACTGGTAATTTTTCGTTTTTAATGTAATTATCTTTATCAACTTTTGTCATGATATTTACATCAATACTACCTAAAGTTAAGTTTTTATGAATCCATTTTTTAATATCCGAAAGAGAAAATGTGCTATTAGATAGTTTTATAAACTCCTTTTTTATAGTAGAACTATCTGGTAACATATTAATGTACTCTTTAATCTCATCACCTTTTTCTAAAGCACTATTTTTTAAATCTGCAAACTTAGTTTCTACCAAATCGTTCATTAAATTTAAATAGGACGTAATTCGTTTTGCTCTAAAGTCGCTAATATTATTAGTTATTTCTTTATATGGAATTTCAAACTTCTCGCAATACATTTTACGTAGTTTCTCAAGTAAAATATCATCTACAAGAGATATAACAGAATCCATACCATATTTTGCAACTTTTAATGGTGTGTCAATTGTAAATCCGATTCCCATGACTGGGATATGAAATGAGTGTGTATGCTTCATATTTTATTACTAATTATTTTATATTAAAAATCTTTCTTTTTTGATTTATACATTATGCGCAATACAGGTAGAAACACCCATACAGAGAGCATGACAAAGGATACAATAAGTCCAAAATTGGTGCCAAAGAATTTTTTGAATACAGCTCCTGTATAACCTAATAAAGCTGAAATATCTAACTTTAAAAGAATAAGTGTTCTTGATAAATCTATTGGGTTTAGCATCGTTCCAAATAATGATAACTTATCTAAAGGATAATCTTCAAACAACACCAATGACATTAAAAAGATACCATCGTAAATAATGGCTAGAAACAGCCACAATAAAATAGCGTAACCAAAACCTTTAATCTTGTTTTCGTTTGATAATGCTATATTAAAAGCTAAAGCCGTGAAAATAAAGGTTAAAAAAGTACCTGTAATTAACAATAGTGAAAAGTCCCAAATAGCAGCAGATTTAAACAATCCATAAAATACAAATGGAATACCTAATCCTAAAATTAAACTCATAGAAAGCGACAACGCAACACCTAAATATTGCCCTAAAAATATGGATGAACGCTTTAAAGGTTGTGCTAATAAAAGTTCGGTAAACTCTTTTGAATTATAGTAATACATCACGCCAAAAATAGTTCCTATAAGAGGTACTAAAACGATGATGACATTCATTAAAGTAATGACTGCTTTTGATAAATCGTTGTTTAAAAATAACAGCACAACACCCAATAATAAATAGAATGCAAAATACACGTAACTCCAGCGACTTCGCATTAAATCGTAAAAACTATATTTTAATATTTTAAGCATGGTTTTCTATAAGTATTGATGCAATTGCATGTTCAAAATCTGGCTGATTTGTTTTTGTTTTTAATTCTGAAATAGTACCCTTAAAATAAATTTCTCCTTCTAACAAAAATACAATTTCGTCAGACACTTCTTCAACAAAACTCATGATATGAGATGTAATTAAAATGGTTTTTCCTTTTGCTTTTTCAGCTTGAATTAATTCTTTTAATCGTATTAAAGAAATAGGGTCTAATCCTGTTGTTGGTTCATCTAGAATTATTAACGGACTGTCAAACATAAAGGTTAAAACCAAGTTTACCTTTTGTTTAGTTCCTCCTGATAAATTTCCTAGTTTTTTATCTAAAAAAGGTTCAAGTCTAAATAGTTCGATTAATCGCTCGTCTTCATTTGTGTTTTTGCGTAAATCCTTAATCATTTTGATTAATTCTTTCACTTTTAAATTACTTGGGAAATTAGCGATTTGTGGTAAGTAATCAATTTTATTTCTATAAGATGATTTGTTTTTAATAGCTTCTCCAAGCACAAAAATTTCACCTTTATTAGGAATAACCATTCCTAAAATAGATTTAATTAATGTGGTTTTTCCCGAGCCATTTGGACCAAGAACAGCAAAAATACCACCTTCTTTAATTTCAAGGTTAACACCAGCTAACACTTGGTTTTTTCCAAATTTTTTATGTAAATTTTGAATGCTTACCATTCTATTTTTTTAATTAATGGGTTATTGTCTAATAAATTATCTGGTGTAAAAACTGGCGATACTTTTTCTGAAAAATCTATAATATCAATAAATAGACTTCGTAATAAAATGATAGTTTCTGGTGTACGGTTTACAATATAAGAAAATAGTTTTACAGGTCTGTAAGGCACATCTCCAATACCATTTTTATCTAAATCGTAACCTGTATAATTACTCCAATAATTTTTATCAAACACATTATCGTTTATCTTACTATTGTACGAAATATCAAAAGAGTTATAAAGGAAATTATTTTCTAAAAAATTGTTGGTATAGCAAGCGCCACGCACTTTTATGGCCCAACCATTACTTATAAAATTATTATTTTTATATGTGATTCTATTAGAGCCTTCAATGTTAATACCAATGGTGTTTTCTTCAAAAGTATTACCTATTATTTCTGCATCATTAATTTCTTTCAGTAATAAGCCATACGATGCTGTTCCCCAATTTTCTTTAAAAACATTATTTAACATTTTTATTTTTTTCGAAAACATAACAGCTACACCAGCACCATTTTTTTCAAAAGTGTTATCTTCATAAATATCGTTGTTTGAAAACATAAAATGAAGTCCATAACGCAAATTTTCGGCACTTACATTGTTCTTAATTATGCAGTCGTCTGAAAACTCTAAATAAATACCATCACGAACATGTTGTACAAAATTGTGCTCAATTTCGATGTTTTTACTATACCAAAGTTGAATACCGTTTCCTGAGTTATACTCGCTAACCGCATCTCCAATTATTTTGTTATGAAATACTTTTCCGTTACGTGCTTTTTCAAGATAAATACCAAAAAACAACTTTTCCAGCACTACATTTTTAATGACGAAATTTTCGCATCGTTTTACACGTATAGCAGCGTAATCTTCGGTATAACTTGTACCTACATTAATAATAAATAAGCCATCAATAGTAACATTATTAGAAGTAATTGTAATTATTTCTCCTTTTAATTCACCATCAATTACAGGGTAATTTTCACCAATAATAGTAAGTGGTTTATTTACTTGAATTCCATACTCTTTGTATGTTCCTTTTTTAACAACAATTGTATCAAAATCTTTAGCTACTTGTATAGCTTCTTTTATTGATGATAAGTCACAAGTTTTGCATACTTCTATTTGAGCAAACAAATTAAAAGCAGACGCTAACAACATAGTAAATAGAATATTTTTTTTCATATTAAATATGTAAATCCTATTCAAAATGTTTTAGCAATTCATTCCATGTATAAAGCGTCCCTTCCTTTTCTGTTTGCATTTTTACTGCTTCTTCTTTAGTTTCAAAAGCTGATAAAAAAGCCCCCATTGGACTAGGAATATTTTCGCTTATTAGAAATGTTGCTTGTGTTGCATCAATGAGTGCTTCAGGCACAGTGTAATTGTTAGATAGGTATAGTTCAATTTCAGAAGTGTCAAATTCTTTTATGAAATTAACCATACATTCTGTAGCATCAAACTTATATACTTTTCCTTTTTTTGTTACAATTTCAGCAGCATGAATTTTATCTACAATAGTCATTTTACAAAAGTGACAACCATCATTTCCATAGTCGATAGCTTTTGGTGACACATTACAAGCAAAAAATAATAATACAAACGCAAAAACTGAATAATCTTTTAGTGTTTTCATTTTTAGTGTTTTTAGTATTTTGGGTGTTGACTTTTCTACATCGTCAACGCTTTTTTGTGATCTTTCTTTCCAACAATATACGCAACTAATCCTAGTGCAATACCAAGCCCTAAAAATAAAGCTCCTAATCTTGGATATGAATGTGCTTTAAAATTCAAGATATCTTTACTTCCAAATAATGGTGGTTGAAAGCCCATTTGTGTACCATCTGGATTGGTAAATTTCATAATTGCTTTTGAATCTAAATCGTGACCATAATCATGTTCCCATAAATAGAAATCGTAGAGTCCTGCAAGACTTAATACACACATTAAAATAAACCATCCTAAAAACCACTTATAATTTCCTTTAAAAGCAATAAGTAAACCTATAATAGTACTTATAATAATACCTGCTGGAAATATTTTAAACTCTGGAATAGCATCAGGAATGTATTTCATACCAACATAATGATTCATTAAATTGATGTTTTTAATATCATGTGGATGCGCATCAGAAAAATCGTTTATATGAATATTCATTCCTAACGGAATAGGATATTGTGGTGCTTCTAGCGTAATATTCCATAATGGAAAAAGAAATAATCCTAATGGTAGCAAAGCTCCGAGTAGCATGATGATGTTTGATTTTTTCATCGTTTTAAATCTTAAATATTAGTGTCTGTTTTAAGTTAACTGCATTTGCAGAAAATATAGTGTTTTAAATAAAAGGCGAGAGTGAAAAAACATCTCTCGCCCTTTTTAGGAAAATAAACACTAAAACAAAATCCTCCTAATTTTTGTTTTTAAAAATCCTCACCTAACGCCCAGGACAATTCTATGTTTGAACTTTTTGGTGAAACTCTAATGTAACCTTGCATTTCTTGGTGTAATGCAGAACAGAAATCTGTACAGTAAAATGGCCAAACTCCAACTTGTTTTGGATACCAAATAAATGTTTCGGTTTGTCCTGGCATAATCAATAATTCTGAAGTTTGTGCTCCAATCATACCTATACCATGAGGCACATCGTAATCTTGTTCTAAATTGGTAACATGGAAGTATACTTTATCTCCTACTTTTACACCTTCAATATTATCTGGTGAAAAGTGGCTACGAATCATAGTCATATAGATATGCACTTCATTCCCATCTCTAGTTACTTTTGTATCTGCGTCAGATAGAGCTGCAAATGGATGCTTATTTTCTTCAAGCTTATATAGTTTTTTTGAATTTGGTTTTATTAAATCTGCTGGAATACCCGCAGCATAATGTGGCTCCCCAATAGTTGGGAAATCTAATAATAATTCCATTTTATCTCCAGTAATATCATAAAGTTGAGCAGATTGAGTTACCTCTGGACCTGTTGGTAAATAACGATCTTTAGTAATTTTATTCATTGCTAACACATATTTACCAAATGGTTTTGCTGAATTTCCTCCAGGAATCATTAAATGACCTACAGAATAATATGTTGGTTTCCTATCGATAACTTCCCAAGTTCCTAATTTCCATTTTACAACTTCTGAAGAAATAAAGAATGTAGTATAAGCGTTTCCTTTTCCATCAAATTCTGTATGTAAAGGCCCTAACCCTGGTTGTTCAACAACCCCTGCTAAAACATCTTCGAAATTTAAAATTGGAATTCCATAAGCATCTCCAGCAAATTTTTTGCCTTCAATTGCTGCTAACATTTTAGTAAATGAATGTACAGTCAAGTTCGCAGATAATTTTCCGTTACCAACAATATATTCTCCTGAAGGGTCAACATCACAACCATGAGGTGATTTTGGAGTTGGTAATAAATAAACTGCACCTGGAACATCCAAAGGGTTAACTGTTAGTACTTCTTTTATCATGGTAGATGTTGCTGAATGCGTGTGCTCATCATAAACATTATGCGCATAATTTGTTGGCATTTTTGTACCACCACCATTATTTACATATTCTTCGATTTTTTTCCAGTTAATTGCTGCAATAAAATCTTTATCATTTTGAGATGCATTTACTTCTAATAAAGTATTAGCTTCTTCTGTATTATACGTTGTAAAGAAGAACCAACCGTGAGATTTTCCACGTCCTGGATGCGATAAATCGTAATTAAACCCTGGCATTAATACCTGAAATTTAATGCTCATTTCTCCATCTTCAGGATCTACACTTATAAAAGATAAGGCTCCTTTAAAATTTCCTTTATAGTCTTTAATAGACATATCTCTTTGTGGAATTGGAATAGAAAAACGTGTTCCTGCCACTACATATTCTGTATTTTCGGTAACAAAAGAAGAACTATGATTTCCTGCACTATTAGGAACTTCAATAATCTCTGTAGTTTCAAATGTTGTTAAATCAATTTTTGCAATACGTGGTGTATTGTTACCATTAATAAATACCCAACGTCCATCTAATTCTCCATTTGTTTGTGAAATATCTGGATGGTGAGAATCATCCCAAGGGATAAAGCCATGAGATGTATTTAACATTGGTATTGTTTCTTCGTTGTAACCATAAGCTTTTTCTGCATCTTGAGAAAATACAGGAATCACTTTAAACAAACGTCCAGATGGTAGCCCGTAAACAGCTAATTGTCCACTAAATCCTCCAGAAACAAAGGCATAAAATTCGTCATGCTCACCTGGTGCAACATAAACTTTTTCTGCAGCACTACTTGCAAGCGCTCCAGATTTACTATTTGATGAAGTGTTATTACAACTCGTAAAAGCAAAAAGTGCAATTAACGAGGCAATAACTGGTTTAAATATATATTTCATTATTTATTGTTATTTATTAGTTAGTTTTTATTCAGAAGGTGGTAAAATCACCTTATCGACAACGTGCACAATTCCATTACCAGCTTTTACACTACCAATAATTTTTGCGCCTCCTACATAAACATCATCACCAATTACCTCCACTTTTACGCTTTGATTATTGGCTTGACCAAGTTTTTTAAAACGCTTTAAAAAATCTTTAGAATAGCTTCCTGGTGTGACATGGTATTTTAAAATATTAGCCAGAGCATTTTTGTTTTCTGGTTTTAATAAATTTTCTACAGTTCCTTCAGGTAGCGCAGCAAAAGCTTCGTTTGTTGGTGCAAAAACCATTAAAGGTCCTGCATTAACTAACGAATTCTCTAATCCTGCAGCTTGAACCGCAGCTACCAAAGTAGTATGATCTGGAGAACCGATGGCTATTTGTAAAACATTTGGTGTTGAACCATCATCTGCAATAAAAGCTTGTCCTGTTTTTTTCACAGTTCCTGTTTCAGCTACAGTATCTGTAGAGTTCGTTGTAATTTCCTTATTTTCATTCTTACAAGAGCAAACCAATGCTGCAAATGCAAAAACAAAAAATAAATATTTAATTGTTTTCATATTATGATTGTTTTAGAGTGTTCTAAAATATTCTACTACAGCTCTAGCTTCTTCTTCAGTAAGACTTTGATTCGCCATTGGAGAGCCGTTAAATTCAATTAATAATTCTTTTGCTAATGGATTTTTAGCTACCATTTCTTCAGGATTAAGAATCATATTCATAATCCATTCTGGAGACCGACGTTTCATAATTCCCGCTGGAGCTGGTCCAATGAATTTTTTTGTTGGTCTGTGACAAGCTGTACATTTACTTTTATATAGCTCTTCTCCATGTGTAACCATTGCTTGATCAATTTCTGCGGCCAATTTAACAGACGTAATAGGACCTATACCCTTATCTATTAAGCTTATTCTTTCAGAGGCTGGAATTTTTTCAGCTTTAGGAGCTGTAGTACTCTCGGTTTCAGTTTTCTTTTCGTAAGAAAATTTCTCTTTCTTTTTTTCTTCTTTTCCTCCACAACTGATTAATACAATTGTAAATAAGATGGTCATTAGTTTTAGTGCTGTTCTCATATGTTTATATTTAATATCACAAAATTACTCTCATATACTTTTATAAAATATGATAAAAATCATATTTAAGATAAAAATATCCTTTTTATGTTTTGAAAACTGTAAATTGCGCTCAATTATGATTTCAAACTCTTCAAAATACGCAATAAAAGCAGTTTTATATTTAGCAGTAAATTCTAATCAACAACAAAAAATAATGGCTAAAGATATTTTTGAGCCAATAAATGTTCCTCAAGCTTATATTGCTAAACTGCTACAGTTATTAGTAAAAAAAAAATTAATTTCTTCTACCAAAGGACCAAAAGGAGGATTCTACTTGACAAATGAAAATAGAGCCCAATCAATAATGAAAATAATTAATGTTATTGATGGTGAACAAAAATTCAACACTTGTATGTCAAGTTTAAAAGCTTGTGACATAGCTAATCCATGCCCTTTACATAAAAGTATTAGTCCAGCTAAATCAATTCTTGTTCAGAATTTACAAAATAAAACTATTAACGATTTAGCTTTAGATGTAAAATCTGGGAATGCATTTTTACCTTTATAAAAAAAAAGAGTCAAACTTTCGTTTGACTCTTTTTTACACATAAGCTAATACTAACTAATAGATAATTATGTGCTAAATTTTAAATGTCATTACTGGTAAAGTAGAATGGTTTGCAATATCTTCAGAAATACTTCCTTCAAAAAAATGAGCTAATCCAGTTCTTCCATGTGTTGCCACTGCTACTAAATCTGCACCTATAACATTTGCAAAATTTAAAATACCACTTTCAACTGTATAATCTGACACATAAGTAACATGTTTCATATTATCAATATTACCATCAGCAGCTAACAAAAAATCTGCTACTTTTTTTTCTATTTCTACCGAACTTCTAAACCTTTCGTTTGGTAAATTCACATAAAGTAAATGTAATTTAGAATCCAGTTTATTAAACATTTTAGAAGCATTCATATAAGGTTTCACAGCATCTTCAGAGAAATCACAAGCGAAAACCACTGTTTCAAAATCCATTAAAATAGGATTGTGCTTTATAACTAAAACCGGGATATCTGAATGTCTAACTACTTTTTCTGTGTTAGAACCAATAAGCATTTCTGCTAAACCACTTGTGCCATGAGAGCCCATTATAATTAAGTCTACATTATGCTCTTTCGCTACTTCATTTACTTCGCTAAACACTTTAAAATGTTTAACTATTGGTGTTACAGAAACATCTTTTAAATAGTCTTTATCTAAAAAATCATCAAATCTTTGCTCTGCTAGTCTTAAGAAAAATACAGCCTTTTGATATTGCTCACCATCAGTAACTGTTAACATTGTATCAGACATTTCTAGCATATGTAATGCTAAAATTTCTGCTTTATGCTTTTTTGCTAAAATTGAAGCAGCTTCAAGTGCATATTCAGAATGTTTAGAGAAATCTATTGGTACAATAATTTTTTTCATAATTTTATTTTTATAATTATATAGTAACTTGACATACTACAAAACCAAAATTACATAACCAAAAGCACTTAAAACATGACATATGTCATGTTGAAGATTTGCAAATCAGTTATTATTAACTTAACTTTCGAGTAAATAAAACACTAAAAAATGAAAAAAATAAGCTATTTAATAATCGTATTTACTTTAAGTATTGTTGCTTGTAAAAACGAGAAAAAAGAAACAAAAACAGTAGAAAATGAAGTTGTTAAAACGGAAGTTATAACACCAAAAAAAGTGGCTATTGCTTTAAACGCGAAAAGCGGAAGTAATGCTACAGGGAATATTGTTTTTAAAGAAGAAAATGGAAAAGTACATATGACTGCTATTATGAGCGGATTGGAACCTGGAAGTCATGCCATACATATTCATCAAACTTCTGATTGCTCTTCTACAGATGGAAAATCTGCCGGCGGACATTGGAATCCTACAAACCAACCTCACGGAAAATGGGGTGCTACCGAAGGCTATCATAAAGGTGATATTGGTAATTTTATTGCTGATGAAAAAGGAAATGGAACTATTTCATTTTCAACTGACGAATGGTGTATTGGTTGTGATGACGATAATAAAAACATTTTAGGCAAAGGTGTTATAGTACATGCTGGAACTGACGATTATGGTCAACCAACTGGTAATGCAGGCGGTAGAGTTAGTTGTGGTGGTATTATTGAATAAACTAAAATATATTATATAAAAAAGCTGCTCGTTAAAGCAGCTTTTTTATTTTTACAACATTATTAAAGTTACTATATGAATCCGTCAGCCCACGGTTGGATAAAAAAATTACTGCAAGAAGTAAAGCACAACAATGCTTTTTTAAACTTCAAAGAAGATGTGTTTTATGATGCTTTACGCACTTGTGGTTTTATTTACGGTAGCAACCTAAATGTAGTTGCACATACAGTTGAAAAAAATGATTTTACCGAAGACGAATTAAGTAAAACTAATTTATGCATTGCTTTTATTTATGCGCATAAAAACTCTAACTCAACAGAGGCCTTTGCAGACAGTATTATAAACTTTTACACAAGTATTAACGAACTTAAATTATCATTCTTTCAAGAGCTATTGGGTGGTAAAAAATCTAGTACAAAGCTAGAAAAAATATTCCATAAACGTATTCAAATTGATGATAATATCATCACTAAAAACTTTAATTACTTTATTATAAATGCGCTACTTTTTATTGATATTTTGGCGTATCAAGAGTATTTAAAAAATAAATCAATTTCTATTGAATACATCAAGAATTTAGAAGCTGCCATTGAGTCTATTTCATTAGACGTTATTAATTCAAAAGCAACAAAAAACCAATATGATGAAAGCTTAATAAAGCTTTTTGAATCTTCTTTAAGGTATCAAAATAATTCTCATATTCATTATGATGATGCTATTCGTATTTTAAAAACACCACAAGAAAAACAGTATGTTTTAGATTTGGCTTGTATGGCAACTTGGAGCGACAGAATTATTGATGCAAACGAACAGAAATTCTTAAAAAAACTAGGAGAAAATTTAAGTATTTCAGATTTAAAAGTTGACAAATCTATTGAAACTGTAAATCAGTTTTATACATCCAATAAAAAAAATATTGCTTTACTAAGTTCAAAAAATATTGTGAAGAGTTTCTACGATAATTCTAGTAAAATGGTAAACAAATTAATTTCTAGAAATAGTAAACGCTTGCGTCAGGAATTAAAAGACAGTAAAGATCTTATGGTTTTAATTTCACAATCTACCGTTAGAGAATTAAACGACGACGAGTATAAAAAAGTTAACGAGCAATTGCTAGATATTTTTAAATCCATACCAAGTTTAGCCATATTTCTACTTCCTGGCGGCGCTTTATTATTGCCATTAGTTATTAAATTTATTCCAAAATTATTACCATCGGCTTTTGATGATAATAGAATTGAAGACTAAAAACCATAAGGTTTTTATATAATTTCCTTTAGCTTTACAAATACTAACTAAATACAAAAGAAAACCATTCATGAAGTCGTATACAATTCAAGAAATTAATGATATTTTACAAGGTGAATTAATAGGGAATACTAGTCAAAATATAGATGGTCCAGAACAATTACAAAGCGCCAAAAACAATCATATAACTTTTATAGGTAGCAGAAAATATGTAAGCCAATGGGAAAACTCCAAAGCTTGTGCTGCAATTATAAACGACAATTTAAGTGTAGAACCTGGTGATAATCGTGCTTTAATTAAAGTTAAAAATGCCGATTTAGCCATGGCTAAAATCTTGGAATTATTCAACCCTCCAGCGCCAGTGTTTGATACCGATATCCACCCAACTGCAGTAATACACGAAACTGCAAAAATTGGAGAAGGCTGTAAAATTGGAGCAAATTGTTATATAGGTAAAGATGTAATTTTAGGAAACAACGTCATATTATACCCAAATGTTTGTGTGTTCGACGAAACTACAATTGGCAATAACACAACAGCATGGTCTGGAACCGTAATTCGCGAACGTTGTATTATAGGTAGTCATTGTATTTTTCATACCAATGTAAGCATTGGAGCCGATGGGTTTGGATATCGCCCAAGTGATGATGGTCGTGGACTTGTAAAAATACCGCAAATAGGCAACGTTATTATTGGGCACTATGTAGAAATTGGTTCAAACTCCTGTATAGATCGCGCCAAATTTAGTGCTACCATTATTGGCGATGGTTGTAAAATCGATAACCTAGTACAAATAGGTCATAACAGCATTATGGGACGCTCCTGTATTATGGCTGGTCATAGTGGTTTAGCGGGCTCTGTTACCTTGGGCGATGGTGTTATTATTGGCGGCAGTGCCTCTATAAAAGACCATACTACGCTACATTCTGGCGTAACCGTTGGTGCTGGCTCTGGTGTTGTTGGTGATGTAGAAGCAGGAAAAACCGTTTTAGGCTATCCAGCACAAGATGCTCGAGATATGCTTAAACAATGGGTAACTATGCGTCGATTGGCTAAAAAATAGATACTATTTTTAATTAGTTAATATTCATTTGATTTTGTCATAAAAAACAGATAACTTCGTATAACAGCTAATATAAAACATTAAAACGTTGCATATCATAACATTGTAGCCCATTAATACCAACACCTAAAAATTGAACGTGTAACAAAAAAACAAATTCAACGACTTATTAAGTATGATGAACATAGACAAGGCTTCCGAATTATTAAACACATTGTTATCTCAAACGAACAAAAAATCTGAAAAAAAAGTTTATAATTGTTTCATTCGAACATTATCATCTTTAAAAAATAGAGATTTAACAGAAAGTCAGTCACAATTAATACAAAAAAAACTTTCTTCATTAAATTTAAAGACAACAACGGAAAACGGAAAAAAATACTACAAACAAAAACTTTCTGAGTTTAAAGTATTTCTGAAAAACGAATTTTATTTTACGACTGAAAAACATTATACAGAATTAGGAATGATTTATGGGATGATTTTTGGTACAGGAATAGGTTTATCAATTGGAACTGCTATTAACCCAATTTTTGGGACAAGTATTGGATTATCTATAGGAGTTAGTGTTGGAATGGTACTTGGAATAACCTATGGAGCAAGAAAAGATGCTGAAGCAAAAAGACAGGGTAGAGTTATTTAAATATAAAAACTAACTGCAACAAACTTCAAAAAAACAACCTATGTTTTTAGATGAGAACTATTGGAGTAATAAATATGAAAATAAAACAACGGGTTGGGATATTGGAAAAACTTCTACACCTTTAAAAACATATTTTGACCAGCTAACAAATAAAGACTTAAAAATTCTTATTCCTGGTTGCGGGAATTCTCACGAGGCAGAATACTTACATACATTAGGTTTTAAAAATGTATTTGTTGTTGATTTAACTAAAATAGCATTACAAAATTTAAAAAATAGAGTTCCTACTTTTCCTGAAAAAAATTTATTAAACGCCAATTTTTTTGATATAAATATGGATTTTGACCTTATTATTGAGCAAACATTTTTTTGCGCAATTAATAAATCTCTTCGACCTAATTATGCTAAAAAAATGAACACGCTTCTTAACAAGAATGGAAAATTAGTTGGTTTACTTTTTGATGATTTACTAAATGAAGACCATCCCCCTTTTGGTGGAAATAAAAAAGAATACCTAACCTATTTTGAGCCTTATTTTAATATTGAAATTATGGAATCATCCTATAATTCAGTTTCAAAAAGAGCAGGAAGAGAACTTTTTATTAAACTCGTTAAACAATAAAACGTTTAATTATACTCTTAGTAAGTGAAAAATATAATTCCTGAAATTAAGCAAATTCCTCTCTCTAAAACTTTAGCAATTCGACACAAAGTTATGTGGCCAAATAAACCGATAGAATATGTTAAATTGCCAAATGATGAAAAAGCGAAACATTTTGGTTTATTTGTAAATGGAGAAATAGCATCAATAATATCCTTATTTATTGAGAATAATGAGGCCCAATTCAGAAAATTCGCAACATTAATTGAATTTCAAGAATTAGGATATGGAACAATTCTTTTAAAAAGTGTAATAAATTTAATACAGAAAGAAGGAATTAGAAAATTATGGTGTAATGCCCGAGTAGAAAAATCAAAATT
>Ga0256845_1000386_pt1 | contig 42363 bp, 44 predicted proteins | sample RiftiametaG_FD_189101 | JGI IMG/M metagenome (GOLD analysis project Ga0256845, IMG submission 189101) | Tube worm associated microbial communities from hydrothermal vent at the East Pacific Rise, Pacific Ocean - Riftia | ecosystem: Host-associated > Annelida > Integument > Unclassified ...
TGACGTGCCCGATGGCGATGCGCGTTGTGGGGAGTATCTTAAGTAAGAAGAGGATCTAACTTTTATAAGTTCTCCTCAATCTCAACGCACGGACTCGCACACTGGGAGAAAATATGTGCAGACCTTGAGCGGATTGCTTGAGGACTATTTGCCTTTGCCAGCTATCCTCTTCAGTCATGAGGCAGCGGGGCCGTATACTTCTTCCTATGCCGGGCCCCGCCTCTTTGCCCCCTCCCAAAAAAACCTTTGCTCTTTCTGTATCCGGAAGAGTCCTCCTCTTTACCGTCGTGGTCTGGGTTGGTCTTCTTGGGGGGCTTCACTTAGTCTTGGAACGGGTGTTTAGGCCCACTTTTGAAAACGTGGAGTCTGGGTTGTTGCTGAAAGACCTAGAACGCGTTGAAGCCGCCGTCGCCCGCGAGACTGAGCAATTGGGGGCTACGGCACGTGATTATGCCTCCTGGGACGATATGCGCGGCTTCTTAGAGAATGGTCAAGAGCAAGGGCTTCCCACTGCGCTCAATTCGGCCGTACTCAAGACTCTCGATCTCGATGCGATTTTTGTGCTCGATCCTATCGGAAGGGAGAAACACTCGGTTCACGAAAAATCGGCTGGTGAACTTGCCAAAGCCAAAGAATTTACGGCGAAGGCATTTGCTAGCCAGTTTCCGGTGATTGCTTCGGCGAAGGCCCAAGGTTCTTCGGAGAGCGCGCCACGTAGAGGGCTTTTGCGATTTAGCGGCGACACCCTTGTGTTCGCAGCGGCCGCTCCCATTGTGAGCCGTGAGGTAGAGGGTAAGGTACTGGGTACTGTGATCATGTTGCGGGAGCTAGATGCTGAAGGCATTGTGCGTTTAGGCGAGCAGGTGCGTTTACCTCTCTCGTTAGCAGCCGCGACTCCTCAAGGGCCAGCGCCCCAGGCAAATGAAGCCAAAACCGTCATCGCCGAGGGATTAATTAGCGCTTCGGCGTGGATTCGTGACCCCTTTGGCAAGCCCATTGCTCGTTTTGAAGTCGAGCGCCCCGCGAGCATATTGGCGGAAGGTGAGGATACACTGGCACTGGGAGGTTTAGGCTCTCTCTTTATGCTTTCTGTTGTGTTGGCAATGTTGTTACTCCTCTTGCAACTCTCTGTTGTGCGTCCCTTGCGCAGTCTAACCCGAAAGATTGAAGAAGTCCGGCGCACAGGCGACTTGGAACTCCGCTTGGGCATCAATCGTCACGATGAGATTGGTCTCCTCGCATATAACTTTGACAGGCTATTGGTCCTGCTTAGTGAGCGAACACAAGTACTCGAGGAGTTGGCAACGACAGACGGGCTCACAAAATTGTGGAACCGTCGATCGATTATGGCGTTTTTGGAATCATCAATCGAGAAAGAACCGACTGTTCAACATCAAGTCTCGGTTTTGATGTTGGATGTCGATCATTTCAAGAGGGTAAATGATACCGCCGGGCACACCGTAGGCGATCGAGTACTCCGCCAAGTAGCGGAAACTTTGAGGCGAACTATTGGTCCGGAAAATAGAGCGGGGCGTTACGGAGGAGAAGAGTTTTTAGTTGTGTTGCCCAAGCAAAGCAAAGAGGACGCCGCGCAGGTCGCAGAAAGAGTTCGCTTGGCGATCTCTCAAACTTTGATTCAGGGTTTAGACTGGAAGGTGACGGTAAGCATCGGAGTGGCTGCCTGGTCCAATCACAGTGTACATGGTCTTCTCGCTACCGCCGATATCAATTTATATCGTGCTAAGGAGGCCGGGCGCAATCAAGTGATTGCAGACGATGTCGAACCGTCGCGCCTGCCGGTAGCCTCTGTCCCCCCCCCAGCACCTCATCATCCCATCAGTAGTAAAGGTCCAGTATTCATTCCGGCCAAAACATAGATACGGCTCCACCTCTGTTCGATTAACGGGAGTTGTCCTTAAGAAAAGCCTAAGCGTCGCCGTATCGGGCGGGGTAATGGGGCGATTGATCAATGTGATGCTAGTGGACGATGATGCTGAATTCTCGAAGGAGATCGCTGGTTTTTTGACCCAACATGGCTTTCAGGTGCAGCTCCGAGAGAAGGCATATGGCACCTCTCAGGCTGTCTTGGCTCAACAACCTGATATTGTCCTCATGGACATTAGTTTGCCAGGAATCTCCGGAGATCACCTCGCTGAGCTGCTCTCGCGAAATAAGGGGACTCATCATATACCAGTGTTGCTTTTGGCGAGTGCCTTTGACAATACCGCCTCTGACAAAGCTCGGGAAAGCGGAGCCTGGGGCTATGTGCGCAAAGTGAGGGCAAAAGTGGAGTTACTTGCGGCCATCAAAGGGGCCGTCGAGGCCCCTCGCAACCTGAGCATCAAACCCCCATCGAGTCGGCAAGCTCCGGAAAGTGGTGTTCGGGAGCTTGCTAGGGCGGGTGACAACTCCACCACGGTATTTAAGGGGATCCGTTCTGGGCGCGTGAGGGCGAGCGAAGGAAGTCCCAGCTATTCATCTTCGATTTTGTCAAAAAAAGAGCCCCCGCGAAGTCAGCTGGAAGAAAAAGAGCCCCCCCGCCATGAGGTTTCCTCCAAAATGAAGCGGGGAGCCTAAAGAGCGTACCCTCGCACCTGCTTTGATGTTAACATGCTGCTGCCATTTGTTGTCTCGTGAGAATAAACTAGCAAAGGACTTTCGTTCTTGATCTTAAGCCGTCTTTTGACGGTAACGGATACTCCGACGTAGGGCGGCTGGTAAGTGCTGTTGCAGATCTTCTTTTTGGACCGCTTCATCTGCCCCTGACTCTACGCGTAGTCTTTCGAGATCCGACGGGTCCATACTAGAGATGAGTACAATGCCTATTTTATTGAGGCGCGGGTTTTTGCGTAGCAAACAGGAGAGTTTGTCACCGCTCATCGTGGGCATGAGAACGTCGACGGCCACAGCTTCTATGTGGTTGTCTACAATCTTCTTTGTAGCGCCAATGGGAGAAGGTAGATCAAAAACTTCAAAACCGGCGTCTGTTAAGGATTCTACAATGACTAGCCTAATTATGTCATCGTCATCTATTACTAATACTTTCATTGGGGTCCTCTAATCCATCCGCCCGTAGCTATGTGACCTAACGTGGGGCATTAGGCTAGTGATACTTAGCCCCCTTGGTTGTTTTTTTGATATTTCGTCATTCGATTGAGGTGGATCGTTCAGAGTTGAAATGCCCACAGACCCAATGAACGATTCTGAGCTAGCCGAATGCTGTCTAAGCGCAGGAGGTTTTCAGCCGAGGTCCCCCGTACTTTCGTCATAGTTTTTCTAAAAATTGCAGCCGGGCGGTGGAATTCTGTAAATTCCTGCCTCATTTCGTATGCTTGTCGTTGCTCGATAGAAAAACGTCGTAATTTTTGCGTTTCTGGAACACAATAGAGGGAAAGCTCTTTTTTCCTTCTATGCAATCTTCCGATTCCCCCCCCCCTCTCAGCTATTTCCCTCCGCCGAATATATCGTCGACGGGTGTATCCGCTGAGCAGATGGCGCGTGCCGTAGTTCAAACGGATCTCCGGGATGCTCCAGACACTGCTGGCTTACTGGCAGAAGGACGAGTTCGAGATGCGGTGACCCGCCTTGTGGAGTTGCATCATGTCTCTGTGTCTATGGCTGAGGCTCCCTGCTTAGAGGACATAATTCCTCGTGCGGTTCACGGGGCTCGGGAGCGTCTCGGGGTGGACAGGCTGGCCGTTTTCTTACGAGACGGCGAGGACGTTGTGGGAACGTGGGGCACTGACGAAGTCGGTAATATTGTCGAGGAGAGTTCGTTTCGTATGGCGATTCGCGAACTACCCGAGTTTGAGATGGTGGAACGCGCATTTCGTGAACAAAATTATGTGGCCGTAAAGCATGACGTTGCCCTCCACAACTCGGACAAGATCGTAGGGAAGGGCTGGAATGCCATGGTCGCCCTTTGGTATGCTGACGAGGCCCTTGGCTGGATTGCTTGTGATAATCTACTGAGCGGTAAGCCCCTAGAATCTTTTCAGATTGAAGTTTTGAAACTCTTTGCGGCCTCCTTGGCTCAATCCTTGGTGCGAGGAAAAGCCGAGGAAGAACTAAAAAACCTCAATCGTCAACTCGAAGAGCGAGTGCTGGCGCGTACTGCAGAGCTAAAAGCGGCGAATCAGGAGTTGAGACAGATATCCCAACGGGATGGTCTGACAGGAATCGCCAATCGGAGACTTTTTGACGCTTCGCTTGCTCGAGAATGGGGGCGTTGTGCTCGGGGACATCACGACCTTTCCCTTGTTTTGGTCGATGTAGACTTTTTTAAACAATACAACGATAGATTGGGACACATCGAAGGGGATGCTGCCCTCAAGTCAGTTGCAAGCGCTTTGGAAAAGGTCGCGCGGCGACCCACTGATTTAGCCGCTCGCTACGGGGGGGAAGAATTCGTTCTCTTGCTACCAGAAACTGACGAAGCCGGAGCCTTGGTGATAGCCGAGTCGGCGCGTGCTGCGATTGAATCATTAGGTATTACTCATCCACAATCGAAAGTGGGAGAGCATCTAACTATTTCTCTTGGTGTAGCCTCTGCGAATGCAAGCACATGCGACGCTGATACTCTTCTGGCAGGTGCAGACACAGCGCTCTACGAGGCTAAGCAACGTGGTCGCAATCGGGCGTGTCTAGCAACGGAGCTAGGCCAGATAGCCCTGGCCGCCTCCGTTGACTAAGTGAGCTAATTGGCGAGCTAGAAGTCTTTAATTAGTGCCAAGCAGCAGCGATGCGCACCGGTTTGCCGGTTTTATCGTGTTCGGCAAGAAGTGCCATGGCCAGTCCTACGCAAGGAGTGCACGCCGCGTACTTGGTGCCATGAGCACACTTTATCCAATTGGCGGCACTGGGCGTGCGGGTAAAATGGGCGGGGTCAAGGTGCCTACCGCACGCGACACAATGAATATGGGGCGCGTCTTGGTTTACCACAGGAGGCCCGGCAAGCGCCTTTCGTTGCTTTTTTGTGAGACGCTTTTCTTTCTTCATTGGCCCACCCTACCACTACTATTCGGGGCCAAAAGAGATCGGGTTCATATTTATGAGTCGAATTTATCGGGCCGTATCTGTCCACAATTGGTTCTATCTTTCTATAATTCTGCTTTTCTAGCTCGCTATTGAATGATTCCTCAACATATCGCTCCAGTTCGCCAATTCGTACTAGTACCTCGTGCCGGAAGTCCGTGCCGGGTTTCACCAGACCCAACTGAAGTGGGGGCCTGATGAAACCCGGCACGGACTTCCTATTTGCCCTCGGTACTACTTTTTGTCTCATGGGTACCAAAACCCGGCACGAAGTTCCGACCTTTGGTACTAGGTATAAGAAGCTGTGAGCCAAAAAGCGTTCGATAAAAAATTTGGAGCGGAGTTTGTGGAGAACCTTCCGACTTGCCCTGGCATTTACATGTACCGAAATGCTGACGCAGAGGTGCTCTACGTCGGCAAGGCCAAGAATTTGCGTCGCAGGCTACAAAATTATCGCAATGCGAGTCGTCGCCGGGTGCATCGAAAAATGCGGGTCTTGGTGAGTGAGTCTTACTCGTTGGAGATTCAGACTCTTTCGAGTGAGCGCGAAGCTTTGCTGCGCGAAAACGAACTCATTGTCGAACTCTCGCCTATTTACAATGTAGATGGTGCCTACGCATTTTTGTATCCCTCAATTGGGGTAGGAGAGACTGATAACCTATTAGTTCTTTGTTTTAGCACCCAACCCGAGAAATTTACGCATTTGGGCCTCACTTGGTATGGATGCTATCGTTCGCGCCCACGGACCAAGGTTGTATTTGACTCATTGGTTCAACTCTTGAGCCTATTGGGGCACCTTGAAAAAAGAACCCGACTTCCTACTCACGAGTCATTGAGAGGCTCGCGCGTGGTGGGCGTTCGTATGGTGCCCGCAGAATTAATCAGAGCTTTGCACGGTTTTTTTGCCGGCTCCAGCTCAGCCATGCCGGGATTACTCGCGACATGGTTGCTCAAAAAACCGCGAGCACGACGTGAGGCGAGCTTTGTTCAAGGACACCTCAAGTTCGTGAATCAATTTTTTGAGACTGATACCGAGCGTCTACACCATGCCTTAAGAAAAATGGGAAAAGAAGGCACGTTTATTCCCCAAGAAGAGAGAGATGCTCTCTTTATTCAGGCCGCAGAATGGGGGGAGGATTCGGAGGTGCCGTGAGCCCCCACCCCCGATGGGCTTATTTTTTAACTTGGATGCTATCCAGTAATTCTACAAATGCCTTTGTTTGGGAATTGAGAGTCGTAGCCGGCCCCGTCATCTTGAAAAAATAGCGTCCACTAGGGGCCTCAACGATAGCGCCTCGCAAGCCCCATTCCGTTTTTGACCCCTGAGGGCCGCCAGGCATGCCAGCAGAAAAAGTACCGGTCTTGATAGTCACGGTGTGGCGCTTGAGTCCGTTCGCTTCTGAGTTGCCGCGGGTAATACTGCCCTCGGGTACCTCTTTAAACTGACCGAGCCACCTATCGATATTTGCGTCAATTTCTCCACCCTGGCCGGGGCCAAAGTAAAAGATAGCCACCTCGGCGGCACCGCTTGTGCCTGGCACCTCGTAGGTGGCGGCCCGCATCATACGTGGGGGACCTTGTTTCCAATCTTTGGGCGCGTCCCAAGAGATTGCTACTTGAGGAGGCGCTGCTGGTCGAGAATCTTTGCCTTGGGCGCCGGGTCCTCCATGGGGGCTTGCGCCGTGGGGAGATTTTTTTAGGGCCTGAGTGGCGGCTGAGGGCAGGGGGGCCGAGTTGTCCACTAAGGGAGCTGGCTCCACAGGCGTTTTATCGCAAGCCAAACCAAAGAAAAGAGCGCAGCTCGCGAGAAGGCAATGGCGTGAAAAACCGTGAGTCATCCTGGCTCTATAGGACGATGCGCCCAGCACGGCGAGGGCCCGCCGAAGTCGGCCATTTCAAAGGAGCTGGTTGCAATGAACTAAAAAGCGGGCGGGGTAAATGAGCCTAGACTCTTGAGCTGACTCTGCTCTGATGCTCGCCCTCATGACGGATATTATAAGCACTCCCGTTGCCAGCCCGCTTTCCTCCGCGGCCTCAAAGTCTCAGCCCGATCTCAACTTTGACAATCAAATAGCAGCCGAACTTTCGGTGCCAGTGAGTGGGGTACGTGCGGTGATTCAGCTCTCTGCAGAGGGCGGCACCGTTCCCTTCATTGCTCGTTACCGAAAAGAGCAGACAGGTGGCCTAGATGAGGTGCAAATTCGTGATATTTGTGAGCGTCGTACCTATTTGATCGATCTAGAAAATCGGCGTCGGGCGATTCTCTCTGAGATAGAAAAGCAGGGAAAGCTCACCGATACTCTCAAGAGAAAAATAGCGGCATGTGAGACTAAGGCAGATTTAGAAGATCTCTATTTGCCCTACAAACCCAAGCGCACGACTCGGGCAATGAAGGCAAAGGAAAAAGGTCTCGAGCCTTTAGCCGACCTCATTTGGGCGCAACCTAGTGAGGGCTCACCTTCTTCAGAGGCCGAAAAATATGTCGACGAGAAAAAGGAAGTTGCCAATGTTCATGCAGCTCTTTCTGGCGCGCGAGATATTATCGCAGAAAAACTGGCCGAAGACGCCGAGTTACGTAAAGCCGCTCGTGAAACTTACATGCAAGAGGGTGTGCTCAATGTCGCCAAGAGTAAGGCTCACGAAGACAAGGTGACGAAGTTTGACAACTACGCTCAGTTTTCTGAACCTGTCGTCAACATTGCGTCGCATCGTTACCTTGCAGTACGTCGCGGCGAGACCGAAGGCGTTCTTTCTGCGACTTTGGACATTGAAGACGCCACTTTTGAAGAGCGAGTGCGCAAACTGACCCCTCTCAATGAGGCGTCTCCTTTTGCCGAGCAGCTAAAAAAAGCCTGCACCGAGGCCATGAGCCGACAATTATTGCCTTCTGCTCAAATGGACGTTCGCGTAGAGCTCAAGATGCGAGCCGACAAGGAGGCGGTGGACGTATTTGCGACCAATCTTCGTGAATTATTGATGGCAGCACCTTTTGGCGCTCGTGCGGTGATGGGTATTGACCCTGGTCAGCGTACGGGCTGCAAAGTTGTCGTATTGGACGATACAGGAAAGCTCCTTGCGAACGATACAATCTATTTGGTGCAAGGGGAAAGCGCCACGCGGAAGGCGGAGGATTTGTTGGTTGCATATCTTAAGAAATATCCCATTTGCGCGATTGCTGTGGGCAATGGCACTCACGGTCGAGAAACTGAAGCTTTTGCGAAAAAGGTAATTGCAAGCCCTCGTTTGACCGAGATGAAGCAAAAGCCATTCTGTGTCGCCGTGAGCGAATCAGGAGCGAGTATTTACTCTGCAAGCGACATTGCCCGTGAAGAATTTCCGGACCTAGATTTGACGGTACGAGGCGCGATCAGCATTGCGCGTCGACTACAGGATCCATTGGCTGAACTTGTAAAGCTCGATCCAAAAAGCATCGGTGTGGGACAATACCAACACGATGTTTTTCAGATTTTTCTTGGAAAAAAACTGGGTGAGGTGGTGGAAACTTGCGTGCATGAGGTCGGAGTTGAGCTCAATACGGCCAGTGCACCACTCCTTGCACGAGTTTCGGGTTTAGGTGCTTCTGTCGCCAAACGAATTGTCGCTCACAGGGATAAGGCCGGTTCGTTTACTAGCCGTAAAGATTTGCTGAAAATAACGGGGCTGGGCCCTCGTGCTTTCGAGCAAGCAGCTGGTTTCTTGCGTATTCGAGGAGCGGAGCAACCACTGGACGCCAGTGCTGTGCATCCTGAGCGTTATGAACTCGTAGAGAAAATTGCCGCTGACTTGGGTGTCCCCGTGGTGCAGTTGATTGGTAGCAGAGAGCTCCTCGCTCGTATCGATCGCGCGCGCTATCTCAGCGAGTCCGTGGGGACCTTCACTTTGGATGATATTGTAGCCGAACTCCTGAAACCCGGGCGAGATCCACGAGACTCTTTTTCACCGCCAAAATTTCGTGATGATGTAACGAAGGTAGAGGACCTCAAAATTGGTATGAGCCTCGAAGGGGTTGTTACCAATGTGACGGCGTTTGGTGCATTCGTGGACGTGGGGGTACATCAGGATGGCTTGGTGCATATTTCCAAACTAACAGATCGCTTCATCAAAAACCCGAGCGAAGTCGTGAAGGTGGGAGACAAACTCACGGTGCGCGTGATGGAGGTCGACTTAGAGCGTAAGCGAATTTCTCTTTCTGCGCGCCGAGACGAGGTAATCTCTCCCGAAGGAGGCAAGGGGGCTTCGGCTTCTGGTGGCGGAGGACGTGGTTCGGGTTCAAGGGGCGGAGGCCAGCGCGGAGGAAGTCAACAGGGCTCTGGTCCAAAAGGTGGAGGTTCCAATCGGGGGGGGCAAAGAGATACTGGAGCAGGGCGCGGAAGTAGTCAGCAAGGAACAGGCGGTAAAGATCTTGTCCACAATCCCTTTGCAGACATATTTAGGCGCTGAAGTATTCGACGGGGGTCAAGCAATTCAGATTGGCCCCTTGCGTCTCTTATAAGGCGACCCATATTATCGCTCATGAATATCTCAGTCATAACTGGAGCAAATCGGGGAATAGGCCTGGCACTAGCGCGCGAGCTACAATCACAGGGACATCAAGTGGTAGCAGCCTGCCGCTCCTCTTCGAAAGAATTGAATGCTTTAGGAGTTGAGATCGTAGAAGGAGTGGACGTCGCTTCTCAAGAAGGCGTCGCCTTGCTGAGTCAAAAAATTGGTGAGCGCAAAATTGAGTTGTTGATCAACAATGCGGGAATTCTCGTTTTTGGAGACACCTTAACCGAGCCCGATTATGAAGGCATGGCGAGGCAATTTGAGGTGAATGCTGTGGCTCCTTTGCGGGTCACCTCAGCCCTCCAAAATAGCTTGGCCCAGGGCGCGAAAGTGGCGTTCGTAACCAGTCGCATGGGCAGCATTGCTGACAATGGCTCCGGGGGAGTGTACGGCTACCGCATGAGCAAGGTGGCCCTCAATATGGCCGCCGTTTCCATGTCTCACGAGCTAGCTCCCCGAGGTGTGTCTGTTGTGATTCTCCACCCAGGCATGGTAAAAACAGACATGATTGGGGGCCGGGGTGAGGTAGAGCCCGAAGAGGCGGCGCGAGGACTTCTTGCGCGCATCGAAGAGACGAGCATCGAAAATACAGGCAGATTCGTTCATCAAAATGGCGAACAGTTGCCTTGGTAAATCTCGCGATAAATTCGCGTTCAGACGAGGACGCGCGCAAGAGTAGCTGTTTTATCAGTCTTTTGTGGGCGAGAGCGTGGTTTTTGAAGGGGGAGAGCCCTCTTTATTCTCTAATTGGTCGACCCAACCCGCTTTTGCCTCTGGAAATGAGTCGGCAAAAGGTAAATAAGGTTTGATATCGAAAATGGGAGTACCATCGAGAATATCTACCCGACCTAAAAAGAGAATGTTCTTTTCGATCTTGTGCAATTCGACACAAGAGAGCGAGAGACCATTGGGCCGATGGGGAGCCCGTGTTGAAAGTAGGCCCCTTTTTATGCGAGGGCCGCGTGGTGGCATCACGGTGGCGTTCCAACCCTTGTTCAGGTGAAAATTTCCGATGAGCCAAATATGGGAGAAACCGTCTAAGTCTTGCAGGGCCTGCACTGGTACTTGATCTAAAAAAAGCTCTAATTGCGCATCGGTCGACATGCGTTGACCCACTTCGTTGTCGACTGCCGCCTGGCGTGGGGTACCGTAGCGCTCTTTATGTTCAGAACGAATGACACCAATGGGTCGAATGATGAGTTCATGAGGCGTTTGCACCGCGCCTGTGTAGTCTCGCCCGGGAGATCCTTTATGTTCTTTAAATCGCGGGGGAGTCGACATTTTAAGATCCTTCTTTTGCTGGAGGGCACGACGCGATGACGGCGTACTGCATACCGGCTCTTCTCGCCCCTTCGAAACCTAGTTCGGCGTCTTCTAAAACGAGACACTTTTCTGGTGAGACGCCCATTTTTTTAGCAGCCAAGAGAAACATATCGGGCGCTGGTTTACCGTTGTCGACATCCTCGGGAGTCACAATAATTGGGAAAAGACCCTCCGCTCCAATTCCTTTGAGGGTTCGTTCGACGCTCGGGCGTGCGCTCCCCGAAGCCACCGCGATTGGAAATTGCTTGGCCATTTTACGAGCAAATTGAACCACCTCATCAATGGGCTCAATGTCTTTCTCTAGTTGATGAAAAAGTGTTCTCTGCCTTTGAGAGACAAAATTCGCGTCCAAGGCTCGATCAAATTGATCGGAGAGCTCTTTCACGGTGCGCTCCATACTCATGCCGGCTCGGCTCAAGAAGATCTCCCAGGTAAATTCAAAGGCGGCTCCCCCTTCGCGTAGCGCCTCGCGCCATGCGTAAAAATGCGCAGGCATAGTATCGGCGAGGGTTCCGTCACAATCAAAGATATAGCCCTTGAATGGGCTGAGATCGTGAGGGGGGGTAAAACGGGAAATCATAGAATCAGTTCGCGCAAATTGTTGCCTGCAAGTCGTTTCATAATGGTGAAACGGCCTGTAGCATGGCGCCGGCCTCACCATGAATGAAAAGAACGCAAATCCAGATCGAGATGACTCAACCGCTTCAGATTTTGTAGCAGAAATCATTCAAGGCGATCTTGAAAGTGATAAAAATAGCGGAAAATTGCAAACGCGCTTTCCTCCGGAGCCCAACGGGTACCTGCATATTGGCCATGCAAAGGCCATTTGCGTCAGCTTTGAAAGCGCTAAGTTAGCCAGCTACGGAAAATGCAATCTTCGTTTTGACGATACCAACCCGGTGGCCGAAGATGATGAGTTTGTTCGGGCCATTCGCGAGGATATTTCATGGTTGGGGTACCCCCCAGGAGAGCAAGTTTTCTTTACATCGTCCTACTTTGAGCGTCTCTACCAATGCGCTGTTTCCCTCATTAAAAAGGGTGTGGCTTATGTCGATAGTCAATCAGCCGAAGAAATTCGCGAGGCACGCGGGGACTTCCACCGGGTGGGGCAAAATAGTCCTTATCGAGAGCGTTCTGTTGAAGAAAATTTGCGTCTCTTAGAGGGGATGAAAAAGGGAGAATTTGACGAAGGCGCGTGCGTCTTGAGAGCAAAGATTGATATGAGCGAAAAGGATATTCTCCTACGTGATCCGCTCATCTATAGAATTCGCAAAACCGCCCATCATCGCACAGGGAGCGAATGGTGCATTTATCCCATGTACGATTTTGCCCATCCACTTTCTGATGCTTTTGAGGGAGTGACTCATAGTCTCTGCTCCCTCGAATTTGAAAATCATCGGGGACTTTACGATTGGTTCATCGAAAATGTGGGCGGTTTTGACCCTCGCCCCCGCCAATATGAATTTGCGCGATTGGCCCTGACTTACACCGTGTTGAGCAAGAGAAAGCTCAAGCAATTGGTTGAAGAAGGGCACGTGGAGAGTTGGGATGATCCGCGCATGCCGACCTTGGCCGGCATGCGTCGTCGAGGCTATTTACCTGAATCAATTCGTGGTTTGTGCGAACGCGTGGGAGTTTCTAAGCGCAATAGTTTGGTGGACGTCTCGCTTTTTGAACACCGCATTCGCGAAGATCTCAATGGTGACGCGAATCGCACCATGGCGGTGATTCGTCCGCTGAAGGTGGTAATCGAAAACTTTGCAGAGAATGCGGCGGAAGTATTTGAAGTACCGGTTCACCCTGAGTATCCCGACCGAGGCGTTCGAAAAATTACTCTCACACGTGAAATTTTTGTCGAGCAAGACGATTACCAAGAGGTGGCACCTAAAAAGTGGTTTCGTCTGGCCCCAGGTAAAGAAGTGCGTCTCCGAGGCGCGTGTTATATTACTGTGAAAGAAGCTATTTGTGACGCTGAGGGCAAGCTTGTGGAGCTACGTGTTTCTTGGGATCCCGAGTCAAAAGGAGGTTCAACTCCCGATGGTCGACGCATCAAAGGAACTATTCATTGGATCAGTCAAACTGATGCAGTAGAGGCAAATATACGCCTGTATGACAGGCTTTTCACCGAGGAAAATCCTTTAGGGCATGAAGATCGTGACTTTTTGGAATTCATCAACCCCTCGTCAATCGAGACCCTCTCTAACTCATTGCTTCATCGCGATGTAGCGGCGCTCTCGGCGGGCAGTCGCATACAATTTGAGCGCCTCGGGTACTTTTGCGTAGACCAATCAAGCTCTGCTGCGGCTCCTGTCATCAACCGCACCATTAGCCTGCGGGATAGCTGGGGAAAGAAAGCAAAGAAGTGAGCGCGGGGATCAGTAACGAAGACGAATAGGGGTGTAAGCTCGCGGAGCCACGTTGACGGCTATTTCGTGAAACTTGGGTTTACGCAGGCGAGGGGAGTGGCGACTAAAGCCATAACCCTCCGAGGGCAAACCAATGAAATTGGTGTCCACCCGGTTGTTGCTATTTTCGTCGTGAAATACAGCCACCCCATATTGTCCACGAGGCAGGCCTTTAAAGGTGGCATACACGGTCCCCCTCTTTGCTCGCACGCGCTGAGCCCGCAAATAGCGCCCAGGCTTCAACCAATTAGCTTTTTGATAGATAGCCACAAAGATGGAGCCACTATTGTTGCGTACGGTGGAGATAGGGATGGTAATTTTCGTCTCGTCCGCCCCTGCTGCCGGAGAGCCTATCAGGAGGCCGGCAAGAAGAGTCATCACAATACGCCTAGCCCAAAGAGCCGGGATTGAGGACGAAGATCTTGAAAGCATGAACTAGCCTAGCACGATTGCCAGCGAGGGCCGCTGTTCTGTTTACAATTGTAATTCGTCAAACCTTCATAATTAGCTGGTTTTCTGTCCGCTGGTTACGATTGTCATTTAACCTGTGACAATTTACCTGACTGTCATTCTAGTGTCACTGTATTGAGGCCCAGGCAAAGCCGAAGCGTAGTCACGGCAAGAGCTCTCGCCGATTTACTGAAGTAGTCCATGACGCGGAGAGCGGTTGCACCTACATCATGGACTACTGCAAATCTCCACTGCTCGGTCCAGCGCTGGAGCGCGTTCTTTCCAATCGAAGGAGTTGGAGAGCTCTTTGAGGCGCAGATCGTTGTAGAGGTCGGTGAGCCCCCCAGGGCGCTTCTTTTGTTCGGCTAACTCTAGGAGTTTTTTTACTAGCGCCCCTTCATCCTCGTCTTCTCTTTTTGTGCCGGTACCTTCCTTTGGGTGGGCGCCGCCATAAAGACAAAAATCTGGGTAAATTTCTGGATAAACCAAACGCCGTGGAACAAGAGGAATGAGCCCTCCACTCACGCCTTCGAGGAGGGCAATGCCAAAAAACTCATGATCTGCCGTGGAGACTACTACGTCACATTCTCTCAGTGCTTGGTGATATTCGCGACGATTCTCCATAAATCCAAATTGGACGATTTCTTTCTGAAAATCTTCTTGCGCCTGGTCAAAAGCTGGTGGCCATTTGCGAAAGCTTTGTCCTAGACAGGTCAATCTAAAGTTTACTCCCAGAGCTTTGAGAGCTTTGAGAGCCGCAAAAAATTGTTCAGGGTGTTTGTCGTGTTCCCAACGGGCGACCCAGGCAATATGTAGAGCTGGGTGAGTCTTGCCCTGGCTCGCTAACTGCCCAATCGACTCGATTCCTAAAGGTTGTATTTGGGACTTGAGTCGAATGGCCTGGAGGGTATCAAGGGACTTTTCGTCAGGCATTTTTCTCAATAATTTATCTAGCCCCGCCAACAAAGTATTCAAATTGTATTGGGAGTTGAACCAAAGTTCATCACCGGCGAGCGCGCTCACCCAATTGATAAGAGCGAATCGCTCGTTTTTTTCGTTTGCCTTTTGAACGGGGTAAACGAGTTGGTTCTCGTGAAAATAGACGACCAACGGCAGGCTACGTAGTGCAGGTGGAAGAAGACCACGCAACTCGGCGACATCAACCATGGATGTGGTCCAAAGGAGGTCGAAGTTTTCGCCCGCGTCTACCAGTTGTTTCGCAGCCTCAGCCATTCCTACTGCTGCCTGGCGAATACGCCAAGAGAAGTGGCGAGGAGGTAGAGTGACTAAGCTAAATTGATGCTTGCTATGAGCAATCCATTGGTCAATGAATTGGGCGTGGGAACCGCCATGGTAGGGGTTGAATGCTAAGATGCGCATCTTATGATTTGCACATAGGTTCTTCGCCTGACGTAGAGGCGAGGCCGTCTTGCGCTACCTGCCAAAAGAGTTGAATGATGCGGCGTTCTAAGTTTTTTGGCCGCGTGCACAAGGAAATTTTGTAGCCGCGGGGAGCTTCGAGTTGAACTAATTCTTGCACTCTTTGGCGTAGAGGGCTGTTTTCTAGAACCAAGCGGGGAACCAAGCCGATGCCCGCTCCTAGGCTGACCATGGCAATAATACCTTCGTTCCCTCGAACTTCTGCCACAATCTGCGGCGACAAGTTGCGCTCTTTACTCCAAGCGTCCAAGCGTGCGCGCTCTAAACCTAGGGTGGGGACAACTAAGGGAAGCTCCTCGATGCGCGCGGGGCTGCTACTGAGATGTTCTTGCCAGTCTTGTAGATCAAGAGGGCCTATAAAGGCTAACTCTGTTTCTCCTAATATACTAGCGACAAGACCATGGGGTCCTTCTTCTTCTGTGGGAATTACCGCGACATCGACCTCGCCTGTTTCCAACTGGTTGAGGGACTGGGTAGCGTCTTGGGTGAGGAGGCGTAAAGTGACTTGTGGATATTGAGAGCGGAAGGTGGCAAGTAATTGGGGAAGGATAGAGTGCGCAGCTGTTACCGTGCAAGCTATGTGTAATGTACCCGTAGGCTCGGCAGCGTCACTTCTCAATTCGCTCATGAATTCATCCCATTGATCAAGCTGCCTATGGGAAAAAGAACGAAATGATTCCCCGGCTTGAGTGAGGGTGATCTCTCGATGGGCACGTATGAGCAGTTTGTGCTCGACCTCTTCCTCCATACCTTGAATACGGCGGGTGAGGGCCGAGGGGCTCATACCTAGACTTTTGGCGGTATGACCAAAATGCAACGTTTGGGAGAGGTGAACGAAGATCTTGTAGTCGAGAAGTTCCATGAAGTTAGGTTGAACTGAAACTTATAATTGCGTATATTGCAACGAGAGTTCTTAGCCGTTGCAATATTTTGAATGATCCGAAGAATATGGCCAGCTGTGGAGATTTCCCACGATAAAATCGCACCAAAAAGAGAGAATTCTCGAAATATTTAAGGTGGAGAGGTCGTGTCCGTACCCAACAACGAGTGAGTTTTCACTCGGCAAGGGCTGAACGCTGAGCTGCATGTTGGAGTGCTTCCCCTACAATTCCCTCGATTGACCTCCAAAAATGCCAGTCAACATAGTCAATTGTAAAGAAACGATCCAAGCTAGGTACTATGGCCTCATTTCCTCCTCTCGATGATTCACCCTGCAATCCTCTACGACAATGTGGTTCGCTCTTGGTTTCTCACCACAAAATTCGCGCCTTTACTCTGGTCGAGTTGATGATCACCGTGGTGATTATTGGGATCCTAGCAGCCACCGCTGTCGTCGAGTTGGGGCAGCGGGTGAACGTTTCACGCTCGGTCGAGGCAGTGGTGATGCTCGGAGACATGAAGAAAGCGATAGGCATCGCCGGCTTGAGTACGAGTCTCGATGGCACGGGGGACGAGATGAACTCCACGACATTTGGCAGTGGAAAGTCGAAGAGTAAGTCTAAAGCGAAGTCGAAGAGTAAGTCTAAAGCGAAGTCGAAGAGCAAGTCTAAAGCGAAGTCGAAGAGTAAGTCGAAGAGTAAGTCTAAAGCGAAGTCGAAGAGTAAGTCTAAAGCGAAGTCGAAGAGTAAGTCTAAAGCGAAGTCGAAGAGTAAGTCTAAAGCGAAGTCGAAGAGTAAGTCTAAAGCGAAGTCGAAGAGTAGGTCTAAAGCGAAGTCGAAGAGTAAGTCGAAGTCGAAGGGTAGCGGCGATGGGAGCGGTAGCGGTGATGGGAGCGGTAGCGGTGATGGGAGCGGTAGCGGCGATGGTAGCGGTGATGGTAGCGGCGATGGGAGCGGTAGCGGCGATGGGAGCGGTAGCGGCAGCGGTAGCTCGGGAGGTCCTGCTCTTGGTGGTGGAGAGATTCAGAGCTTATGTGGCTCAGCCACGCCTGTCCCCTCAAGCTTTGACAATGTACGAGCGAGGACATACCAGTCGTCGGCTCATGAATGGGATACAGGCAGTAGTACGAAAGGATGGAGATGCTTGAGGGTTGGTCGCAGCGGCACCCAGCGCTATCAATATGGCTATGATTTGGGCGCCGCCTTCACGAGCGATGGTCAAGAAGGTTATACGGCCTGGGCGAGGGGTGACTTGGATGGTGACGCCCGCAATTCATGGTTTCGATTACGCGGCGAGCTCATCAATGGTTCTGTTGTGCACGCGCCGGCGATTGAGATTGTTGATCAAGGAGAATAGCGAGCCTTAGCATTTGCCCAAAATAGACGTTGAGCAAACGTGGAGAATCCCGGGTGAGCGAAATACGTGTTGGACTAGGGGAGTTCGCTGTTTCTGTTGAGAAAGGCGGCGGTATCAAGACATTTGGATTGGGGTCGTGTGTTGCTGTCGTTGCTTATCATCTGAGAACAGGCACGGTGGGCATGGCCCATATTGTCTTACCCGACTCCACTGGCAGCGTCAGGGGCGCCAGTTTTCTGCCAGGCCGCTTTGCGGATAGTGGGATACCCGCTCTTTTTGACGAGATGAATCGGGTTACTGGCACCAAGGGACGCTACGTTGTCAAACTGATTGGTGGGGCTTCGGTTTTGATCGTGAGCCCCGGGGAGAGAAAGATTGATATAGGAAAAAAGAATATTTTAGCGACTAAAAAGGCGATGTGGAAACGCGGCCTTGGTGCCCTTGCGGAGGATTTGGGGGGATGCAAGAGTCGTACGGTATCCATTAGCGTTGGATCCCCTGATGTAAGTATTTTGACAGGCGGGTCCTTGCGTTCGGTTCTTTGAGGGTTTTCGTTGAGAGATCTTGCCCGCTCTTAGTTGATCTCGGGGCTCGCCGTAGTGTGAGCCGTGAGTAATACCATGCGTTGCGCAGATCCTGACATACCTGGAGGCTCAAAGCCTCTACTTGATGTTCTCGTGGTGGATAGAATTAGGGGTCTTCTGAGCGCTGAGGATTATCGCCCTCCCCAGTTGCCAGCCACCGCCGTTCAGCTCATCGAGCTATCCAGAAAGGAGAACATGCAGCCGGGACCCATGGTGGCGCTCTTGGAGCAAGACCCTCTCTTGGCGGCAGATTTACTGCGACTAGCCCAAAGCCCGGTTTACGGCTCGTGCGAGATGCGTACGCTCGATGAGGCGATTGTGCGTCTGGGACTGTCGCGAACCGCTGAGGTGTTTCTGCACGCGGCCCTAGACGCCAAAGTATTTCATGCCTCAGGCTACCAGAGTCAGATGAATGATTTACAAAAGCATTCTGTGGCGGTCGGTCGCCTTTGTCGAATGTTTGGAAAGTTACTTAAAGTACGAAACCCGGCACTCTTTCTATGCGGGTTGCTCCATGAGGTGGGTGCCGCGGCTGCTTTGGTTGCGCTCGTTGACAACAACCCCATTGGGTCCAAGGTTCCTCAGTTTGCCGAGGTTTGGCCGGCTGTGTCCGCAACTCATGAATTTGCAGGGGGCCTAGTAGCGAGAATGTGGTCTTTTCCGTCGCAAATCGAGGAGACGATATCCAGACACCACTCGTTTTTGAATGATGAGGAACTCGATCCTACCTCGTGCGTTGTTTACCTGGCCGACTGGATGGCGAATCACCTGGGCGTTGGTTTTCAAGATGAGCAGGAGGAAGAACTCAACCCCAGAATCCTGGAGAGACTTGCCGTGGACGAGACTCTCTATGAAAAGTTGCTGATTCGGTCACGAGACCTCTTGGAGAGTTCTTGAAATGAAAACTTATTTTATTGCATCAACAAGTTGATTGATATGTAAAAGATGCATATTTCCCGGTAAAAGAGCTAGACTGCGAATAGTTAAAAAGTTTTACTGAATATTTCCCTCCTTTTCTTAAGAAGATGGCGTTTCTTCCGTTGTTTTAGGGGTGGACATCGCGTCTCAAATTGAAACACCTCAAAAATGCCGGCGAGGGCTGGGGCGTTTTTCAAAATTCGACGGTCGAACGGGCATTGCAGCTTGTGTCACGGTGCGCATCGTTTCGGGCGACGGAGAGTCCCCCACCATTTCGAGCGAATGCGATGGTCAAGGCTTTATGCGGTGTATTGATAGGGCCGCCGCGGATGAATTTCAGGATTGGATTCTGAGTGCTGAGTCCGGAGTTCTTTTTGCTCTTCGGGCTCTGCAACTTGAGGCTGTACACGTCACAATTGAACGTATTGAGGGTTTTCCGGCGATTACAAGTTTGGCGGCCGTGGGCGTTGCTGCGGCCTTGGCGGTTTACGAGGCCGTTGGAAAACACCCCCCCGGTTGGTTCGTTTCTCTTTCGGACGAGATGGCTTCTTCTGATGCGGGTGTGCAAGCTAAGTTTTACTTCTGAGTTTCTGTAAGGGGAGGAGATGATTAAGATTCGTCTCGCGCGACCGTGGTGCATTGGGTGCGGATAGTTCCCTATATCGACAGGCGCTCCTATTTGATTCACCGTCTGGAAGAACTTAGAATGCTCGGCCAGGAGCGTAGCGATAGACCCTGCCGCGGGTGCACGGTCCCCTGCCGGCGCCACCAATCAAACTCGTGCGATTGCATGTGCTCCCCTCATTGCCCCATCGTCCGGACGGTGCTTTCTTGTGATGAACAGAGTCCCCTGGAGGCGAGAGTTGCTCCTTTGGTCTACGGGCTCAACGCGCTCGGTGTGGTGCAAACTACGTGGTCTTGCGAGGGGCACGAAAACGAATGTGGGGAGTTGCAACGACTTCCGCGGGTTTGGTTCTATTCTCCCAGTGTGGCTTACGTGGGGTTGGTTCATGACTACGTTTACGGCCTGCACCTGCGCCTCTTGTTGGGCCGTGAGTGGCGAGTCACCACGGTGGGGCAGATCAATTCGCTGGAGTGCCCTCTTTTTGCCCTTGAGCCGGGGGAACCTTCAGTAAATAGCAGGAAAGAACCAGAATTGAAGGGGAAAAGCACCTCTGCCCTGGGCGAGTTACACCGCGACTTATCCCAACTAGCGAAGTCTTTTGAGGGTGATGTGCGCACCATGGCTCGCCAAGAGGTACAAAAAATTGAAGCGTTCTTGTCGAATTGTCCCGAATCAACTTAGAGCGCCTTTTCGTTTGAATACACTAGAGGAGGGCCCCTTGTTCGTGAGTCGGCTTCCTTGATTATTCTCTTCTGCCTAATGAACCTCTAACTCAAACTCTTCGTGGGCACGCAAGTAGGCTTTTACGAAGTCTGCTTCAGTGATAATTCCACAGAGTTTGTGGTTTTGCACCACTGGTAGACAACCTATTTTTTTAGTAAGCATTATTTGCGCAGCTTCTTTTAGCAAGGTGCGTGGGGTAATGGTGACTACGTTTCGTATCATTACCATCGCAATGGTACGCCTTCCCTCAAAATTGGGAGTTACCGCCTGGAGGCCTAGGAGCTCACGCCGGGCGATGATACCTCGAATTGAACCATCGCGTCCGACAACTGGTAAATGGCGAAATTGATGCTTTTCGAATATCTCGAAAGCAACGGATAGATCATTGATAGGAGAAACCGTGACTAGGTCGCGAATCATCCACTCGGAGACATTGTGGTCGCGCACTGGCTCTCAATAGGGTTGGGGTAGGTGATCACCGGGGCGTATGTCGTAGCCGCTCCAGCCTTGGGTGGCCGTCAGTATATATTGGGAGGCCAGAGCCATGCTCAATGTCGCCACGACGAGAGCAAAGAGCACGCAGAAGTCAGCGAGAATATCCTGCCTGTGACTATGAGAAGCGGAAATGGCGCGATCTGCGAACCAAAGAGCAGGAAGCCCAAAGAGGGGAGAGATGGGGGCCGCGAAGAACATACAAATCAGCGAGAGTGCCATGAGGCACACACTGGCTGATGAGGCCAAGAGAAACTCGGGGCTCATCGAATGGGACGTATGTGTATTTGCCATGACTCCCTTCCTCTCGTCCTACCCTGACTCACCTGAACGGAGTCGTCGGGACGAGCTTGAGGGGGAAGGCATGCCCTTCAAGGCAATAGTTTGAAGCGCATGGCCCATCATACTTCTCAAGAATTGAGTCAGGGCACCGTTTTGTTGATCATCTCCAAGGATAGGAGGACTCGTGGACGTAAACCAAAGGAATGGTTACTCGCTCTCACGGCGCTTGAAATCGTCGAAACAGATCACTGAAAGTCGCCCTCAAAGTGTGGGGCCTCGAGATCAGGCTTTTCTCAAACCCCAAGGGTCCTTGGCCTCGCTATTGAGGTTTGACCATGCGGCCCTCGCAGGTTGGTCGATGCGCCCGAGCGGCCCTGCCCTTTCCCCCGTGCAAGTACGTGCCCTTGCTCTCGTGATGGAGAGCGTGGAGGCTTTTCGGCGGAAGCAAGAACGTGAGCGTGTTCGACGCATTCGTAGAACTCAGGAGCTGGCTCGCGTGGCCCCTGCGCATTCTATTCGCACGGCGACCGAAGCGTGGAGTCAGGAAAATCTCCGAAGGAGAGAGAATGGTGATAAATATTGCGCAAGAGAGGTAGCTATCAGTGAGAAACATTTAGCACCCAGGGAAGCTCAACCCCAGTTCTATTGGCAAGAATGTGAAGAAATTGCTGAGTTTGATCTTGATTGTGAGCTGAGCTCTCCCGAGGGATTTGTTCTCAAGGTGAGCGCTCATGTTGTGCTTACTCGTCGCAGCCCCCAAGCAAGCGAGGTTCAGGTCGAGTTGCAAGTTGGCGATGGGAAGACGCACGCGTACTCGGTCCATCGTCATTGTCACCCAGAGAATACCCGCAAGGGCTCGGAGCCTCCTCCTGCCCGGGGGACTCATTTTTGGTTGGGCTAGGTCCACGGCTTCAATTTAGCGCGTCATTTTCTTTACAAACACGACCACAAAAAGCGCAACGGTAAAACTGCCAATGAAGGCTTGTACAATGGCAAGGGCGCGACTGAGCCCAATGGGGACGACGTCCCCATAGCCACGAGTCGTAGACGTGAGCGCGCTAAAGTACATGGAATCCATCAAAACTTGGAGGTTCTGTTGAAATGACGCTTGGAGTTCGAACATGTTGGGTTCGCCATGTTTTGCGAGGCCAGAAAAGAAGTAGAGGCTGCCAAATCCTAAAATAACAAGTAGAGAAAATGCCACAACTCGGAGGGGATCTTCCCCATACCCGCAGACTAAATCTGCTGCCTTGGAACCAGCTCGTCTCATTGACAAAAGAGGCAGTTGCAGGCGCCGCATGGTCATTTCTCTTTGATAGAAGCCTCCAGCCATTTCAAAAAGTCCTTGCCCCTCGGCTGTCAGGCGGAGATGCCTCAATATTTCTTCGGCTTGTTGATGCAGTTCGAATTTTTTATCAGGATTTTTACTTTCGCGGGCTTGTCGCTCTTGGAGAAGCTCTCTTCCCCAGATCACATTTTCAATCTTGGCGTCCTTGAAATTAGCTCCCAATAGATTGCAGTCGGTGAGGTTCGCGCAATGTAGATTTGCGTGTTGAAAATTGGCCTTCATGAGCGAGCTTCTAGACAAATCGAGCTTGAAGCAATGGGCAAATTCTAGGTTTGCATGATAGAGATCTGTCTCATGCATCTCGTAACCAATTTTCGAGTGTCGGCGCACTAGATCGATACCAAGCAGGGCCGCATGGGAGAGTTGAAATTGATACATTGGCTCTTCCGTTCGCGCTCGACTCTCCAATTCTGATTTGAGGTCTAACTGGGGCGGGCTTTCGGTGCGAAGCCATCCCTTTCGACACCAATGCACATCTGTAACAGGCTCTCCTTCTGGTGGATCTGACTCGGTGTTCTTTACCTTTCGACTCACGGGCAAAGAGCCTGAGGCCGGAGCCAACGTGGCCCCCGGAGGCCCCAGCTGGGCCACTTCGAGAAATGTCGGTGCATCAACTTCTTGCGCCATACTTTAAACCGTTCACGAACCAATGATCGGCTATTGGAGAGCATTGTTGAGAAAAAGAACTCAAAATCGCCACGGTTTATTCTTCCGCCGGCAATAGTCCAGAATCTGCAGGGCAAAAGCCTGGGGGGAATACGGTTTGTCGGCAATAGATAGCGTCGTCAAATATGGCTCCGTCGAGACGAGCATTGCTCAAGTCGGCTTGACTGAGTCCAGCTCCGCGCAGAATACAATTTCGCAAATCTGCCTCTCTTAAGTTGGCCTTACTCAAGTCTGCCGCGGAGAAGTTAGCGTCTCTCAGGTCAGCGCCTTGTAGCGACACCTTTCGCATTTGTGCTCCACAAAATTTCACCCTTCGAAGAAGGCTCTTTTCTAGGTCTGCCCCATTGAGTTGAGCGCCCCGCAAGTCAGAATCATTCAACGCCGTTTTCTGGAGATGAGCTCCCTGCAAGTTCGCACCGCTCAGATCGACCTGGGTGAGGTGGGCGCCATTGAGATAGGCACCAGAGAGTTCTAAATTGGGAAATCTTCTTTCGCCAACTTCGTACTTGCGTATAAAGGCTCCATCTCGTTCACCTGCCTCATTCGGTTTTTTCACTAGACTTTCGCCTGGTTTCCCAGCACCCCTTTGGAGGCGCGTCCGACAGTATTGGTTCCTATCTTTTGAATGATTGCGGGACCAATCATTTCGAGAGAGAGCTGGGTTTCGACCCCTCCTTTTTCTAGGGCAACTTTGGGCATGCCGTAAATGACGCAGGTCGCTTCGTCCTGGCCGAAAGTATGGGCCCCGGCGTCTCGCATCTTTTTGAGACCGATGGCCCCATCAGCTCCCATGCCTGTTAGTATGGCTCCTACGGCGTTTGAGCCAACCTGCTCTGCCACTGAGGTAAAGAGAACGTCAACGCTGGGACAGTGGCTACTCACTTTATCGCTTCCCTTTACCTCGACTTTATATTGACCACCGCTCCGGGCGACGCGCATCTGAAAACCTCCCGGAGCGATAAGACAACGCCCTGGAATCACTCGATCACCGTGTTTTGCCTCGCGTACCTCGAAAGGACATTCCTTATTGAGACGCTTGGCGTACATCTCTGTAAATTTGGGCGGCATGTGTTGCACAATTACAATGCCCGGTGAGTTTGGAGGAAAACTCAAGAGTACTTCTCTCAACGCCTCGGTACCCCCTGTAGAAGCGCCCAGTGCAATGACTTTATCAGTGGAACCTTTGAGGACTGTGAGAGGTGCAGTTTTTATTCGCGTCTCGGACTTCCTCTTTCCGACTCGCACTTTTGCAAAGCGATTCGCTCTGATCTTTCTACCCAATTCACCGATTACCTGATTGAGAGAAGAACCCACATTTGTGGTGGGTTTTGCAACAAAATCGACCGCTCCTGCGTCGAGAGCGTCCAATGTTGCTTGAGTGCCTCGGTCGGTGAGTGAACTGACCATGACGACTGGCATTGGATGCTGTGGAATCAACTTGCGCAAGAACTCGATACCGTCCATTCGCGGCATTTCGACGTCCAATGTCATCACATCGGGGTTTTTTGACATAATCATGTCACGGGCCACGTAAGGATCAGAAGCGGACCCGACGACTTCAATGTCTTTTTCTTTATTGAGACCGTTGACTAGTACCTGACGGACTAGGGCTGAATCATCAACCACGAGAACTTTGATTTTAGCCATATATGCCCTACAAGAATTCTAAGAAACCTTCTTGTAGACTCCTGGTTGAATGTATTTGAGAGTGCCAATGTCGCGGCCAAGACTTTCGGCCAGCCCCACAAATAGATAGCCGCCCACCGTGAGACGAGTACATATTTTTCGCACGACATCAGCAGTCGTGGGCGCGTCAAAGTAGATCAAAACGTTGCGACAGAAAATTATATCAAAGGGATGGCGAAACTTGTACACCGCATTCTTTAGATTGAATTTTCTGTACACCACATCACCCTTGAGCTGGCGCGTGGCCTCAAGCTCGCCGGTAGTCGTTTTGGTGAAGTACTTTTCTTGAAAGTCATGGGGTAAATCTTTTACTTCGCTCGCATCGTAGCGACCCAAAATGGCAGTATTGAGTGCCTGATCCGAAATATCTGTTGCCAGTAAGCCGGCGTTCCACTTGCTATACCTGTTGCCAAAGAAACGCCTTTGAATCATCGCAAGGGTATAGGGTTCGTGGCCGCGCGAAGCGGCGCAACACCACATGCGCAGTGAGTGAGTACTTGCGGAGGTGCCGCTTGCCTGTAACTTCTCTGTCACCTCCGGTAAGATCTTTTCTTCTAGCAGCTTGAAGTGCTCGTGCTCTCTCCAGAAATAGGTGTGGTTTGTCGTGATTCTGTCCACAAATGCGGTCATTACGTCGTTTGACGGCTTGTTGAGGAGTGTGCCTGTGATGTATTCGTGAAACGTGTTGTAGCCTGCGTTTACCACAAGGGGACGAATGCGCTGCTCGACCATGACACGCTTGGCATCACTTAGGTGAATGCCCAGGCTCTTGTCGACAAAATCTTGGAGTTCAGAAAACTCCTGAACGCTGAGTGTGGGGAGAGACATGGTTTCTTAAAAGTTTCACAAATCGTCGCACAATAGCTGATAGAACAGCCCGACATGAATCGTGCCGGGCTGTTCAGGGCCTGAGGCTAGTATTTTCCGAAGTCTCCTGAGTCGAGGGAGATATTGGGGCCTGCAGACTGAGATTGTTCGGGTTGCGCGCCGCCAACGCCTGATTGAATGACCTGAGCAGCGGCCTTCTTTCCCATGAGCTTTTCAACATAGCCCTGGAGCATGGCCATCATCTCAGGGGTCATGCCATCGACACTTTGTGACTTTACTTCGCTGAGTTTAAACTTGCCTATCATGGCCTGCATCTCAGTTGTCTGACCATTCATTTCCTCTGCGGATGCAGCGCTCTCTTCTGAGGTCGCCGTATTGCGTTGGGTGACTTGATTGACTTGATCCAGCCCACCATTGACTTGGTTGATTCCCTCTGCTTGCTCGTTTGAAGCTGCGGCAATCTCGGCTACCAAATCGGTAACCTTTCCTACATCATTTACGATGGCTCCCAAAGCGGACGCCGTGTCTTGGGCAATACTGGTTCCGAATGAGACTTTCTTAATTGAGCCCTCAATCATATCTGTGGTTTCTTTGGCAGCTCGAGCGCTCCTTGCGGCAAGGTTTCGTACTTCTTCGGCCACGACAGCGAATCCCTTTCCGTGAACCCCGGCTCTTGCAGCTTCTACTGCAGCGTTGAGGGCAAGAAGATTCGTTTGAAACGCAATCTCATCAATTACCTTGATAATCTTAGAGATACTTGTGGAAGCGTCCTCGATTTCTCGCATGGCGACTAGCATTTCGTTCATGCGTTCGTCCCCCGCCTTGGCGCCGTCTCGTGCTGTCACCGCAAGTTGATTGGCCTGGGTAGCGTTCTCAGCATTTTGGGTCGTCTGCGTGGTAATTTGGCTCATCTGAGCGGAGATCTCTTCTATGGTCGCAGCTTGTTCGCTTGCTCCCTGACTGAGATCTTGAGCGGCCGAGGCAACTTGACTGCTGCTAGAAGCGATTTGATCTGCAGAGTTGGTGACCTGGCCGAGCAAGTCGTTGAGACCATCTAAAGTACTGTTGAGCGCATCCTTGAGTGCACCGTGATCTCCCTCGTAGTTTTCTTCGACGTAGGCGGTGAGATCACCCGTTGCCACTTGGATGAGCTTTCGACGAATATTTGCCACAGGACCCATGATGGCGTCCAAAGTACTGTTCACTCCTCCAATGATTTCGGCGTAGGCTCCTTCGAATGCGCTCGCGTCTGCTCGGTCATCGAGTTTGCCGATTCGTGCGCTCTCGGCGAGTCCTGACATGACAGATTTAAATCGTCTCAGTAGTTCCGCAATACCGTTAACATTGTCTCGCATGGCGTTCAATTCCTCGTTGAACTCTTCATCAATGTTTACATCAACATTGCCACCGGCAACTTGTGTGAGTGCTTCTTGAACGATTTCAATGGCTTTTTTTGCCTCGAGATCTCTCTTTTCGAGTGCTACTGCTTCGGTCACTACATTCCAAGCCAGGGCGGGTGCTGTATACTTTCCGTTCTCGTCATAGAGAGCGTATACTTGTAGTTGAAGGGTTTCAGGCCTAACCGATATTCGCGTTTCGTAGGGAAGATTTTTCGGGTCGGCCAGTAGCTTGCGTTGGTGCTCTGGTTTCTTGTGGAAGATGTCGATGCAAGCGCCCATGATCTCATCGGCTCGAATGGGTAAATATTCTTCGAGGGCCGCGAGTGTTTCGATTGCTATGGGGTTGGCGTAGGTGATGCAAAACGTTTCTGGATCGATGAGCATTGTCGGATTTGGTGCGTTGTCGACCACCGACTTTAATTTTGCGGCTTCTAGAGCCGCTGATTTCGCCTCCTCGGCTGCCCTGACCTGTTCTGTGACAACCTCCCAAGAAAGGGCAGGACCTGTGTACTTTCCATTCTCATCTCGAAGAGCAAACACCTGGAGCTTCAGTTTTTCAGGTCCTACATCGATATTGGCAATGTAGGGTAGATTTGTAGGATCGCTCAGTATCTTTCGCTGCCTTGACGGTACTTTGTGGAAAATATCGATGTTGGCCCCAACAATTTCGCTCGCCTTGATAGGAAGATACTCTTCGAGAGTAGCGAGGGTTCTTATTGATACATCGTTAGCGTATGTGATATTGAAATCCATATCGCAGATCATGGTAGGATTGGGGGAGTTATCGACTACACCTTGAATCTCAGCGGCGCGAGCCGCAGCTTTCTTTTCGCGTTCTTCTGCCTCAATTTGCGCCGTGACTACCTCCCAAGCAAGGGCAGGGCCTGTGTAGTTGCCTTCTTGATCTCGAAGAGCAAATACTTGTAGTTTGAGTTTTTCCGGACCAACGCTAATCATTGCCTCATAGGGCAAGTTGTTGGGATCGCTAAGGATGCGCCGCTGATGTGCTGGTACTTTATGAAATACATCGATATTGGCGCCGACAATCTCGCTCGCCTTGATAGGTAGGTGTTCCTCAAGTGTGGCGAGAGTCTTGATCGAAATTTCGTTAGCGTATGTGATATTGAAATCCATATCGCAGATCATGGTAGGATTGGGGGAGTTATCGACTACACCTTGAATCTCAGCGGCGCGAGCCGCAGCTTTCCTTTCGCGTTCTTCCGCCTCAATTTGCGCCGTGACTACCTCCCACGAAAGAGCTGGCCCGACGTATTCTCCACTGTCATTCATGAGCGCGTAGACCTGAAGGCGAAGCTTTTCTGGTCCCACGCTGATGGTGGTGTCATAGGGAAGGTTTTTGGGGTCGCTGAGAATGCGCCGTTGATGAGAGGGGACTTTATGAAAGATATCAATGCAGCTGCCGACGATCTCCGACGCCTTACAGGGCAGGTGTTCCTCGAGAGTCGCCAAGGTCTTGATGGCGATTGCGTTCGCGTAGGTGATGTTGAGATCTAGGTCGCAAATCATGGTGGGCTTTGGCGAGCCCTCGACGGCCATGAGCATTTGACTGTCCTCGGAGCCGCCCTCGACTGCAGTGTAAACCACCAAGAAGACATCCCCTTCATCGTTTTCTTGAGGTTTTCCGCGTAGGGTGAAGGTCTTGTTGTTGAAATCGACCTCGCATTCCGAGCTCTCTCCGGACATGAATGCTTCTTTGAGTGGATTCTCCCTGCCGCCACCTCCCAGGAGGTTCCAACCTTTTTTTCCTAGGACTTGGCTAGAATTCTTTCCAATCAGTTCCGCCGCGGCTTCGTTAAAAGCGACTACTTTACCGCTTTGATTGAGTGCAAAGGCTGCGAGCGGCAGTTGATTTAGGTTGATATTTTCATCTTGCATGTTGTGTTCCCCTCAGAATTCTCAAAAATCTATTTGTGTATTGGTGCGTGTTGATTGCCTAGGACGGACTGGCATTTCCATTGAGTAGCGCGGCTTCTCCCGAGTCCAGGAGTTGTCGCGCATCGAGAATTAGTTTCACTTCGTCCCCGACTTTACCAAGAGCCTGAATGCATCGACTCTCCGATGACTGGCCGAGAGAAGGAGTGGGCTCGATGGCGTCTTCTGGCAGGTCGATCACTTCACTCACCGCGTCTACTACTAGTCCGACTGTGGCGGACTCGACCTCAATCACGATAATACATGTGCGATCGTGATATGCTTGTTCCTCCAATTGAAATCGGGCCCGCACGTCCATTACTGGAATTACCTTGCCGCGCAGGTTGATGACGCCCTTGATAAAGTGGGGGACATTGGGCACTGGCGTTATGCCTTGTAGACCAATTATTTCAGTTACGATGCCAATCTCCAACGCATAGGCCACTGAGCCAATTGTGAAGGTGAGATACTTTGCGAGGGTGGATTCCTCTTCTGACTCTTGTATTTGTTCCAATTGGGCCAATTGATGCTCCTATGCTGCAGCTTCTTCTTGTTTGCGGCTGTTGCGCACCAACGCGTCAACATCTAAAATGAGGCTAATTGCTCCATTGTGAAGAATGGAGCAACCGCCCAGTGAACGAATTCCTTTGAGATAGTCAGGGAGCGGTTTGATAACGGTCTGCCGCTGACCCACTACCTCGTCGACGAGTATGCACGCCTGGTGTCCTTCGGACTCGACCAGAACCAAAATCCCGTCATCCACGCTCAATCCTTCAGAATCTGAGGGGCATAAATCACTAAGACGAGTGATAGGGTAGTGCTCTTCTCGAAGTTTAAGGAGTTCTTGCCCGTCCGATAAAACGGTGAGGCTTTCGGACGTCGCTTTGACCGACTCTTTGATGGAGAGTAGGGGTAAAATGTAGAAGCTCTTGCCAACTCGCACGAGCATTCCTTCGATAATAGCGAGGGTAAGAGGTATACGTAGAGTAAAGGTCGTGCCTCTGCCTACTTTGGTGTCGACGTCGATGCGACCATTGACCCGTTCGACATTTCTTTTCACAACGTCCATGCCTACTCCGCGTCCGGAGATGTCGGTGATGGCGGCAGCCGTTGAAAAACCTGGGGCAAATATCATTTGCAAAATTTCGTCGCGCGTATAGGTGCGATCCGGCTCGGCTACCTTTTTCTTGATAGCGCTCGCAAGAATTTTATCGGGATCGATACCCCGACCGTCGTCTGTGATTGAGATCCAAACCTCGCCCCCTTGATGGTGAGCGCTGAGTTTGAGGTTTCCGGTTGTTGGCTTGCCGGCTGCTTTTCTACCAGGTGAATCTTCGAGGCCATGGTCGATTCCGTTGCGTATCAGGTGAACCAAAGGATCAGCAATAGTCTCAATGACGCTCTTGTCGACCTCTGTTTCTGCTCCCTCGGTAGAAAGGAGTACTTCCTTTTGTTGCTTTTTTGAAACATCCCTGACCAAACGTATCATCTTGCGAAAGGTTGTTTCTATCGGAACCATGCGAGCTTGCATGGTGACGTCTTGCAGCTGGCGAGTGATGCGGTTGAGGTTGAGCGCGGCTTTTTGAAAGTTCTCAAATTCATGCCCTTCAAGATCGGGGTTGTGGGTAACAGTGGTCTCCGCGATAATGAGTTCGCCTACTAAATTCATCAACTCGTCGAGTTTTCTGGTGTCAACTCGAATGCTGTTGGAGACACGTTCTACCCCGAGTGTTGTTTCTGGTTCATCGACGCTGTTGACTGTGCGTGACTTCTTTACTTTTGGGGGAGATTCTCCTTGCGCACTACTTGCATTAACCTCGACAGCAGTCCCTTCATTTTCCACCAAGAACTCTTCGCCAGAGGGAGGTTCTTCGTCTCGCTCTGCCATTGATTCGGGAGCTCGGGAGGCCGAGCTTGATGCCGCCGAAAATAGAGCTTGGAGCAGCCTTTCTTTTTCACGAATTTCACCCCTATTGGTGGTCAAATTCTGCATGCTTTGACGTAGAACATCTAAGGTGGAGAGTATGGTGGTTACTTGGGCTTGTTGAGGCGCGCTTTTCCCTTCGCTCCACTCAAGAAACGTCGATTCGAGGTGGTGAGTGATCTCCTCCATATCGGCGAGACCCATAATCCCGCAGTTTCCTTTGAGGCTATGCATATCGCGAAATGATTCTGCGAGCATTTCAGTAGTTGCAGTCTGTGACTCCCAGGCAAGCAGGGTGAGTTCGATATTGGAGAGTTGTTCCTCGCTTTCAGTGCAGAATTTATCCACCAAGTCAGGCATGAGCATGGCCACTAGTGTGGACGAAGGCCCGTCCATGCTTTCGCTAGGTGGAGGCATTGGGCTCTGTCTGACTGCCGAGTCTCCTTTTTTACTGGACGGTGCCGCTTCTGATCTGGGGCTCAAAGTGATGTTTTTTACCGAGGGCTCGTCGCCTAACTGCGTTTCAGCGTTCAGACGCTGAGTCAGTTCCTTGGCTGAGTCTGCGTAAGAATCTTCGCTGATTCCCTGAGAGAGCCGTTCGAGTGCGGTCCGAATGATGTCGACCGCCTCGCACATTAAATCGATGCGCGGGGAGTTGACTTCAATTTCTCCGTGCCTGAGGGCGTCCAGCAGGTTCTCTGCCGCGTGGGCGACTCGGGTGAGAATAGGTAAGTTCACAAACGAGGCGGTACCTTTGATAGAATGGAGATGGCGAAAAATCGCATCTAAGTCTTCTCTATTGGCTCCTTGAGGCGTGAGTCCAACGATGAGCGGTTCGAGTTCATCGAGTCCGTCCATCGATTCGGTTACGAACTCCTCGATGATTTCTTCGTCCATTTCGCTCACGTCGGCCATCTCCGGGGTGCAGGACGACAGTTTTGGCTAGTCGATAAGAGGTAGGGAGGCGAAATGCTCATCATTTGTCCACAACTGGTCCGTGTCATCAGAAGGCTTCCGGTGGAATCGAAACGGAGGCTTGAGACTTTGTGTTTAAGTCGCGCACCGCGACCATCAGAGTGATATCGTTCCCTGCGAATGCGTGATATTTTTCTGCTTTGGGCAGCGAGCCTAGGCCCTTGCCGGGAGGGGAGAGGTCTAGTTCACTCTCGTCGCTAATATGTCGGGCCAGGCAGCCAGCAATGGTATTGGCTAGCTCCGCAACAACGTCAGCCACTCGGTCGTCACTGAGTTTCTCCTCGGTGGGAAACATGACATTCATGATTTCACGTACCTCGGTTTCATCTGCTGCCACGATTACCTCGAATTCGCCAGGAGAACGGATGGCAATAGTGGCCCAAAAAACCGACTGAGGCGCAGAGAAGTTGGGTGACTCTTGGAATTCTTGAAAGAACATCAATTCAGCGGTTTCGCACAGAACTTCAGCTAGTTTTTCATCGTGCATCCAGTGCCTCCTCGGCTATTGCAATAGCCTGAGCCGCAGCTGCAGGAGTTATTGGTTTTTTAAGAATGAGGCTAGCTCCCAATTCTTTGAGTTCCTTTTCAACCGTTGCATTGACCGCACTACTTACGACAATGGCTGTTGCCTTTGCTCCTGAGTTTTTTCTCATTTGCAAAAAGTGCTTTCCTGTAACGCCTGGCATTACCAAATCTACAATCATGAGATCAACGTCAGGATCCATAAGAGTAGACATGGCGTCCTTGGCGCTTTCATATTCTGTAATTCTCTCGCATTCGAGTCCCGCCATCTCTAGGCAACGGCGAGTGAACATGCGTGCCATGGCGGAATCGTCAATGATGATGACCTTTTTCATACTGTCTCCCATGCCACTCTCCCACTAGAGAGTGGATTTGATTTTTCCATTTGTTGTGATGTTCACTAGATCGCTCCCCACAGTAATCGAAATGCTGCGGCTAACAGTTCCCCCGGTGTCTTCGCCCAAAGCACCCAGACCGCGCTTCCACAGTGCTTTTTTGGCCGCCAAGATATTTCTTTTGCCGATATGCATCAGGGCGTTAGCCGGGGCCTGGCGGAGTACACTTGCGCCTCCAATCAACTTGATAAGAAAGCGACCTTTACCTCCAGTAGCCTTCGTTAGCTCTTCGAACATTGCAACGATTGCGGTGTCAGCAAAGTAGCCCGGTTGTTTTTTTGCTCTTGTTGGGTCACTGTTTGAGTCAGGCAGGACAATATGCGCCATGGCTACAGTGCCCGAACCACCGTGGAGCGCGGTGACCGCGACGCAAGAGCCTAGCCCGAGGGTCTTGATGCAGTCTCCTGCTGTACTTGAGAGTGCATATTCTCCAAGCCCGATGAGTATCGTCGTCACGTTCAGTTCGCTCCCGATGACTCAACGGTGACCTAGTGCAGTCATTAAGACCCCGTCGGTCCTTTTTATTCATGAGCGCTTGAGAGCAAAGTAACAAGGGGGGTTACGACTGTACTTGCTGGGCCGTTGGGGCTTGATAGGGCGAGCTTGGGTAGTCGAATAAAGAGTTCTTTTGTACTCGCCCCGGAGAAGATGAAATGGCGGAAATTCTTGTTGTGGACGATGATACTAGCACCCGCAAGGCGATCGGGAATATTTTGAAACGTGACGGGCATCAAGTTATTTACGCTTCGGACGGCGTGAAGGCCCTCTCTGTTCTTCAGGATAACTCGCAGATTGCTTTGATCATCACCGATGTTGTGATGCCAAATCTTGACGGTCGAGAGCTGGTTGCCGCTATCTTACGAAACGAGGAGTTTTCAAAAATACCCACGCTCATTATGAGTGCAATGGTTACCGTGAAGGAAATAAAATCGCTTTTGGAAATGGGGGCAGGCCGATTTTTGGCGAAGCCAGTTTCACCAGATCGACTCTTGGAGGAAGTTGAGTCGAGTCTTGTACACTCTGTTCGCAGTGCTTCGCTGGCCCAAAGATCGGACGATGGCAAGTAGTGGGTCATTGTTGTTGGCCAGAAATGGAGGTTTAAATTCATCATGACCGAGGAGGAATTTGTACTTGATGATGATTTGGTTGAAATTGTCTTGGCTGAGGCGCAAGAAAATCTTGAGAACGCCATAGTTCTCTTGAGCAGTAAGGAGCGAGAGCCAGAAATGGTGGATGCACTCTTTCGATGTTTTCACTCGATCAAGGGCAATTGCGCCATGGCGCATCGCACGGACCTATCCAATACGGCTCATCAGATGGAGACCGAATTAGACAGAGTACGTACGGCTGGTCGCCCCTTAACCACAGACGAGACGGGGTTGTTTTTGGAGCTCTCAGATCTCCTTGTCCTGCTTCTCACCGAGGCCGATCAGACAGTGCTTGCTCCAATTGACCGTTGTCTGCGAGCTCTCAATGAGAAGATTGGTGGCATTTCTCGGGAGTCGAGTAAGGACGATGGAGAAGGCGTTCCTTCTGACGACCTCATCGCAAACGATGAGGTGCGCGCTCGCGGAGATGGTGAAAAACAAAATGCTCGGCTTAAAGTTGATGTGGGCATGTTGCTTTCTACGATGAAAGTGGCGGGCGAGCTTTTCCAGTTGGACGAGCGACTCAAGCATTTTTCCACGAAGTCCGCTTCTGAATCGAACTCCGAAGGAGACTCCGAAGGAGACTCCGAACTGCGTGATGGTCTCCATCAAATTTCGCGAGAATTTGATGGCGCTATTGAGAGGCTCTATGAACTCCTGCTAGATATTCAAAGGTTGCCTGTCGCGCAGATTGCCTCGCCGCTTGAGAGAGCCGTGCGTGATATCAAACGCAAGACAGGTAAGGAGATCAATTTTACCGTACTTGGTCGCGATTTGCGCGTGGACAAGCAGGTTTTGCAGGTTTTGAGCGACCCTCTGATGCATATGGTGCGTAATTCGGCTGATCACGGAATTGAGATCCCCGAAGTTCGCTCGCGGAGTGGCAAAGGGGTAGAAGGATCCATTACTCTCCAGGTGGAGGACCTAGACGATATTGTGGCTGTTACCATTCAAGATGATGGCGCGGGCATAGACGTTGAACGAGTTAAAGCGAAGGCTATTGAGCGGGGCATTGTGAGCGCGTTGGAGGCCGAGAAGCTCTCGCAGGATGAGATTGTGGAGTTCATCTTTCATGCGGGGTTCTCCACCGCTGATGCCGTGAGTGAACTTTCTGGCAGAGGTGTGGGTATGGATGTGGTGATGCAGCAAATTCGTGCCTCTGGTGGAGCTGTGATTACAACAACTGTTCTGGGAGAAGGGACCACGTTTAGACTTGAGGTGCCCAAAGCGGGATCGCCCGTCACTGACGGTCTAGCGGTGCGCACCGGGGAAACGATACATCTCATTCCCATGAAGAATGTGGTCACTTTTGTGGGGCGCAAAGAAATGTGCGTCTGGCGACAGCCGGATAACCAAGTGCTTAGTCGGGTGGGGGAAGATGTGTATCCTGTTTTGCGCGTGCCGGGCGAGCCAGATGCCCTGTGTCTAAATAGTTCTCGAACTATTGGTGTATTATTAGAAGACAGGCGCGGTGAGCGTGTCTTAGTTCCGGTCGACGATGTCCTGGGCAGGAGGAAAGCCTTGGTGCAAAGAGTGGATAAAAAGGCGGGGGAAGAGTTTGCGCGTTCGGAGGTTTGCATCTTGGGTGATGGTACCATGGCTTTTTCGTTGCATATTGACAGTCTAATGGAAGATCGGAAGTTGATTTGGCGCACTCCCGCAGATGATACCTTGGGGCACCATATAGAGACTGAAGTGCGTGATGCTCATAAATTATCAGAGGCCGTGTAAGGGGTAGATCGTGAATGATAGTGAAAAAGAAACGGGTAAGGCGTTAGTGGGTGATGTTAGTGTTACAACGGTGAGTCGCTCGGTTGCGCAGGTGTTTGACGACTGTGTTACATTGCAAGATGCGCCTCTTTTGCTTCATCTAGTCAATGGTTCTAATGGAGAAGCCCTTAGGGCAGAATTGATGCGACTTATTGAGCGTTTTCTGCCCAATCGAGCCCCTCGCGAGAAAATGCGCGTCATTGGCAAGCTGATTCGTGTCGTCGGAGGCGAAGAACTCGAGGAACCGGTGGTGATTCGTGATATCTCAGAGAGTGGGGCGATGTTGGCGATATCGACTTCTCTGGGTATCTCCGCTTCAGAATTGGCGCGAGTTAAACTACGTCTAAAAATTCCAGGTTTAGGCGACGCTCTTGTCAATGCTCGACTGGTTCGAGTTATTCAAGCTGATGAGCGATTCATCCAGGCCGGTTTTCGCTTCGAAGAGCTTCCGCCTCCCACGGCCCAAGCGCTTCACACTGTGCAGCACACGCACACCATGCGGGCCTCTCAAATAGCTCAGGCACGCATCAGTCAGTATGCTCCAGGTGTGTCTGGCGCTCAGGGTATGAATGCAGAAAAAGAACATGAACCTTTGGGGCCCTCCTTGAAGTGAGAGAAGAACGCGCGAAGAGAGACCCTAACTATGGCCGGGGTGAGGTTTCCCTGGACTTGAGCGGATTGGACATGCTCGACAGCGATGAGGTTCTTGTCCGTTTGCGGAGGGTATTTGAGTCACCTCTCTACAATCCACCTCGGCTTCCCGCCTCCGCCGTGAAGCTTTTAGAGTTGTGCCGCAAACCAGACGTGCAGGTGGGTGAAATTATCCCAGTACTAGAGGATGACCAATTACTGGCGGCAGAATTAGTGAAGTTGGCTCAGTCGGCTGCGTTTGCTGGCTCTGGCACTGGGGTAAATTCGCTGCAAGAAGCAATCGTGCGTTTGGGGCTCAAGCGCACCAGTGATATTTTTCTGCAGGCGTCTCTCAATATGCGGGTCTTTCGAGCCAAGGCATATCAAAAACCCATGGAGGCCCTTCGAAAGCACAGTGTGGCTGTGGCTCATATTGCCAGGCAGGTGAGTCGTGACACGGCTCTATTTGACGAACATGCCTTTCTTTGCGGGCTTTTACATGATGCTGGGGTGGCGGCTGCTTTGATTGCTCTAGGTGATACCCCCCGAGGAGTGAAGCCCCTGCCATTCGAAGAAATTTCTGACGCAGTCGGTATGGCCCATAGCCTTGCTGGTGGTGTGCTAGGGCGTCTTTGGGCGCTCCCCCCCGAAGTGGTTTTTGTGATGGAACATCATCATCATTTTGTCATCGATGGCCATGCTCATCCTACTTCTGCGGTGATAGAGCTCTCCAATCATTTGGCAGAAAGTGTCGGTTGTGGATTTGGTCAAGAGTCCCACCCGGAATCAGTGCTGAAGGCCCTCTCGGTGCTGGAGCTAAAATCGGCTGATTTACCCCGCCTTGAGGATAGAGCTGCAGAGATCGTTGCGAAGTTGGGCTAGCCCCTAGAGCGTCGAGCTGTTTGAAGGAAATACTCGGCATTTTGGCCCACCTACAGATTGTAGAGGTGGTCCGAAATGCCGCACTAGCTTCAATTGTGCCACTTATCAGCGCTCTAGATGTCTTGGTGGTGGCGACAACCGGTAAACAGGTCGGCGCTCTAGTTGTTCAAAATTTAGGGGAGTGCGAAGAAGCCTTTCAGGTCGCCGAAAAGCTGATATAGCGCTAAAAAGCTATGAGTCGTATCTATCGTTCGCTCCCGCCCAAGGGAACCAAACTCGGAATCGCATTTTCAGGCGGTTTGGACACTCGCTGTGCTGTTGCCTGGCTTTCTCGTCAGGGAATGGAGGTCCATTGCTACACGGGCGATCTCGCCCAGCCCGACGAGGAGAACCCGCTAGAAATTCCGCCTATTGGCATGTCCCATGGGGCAAAGAGTTCTCAGTTAATAGATTGTCGTGAGGCGATGGCTCGCGAGGGCGTGGTTGCCATTCAATGCGGAGCTTTTCATCTGAGCAGTGGCGGAAAAAAGTACTTCAATACCACCCCTTTGGGCAGAGCCGTTACAACTACAGCCATTATCCGCGCGATGATGAAAGATGATGTACATGTTTTTGGGGATGGCAGTACTTACAAAGGAAACGACATTCAGCGCTTCTATCGCTACGGAATCCTGACCAATCCTAGTTTGAAGATTTACAAGCCATGGCTTGACCAAGCATTTGTTGATGCATTTGGTGGTCGAGACGAGATGAGCGATTACGTGCAGTCTCTTGGACTAGACTACACGATGAGTAAGGCAAAAGCTTATAGTACGGACTCCAACGTATTGGGTGCGACTCATGAGGCGAAGGATCTTGAATTCTTAAAGAATGGTATGAATATCGTGGAACCCATCATGGGGGTGAAGCCTTGGGACCCATCAGTTGAGATAAAGACCGAGGAAGTTACCGTCGAATTTGAGCGCGGTATTCCAGTGGCCATCAACGGGGAAAGATTTTCTTCCTTGATTGACATGATGCTCAAGGCCAACGAAATTGGCGGTCGACACGGTCTCGGTATGAGTGACCAGATAGAAAATCGCGTCATTGATGCCAAAAGCCGTGGTATCTACGAGGCTCCTGGTATGGCTCTCTTGCATGCGACCTATGAGCGACTATTGAGTGCCATTCACAACGAGAACGCTCTGGACCAATATTTTACACTGGGTCGCCGACTTGGTCGCTTGCTCTACGAGGGACGTTGGTACGATCCGGAGTGCATGATGCTTAAAGACGGACTGACTCGCTGGATTTCTCCGGCGGTCACAGGAAGTGTCACTTTAGAGTTGCGCAGGGGGGACGACTACACCATCGTGGACACTCAGGCGGAGTACATGAGCTATGACGCCGCGAAGCTCAGCATGGAAAAGGTCGAGGACCCACCCTTTAGTCCAGAAGATCGTATTGGGGCTCTTGAAATGCTGAATCTCAATGTAACTGACAATCGCGAGTTTTTGGTACACCACGTCTCTTCAGTCAATCGACTTTCTGCAGGTGCGCCTGGCGGAGTCTCGGGCGTACTTGGTTCTAGCCTGAGCGATTTGATTGAAGAACAATAAACCCAATTCGAATCCCGCGACTTAGAGAAAAGAGCACCCTGAGAGGTGCTCTTTTTTTGTGAGAGTGCCCCCTTGGACCTGGGGAACTTCGATTTTAGAATGCCTTTGGTAGCCCAAGCACTCGTTGTGCCACATAGGTGAGCAACATATTATTAAAAACGAAGACCGTGCTTTCACGAAGTTTTCTTTCAATATGCATCTCGCTTGTGAGAGCCCATCCGCCAAATGTCGTCATCGCCGCGCGCGCAGTTTCCCAGGCAGCTTCTGACGAGAGTATTTTCGCAAGGGCCGAGCGCGCTCCAGCCTCTTTGCCCTTTACAAGGAGACGAAGTGCATCGGCTCGCATTAAATCGGCTGCTTCTACTTTTGCGTAAGCTAGCGCCAAGGGGTATTGAACTCCCTGGTTCTGGCCGATTGGTCGGTTGAACGTTTGGCGTTCTTTTGCGTGCTCTAAGCTGCGATCTAGCATAAAACGCGCATTGCCGATTGCTTCTGCAGCGGCGAGAATACGACGGGGGGCAAAACCTCCCATTAGGCAGTCAAGACCTTGGCCAGGAGCTCCGATGAGAGCTGAGCTAGGTAGGCGCGCGCCATCGACGAAGAGGGTTGTGGTCATCCTATTCACAATCATGGGCAAGGGACGCACTTCGAGCGCATTCGCGACCTCTTCAGTTCGCAACAGAAAGAGCGTGGGGCCCGCGTCTGTCGTGACCAACACGAGGAGTAGATCCGTATGTTCGGCCATGGAGATGAACATCTTTTTGGCTTCGAGAACCCACGTGTCGCCGTCGAGCACGGCTGAACTCTGCAAGGAGGACATGTCTGCTCCGCTATCCGCTTCAGTGGCTGCGACGCTGAGGCAACGTACTTTTCCAGCGGCGATGTCTGGAAGTAGCAGCTTCTGTTCGTGGGAGCCATGGCGTACGATTGTTCCACAAATGCTCATTTGAGCATTGATAGCGGCGGCATCTCCTCCGGCTCGATTGATCTCTTCAACAATAATCGATGCCGCCTCGGGGCCAGCGTCGGTACCTCCCCATTCGTCGGGAATCATTGTTCCGAAATACCCAGCCTCTCCCATTGTATCAAAAAACTGGGTAGGAAAGGAACGTTCTTTGTCTATCTCCAGCCAGTAGTCGGGATCATATCCCTTCATGATACTGCGGATAGATTGTCTGATAGCTTCGAGTTCGTGAGCGTCGATAGTCAACTATTTGGAGTCCGTGTTGTCGGCACCCTGATGGGGCACGATATCGAGCCTACCATCTAGAACCGTCAGCACTACCTTCAAACCGGCGGTGAGAATCAGGCCTCCAAATGCCCAGATCCCTGCGGTGATACGCCATTCTGTCAGAGTGGGGACGTACTCGACGATTTCGTGCAAGGTAGAAGGGATAAATCCGGCCACGATGAGTCCCATGCCTTTTTCCAGCCAAATCCCCGTGAAAGCTGACGCGCAGGCTAGGTTGAGCAGGGTATGGCGGCTCTTGTTTTGCTCGTCGCGGGGCCAATAAAGCAGAATAGCAGAGAGGATATTCAGAGCGAGGGCAGTCCACACCCAAGGTACAAGAGCGTAGCTACCGTGGGATCCAAAGAACGAGTACTTGAGGGCGGCGGCGTGGGAGCCTCCCGTGTAGAGTGCCGTGAACGCTTCAGACATGAACATAAAGAGGTTCAACAATACGGTTACTTTGAGTATCGAAGTAAGCGTTCTTATAGGACCTTCAGAGATCTTCGCTGTCGTCACTCCTCTCAATACCTGTAGCAAAATAATAACAAACGCTGGTCCAGCTGCGAATGCTGTCACAATAAATCGCGGAGCGAGTAAGGCTGAATTCCAAAAAGGGCGTCCACCTAAGCCGCTATAGAGAAAGGCGGTCACCGAGTGAATTGATACTGCCCAGACAACAGAAAGCATGACAAATGGCAGATACCAAGATTTTGCGGGCTTCTTATTGAGAAAACGGGTGTAGAGAAGATATCCAGCGATATGCAAATTGATGACTAGATAGCCGTTGAGGACAATTACGTCCCAAGAGAGCATCGAGATGGGCCAGTTGAATCGCCCAATGCCCGGCAAAAGATGCCAAAATCTATCGGGGCGACCTAAGTCCGCAACGACAAACATTAAGCTTACTATTATTGCGGATATAGCGAGGACCTCACCCACTATGACGACGTCGTGCATCTCATCATCGTCGTAGAGGTAAGCCGGAATCACCATCATGACGGCACCAGCGGCCAAGCCTACGCCGAATGTAAAGTTGGCGATATAAAGAGCCCACGAAACATGGTCACTCATGCCTGTGAGGCCCATACCATCTCTCACTTGTGAGGCCCATGCCGAGGCCCCAACGAGAGCGATAGATGTGAGTACGAACATCCATGAATAGAATCGCCAATCGCCACTTGTGCTTGCGGTGATGATTTTCCAGAGAAATTGCGGATAGCTCAGGACGTGTTTGGGGGGAGTCATCGGTGAGACCTCTCTCTATCAGCCATCAAAATAGTAGTAAAAACGCGGTTGGGTTCCGAGTTCTTCTTTAAGAACAAAGACTCGCTTATTGGCTAAGACCCACCTGATATCGCTTTGAGGATCATTGAGATCTCCAAAAACACGTGCCCCGGTTGGGCACGCTTCTAAGCAGGCCGGGACTTTGCCTCGTCGAGTGCGGTGCAAGCAGAACGTGCATTTCTCCATCACACCTTGAGGTCGTATGCGGTTTGATAGATAGCCTTGATCCGGGTTAATCTCTTCGGTGGGCACCTCGGGGGCGGTCCAATTAAAACGTCGAGCGTGGTAGGGGCAAGCCGCTTCGCAGTAGCGGCAACCGATGCACCAATCGTAGTCGACCACAATGATGCCGTCTTTTTCTTGCCAAGTTGCTTCCACCGGACAGACCTTTACGCAGGGAGCATCTCGGCATTGTTGACATTGAATGGGCATATAAAACTTATCATCTGCCGGTACTGGATGATCATAGTTTGCATTGCCGTTCTCTAGGTCGAGGCTGCCTTTTTCCATCTCGAGCACTCGAATGTAGGAATTATTGCTGGAGCGGTCGTGATTGTTTTCTTGGTGGCATGCTTCGGCGCATTTTCTGCAACCAATGCACACACTTAGATTGAGCGCATAACCGAACTCAACACCTTCAATCGGCTGGTCGGCGGCGACTCTTATATCGTCTCGGCCGGCTTCACTATTGGATTTTACTTCGATTCGCTTGAGCACCTTCTTAAGTTCCAGCTTATCCAATTCACGGAAATGCTTCTGAAGAAACTCGTCAGCTGAGATGTTTTCGGCCCATTGTTGTAGGGGGCGAGTCGCATAGGCGAAGGCTCCAGCCCCCAGGGTTGAACCAGCCATTTTTAGAGCAACGCGGCGTTTCATTGATGCCTCTTTGAGTCTTGATTGGAGGGAGTTGCACCGCGGTCCACTGGGCGTCGGGCTGGGATCACTCGGGCAATTTGTGGTGTGTGTGGGTCGTGGCAGTCCACACAATGATTCTTTTTCTGCGCCCCTCTTGAAAGGTCCCAATATCCGGTTTTTCCGCCATGGGCCCCATGGTCGTAGGCTACCCGTTTGGGGCCATGGCACTGGGA
>Ga0256845_1000387_pt1 | contig 42348 bp, 40 predicted proteins | sample RiftiametaG_FD_189101 | JGI IMG/M metagenome (GOLD analysis project Ga0256845, IMG submission 189101) | Tube worm associated microbial communities from hydrothermal vent at the East Pacific Rise, Pacific Ocean - Riftia | ecosystem: Host-associated > Annelida > Integument > Unclassified ...
GTGTTCCAAGGGTGAGAAAGTTCCCAATTGGAGTGGAGCCATTCAAAACCTATCCATAAAACAGCTAAAGCAATATAACCTCTTTTTGTTCCGAGTCTTTTTTTAGCAGTATGAAACCAAAAGAAGATGATTGCCATAAAAAAAGTGTAGATAATAGCAACCATAGCCATTCCACCTGCCGAAGCAAACCAAATCCACCAAAGTGTAAAAAGATTAAACGTGAAAAAAGCAGTGTATGCACTAAAAAAAACGTGTCTCGATTTGTATTTATCTAAATTTTGAGAAATCGTGTGCTCAACATATAGTAGTGGAATTAGAGCAATAAAAAATAATGGAGCTAAATTCCCTGTAGCCGGCCAAGAAATCCCCATTAATAGGCCACTAAGAATTGATAATCCTGCTAATTTTAACTTTTGCATCTTGTAAAAATAGAGAATAGAGATTAGAGGAGAGAAAAAAGATTTGGAAAAATGAAGCAGAAAGTTATTGTAGGTTATTAAAAAAGCAAATGATTATTAGTCAATTATTACTTTTTCTTCGTTGTTGTTCGATTTTAATTAGCGCCAATTCTCTTCCCGTTTGTCCTGCAACAGAAGTGTTTTCTTCAGCTCGTCTAATTAAATAAGGGGTTACATCTTTAACAGGTCCATAAGGAACGTATTTGGCGACATTATAGCCTGCTTCACCCATATTGTTACTAATATGATCACTCATGCCAAGTAGTTGAGCAAAATAAATTCGATTATCCGTTGTGCTAATGTTATGTTGTTGCATTAATTTGATTAAAATTAAGTTGCTTTTTTCGTTGTGAGAAGCGCAGCAGAATGCTACTTTTTCAATATTCTCAATACAAAATTTCAAAGCGTCATTGTAACCCTTGTCTGTATTTTCTTTTGTCTTTTGCATAGGATCTTCATATCCCATTTTCTTAGCACGATTTCGTTCTTTTTCAATGTATGCTCCTCTTACTAGCTTCATTCCGATAAAGAAATTTTCTTTTTCAGCAATAGCTTTTAGGTCTTTTAAATATGCAATTCTGTCCCAACGATACATCTGAGCAGTATTGTAGACAATTGCTTTTTCCTTGTTGTATTTGCGCATCATTTCTAATGCAATATCATCAATAGTGTTTTGAATCCATGTTTCTTCTGCATCAATGAAAATAGGTAGATTGGCTTTTTGTCCAGCAGAACAAATAGTATTTATTCTATTTGTTACCCTTTCAAATTCGGCTTGTTCGTTTTTGCTTAGTGCTTCCTTTGCGTTTACTTTTTCTAATAAATCAAACCTTCCGAACCCTGTTGGTTTAAATACCGAAAAGGGAATGTTTGGATTGCCATTAGCTTTTTTTATGGCAGCTAAAGCTTCTTGTAAATTTTCATCAAAAACAGTTTCTTCTTCTTTACCCTCAACAGAATAATCTAATATGGTTTTTACGTTTAGTGTGCTTAGTTCTGCTATTTTTTGTTCGCATTCAGCAATGCTTTCTCCTCCACAAAATTGTTTAAAGATAGTCGCCTTAATAATTGGTATTGGAAACCATAAAGGCATAAAAATTTTTAGAAGTACTGGTCCAATTTTAATTAGCCAGTTCCAGCCAATTATTTTAAATAGCCAGTAACTTCTAGTTAAATCAGCATTGCTTTTTCCAGAAAAAGCTATTTCGGTATTGTCAAAATCCATCATTAAAATTTAATGAGTAAAATTACAGCACGAAATTAGTAGAAAATATGATTTCACTCAGTCATAAATAAGTTATTTTTACAAAAAAATCAGCTAACAATGTCTATTAATAATATTGTAAATATTAAAACAAAAGAATCTGAAATCTTTATTGGAGCTGATGTTTTTAATGTGTTAACGGAATATTTAAGACCTTATGATGGGTGTAAGATATTTATTTTGGTAGATGAAAATACATTGAAGTATTGTATTCCTGAGTTACTTCTCAAAAATAAAGCATTACATAATGCAGAGATTTTGGAAATTGATAGTGGAGAGGAAAACAAAACACTTGATATTTGTTATCAATTATGGAAAACCTTATCGGATTACAAAGCTGATAGAAATTCTTTGTTAATAAATTTAGGAGGCGGAGTGATTACGGATATGGGAGGTTTTATTGCTTCAACATATAAAAGAGGGATAGATTTTATTAATATCCCAACAACTTTATTGTCTCAGATTGATGCTTCGGTTGGTGGTAAAACGGGGGTTGATTTTGAAGGCTTGAAAAATACGATTGGTGTTTTTAATGAAGCAAAAGGGATTTTTATTTATCCTGATTTTTTAAAAACATTAGACAAAAGACAAATGCTATCAGGGTATGCTGAAGCATTAAAGCATGGCTTGATAAAAGATGCAAACTATTGGGAAGAATTAAAACAAGGTTTGTTATCAGATTCGGGAGATTGGTTAGGATTGATTACAACATCTATCAATATAAAAAATGAAGTTGTTATTAATGATCCGTTTGAGGAAGAGGAGCGTAAGCTCCTTAATTTCGGGCATACAATCGGTCATGCAATAGAAAGCTGTTCTTTAGAAAATGATAAAATTCCATTGTTACATGGAGAAGCTATTGCGATTGGGATGATTTGCGAAAGCTATATTTCAAATGCAACTACAGGGCTTTCGGCTGATGAATTAGCTCAAATAACGACATCTATATTGAACTTTTACAAACCTTATCAATTAGAGGAGTCAACTTTTCATCAGTTTATAGAATTGATGGGGAATGATAAAAAGAATGAAAATGGTGAAATTAATTTTACGTTATTATCTGAAATAGGGACTGCTTGCATTAATAAAAATGTTGGCGTAGAGTTGATTTTAGAAAGCTTCAATTACTATAATAATCGTATAAAAATCCCTCTTGGAGAAGAGGGGAAGGGAGATTGATAATGTCTATCACATTATCACATCCATCACAAATAGTTAAAGGAGAAATTAATCTAACCCCTTCAAAAAGTGAAAGTAATAGGGCGTTGATTATTCAAGCGTTATGTGAGGGTAATTTTGAAATTAATAACCTTTCAAATTCTAATGATACGGTTGTGTTGCAAAAACTTCTAAATTCTTCAGAAAAAGAATTGTCCGTAGGATTGGCTGGAACAGCAATGCGTTTTTTAACAGCTTTTTTATCGATAAGCAAAGGAGAAACTGTTTTAACCGGGGAGCCCAGAATGAAAAAACGACAAATAAGAGTGTTGGTTGATGCTTTAAGAGGGCTGGGAGCTGAGATAGAATATTTAGAAAAAGATGGTTATCCTCCGATAAAAATTATTGGGGTAGCATTACAGGGTGGAAAAATCACTATTGATGGAAGTGTAAGTAGTCAGTATCTTTCTGCTTTATTGATGATTGCTCCAAAGTTGAAAAATGGACTTCAAATAGTGTTTAAAGGAGAAGTTGTTTCCAAGCCATACATTAATATGACTATTGAAATGATGCGCTATTTTGGAGTAACTGTTCAATGGGAAGAAAATACAATTACTGTAAAAGAGGGAAGTTATAAGGCTAAAAATTTTACAATTGAAGCTGATTGGAGTTCCGCCTCTTATTGGTATAGTATGGTGGCTTTGGCAAAAGAAGCAGATATTACGTTGTATGGTTTGCAACAAGAAAGTTTGCAAGGCGATTCAGTAGTACGAGAAATCTATAAAAACTTTGGAGTAGAAACGGAGTTTATTAGTGGAGGAATTCGACTAACAAAGATGTGTCACACTGAGCGGAGTCGAAGTGTTGTCGAAGGCTCAGAATTGAAAATGGATTTTATCAATTGCCCAGATATAGCTCAAACAGTTGCAGTAACTTGTACAGCTTTAAATGTAAAAGCAAAATTAACAGGGTTAAAAACATTAAGAATAAAAGAAACAGATAGGATTTTCGCTACTCAAACAGAGCTTAATAAATTGGGATTTAATGTTGAAGTTGATGGAGATGATATTATAATTAATTGCCTTTCCCGCGCAGGCGGGAATCTTTTTGAAAAAGGGCAAAAGTTAATTAAAACCTACAACGACCACCGAATGGCAATGGCTTTTTCTCCATTAGCGTTGTTAGGAGAAATTACAATAGAAAATAAAAATGTGGTAGCTAAATCTTATCCTAGTTTTTGGGAGGATTTGGAGGGCGTTTGGTTTCAGAAAAAATAAAAAATGAGGAATTCCCAGATTTATTCTGGGATCTATTTTTAAGTTGTAAATTTTTCTGAAACAGATTCCGCAACAAGTGCGGAAAGGTGCTACTTTTTTATTTTTTTTCGATTTTCTTTATTTGAGTATTAAACTCTTTTATAAGATTTTTTATTTTAGATGTTAGATTGGGATTTTTCATTCTATTTTAATCAAATTTATTGATTAGAAATTCTCAAAATCAACTCAGCCAACCTATTAGAATATCCCATTTCGTTATCGTACCAACCAACCAATTTTACCATGTGTCCGGTAATAGAAGTAAGTTTAGAATCAAAAATACAAGAGTAAGGATTTCCGATTATGTCAATAGAAACAATAGGGTCTTCTGTGTATTCTAAAATTCCTTTTAAATAAGAGTCGGATGCTGTTTTAAAAGCGCTATTAATTGCTTCAATAGTAGTATCTTCTTTAAGTATTACACTAATATCTATTAAAGAACCATTTGGTACAGGAACCCGAATTCCACAACCCCCAATATTACCTTCTAAATCAGGAAATATTTTTGTAATGGCTTTTGCTGCTCCTGTTGTAGTAGGTATAATAGATTGTGCTCCGGCTCGTGCTCTTCTTAAATCTTTATGTGGAGCATCGTGTAATGTTTGATCACTAGTATAAGAATGGACTGTGGTAATGTAAGCACTTTCTATATGGTATAAATCGTGTAATACTTTAATTAGTGGTGCTGCTGCATTTGTAGTGCAAGAAGCATTTGAAATTATAGTTTCCGTTCCATCAATGTTATTATCATTAATTCCTAAAACAACCGTTTTTATTCCATCACTTTTTGGAGGTGCAGATAGGATTACTTTTTTTGCTCCAGCGCTTAAATGTTGTGAAGCCAATTCTTTGGTTAAAAATAGACCTGTACATTCAATAATAATATCAATGTTTAGTTGTTTCCAAGGTAGTTCTTTAGGATCTCTTTCATTTATAATTTGGATGGACTTTCCATTAATTGATATAGAATTATTAGTAGAGGAGATTTCACCATCAAATTTTTGATGTACAGAGTCGTATTTTAATAAATGGGCTAATGTGTTTGCATCAGCTAAATCATTTATTGCCACCAATTCAATATTGTTGTATTGTTGAATTGCTCTTGTTAAAGTTCTCCCTATTCTTCCAAAACCATTTATTGCTATTCTTATCATATTTTAATCCTTTTGTCACGCTGAGCTTGTCGAAGTGTAGCTTAAAACAAGCTGTTTTGTTTTTGAAACATTCCGATTGTCCTTCGATAAACTCAGGATGACATCGGAATTTAAATTAACAATGTCTTACAAATGTAATTATTATGCATAAAAAAAGGCTTTCTGAAAAGAAAGCCTTTTAAATATCTATAATATCAAATCTTATAAATTAGCTACGTGCTTTGTTAATTTAGATTTAAGGTTAGCAGCTTTATTATTATGAATAATATTTCTTTTAGCTAACTTGTCTAACATTCCAGAAACTTTTGACAACATTGCTGTTGCTTCTTTCTTGTCAGAAGAATCTCTTAATGCTTTAACAGCATTACGAGTAGTTTTATGTTGGTATTTATTTCTTAGCGTTCTTGTCGCTGTTTGTCTTATTCTCTTTAATGCAGACTTGTGATTAGCCATATCTTTCTTTTTTACTTAATTTTTAAGGACTGCAAATGTAATGATTTTTTATAAAATCCAAACATTTTATAGTTTCTTTTATTTTTTTAATGACAATCCTTGTTTAATGTTGTTTCTATTGATAATTCTACAACCGACCATGTTTTTGTAACTCCGTCCTCACCAGTGTGTAGAGCTCCGCAAACTTCATTTAGTGAAGAAACTGCATTTTCAGCACTAAAATCAATTAAATCAATTCCGCCCATTAATACAAGTAGAGCGTCTTTAAGTGTGTAGTTTAGAATTACTTCCTGCTCAACATTATTTAGTGTTAAATAAAAAGTACATGTCCCACTTTCGTTATTTCCTTCTGCATTTTTCACTTGACCAATAATAAGGTCAGTAGCATCCATTGCTCCAAAAAATGAATTAATAATTTTTGTATCTCTATCTTCGTTAGCAGTATTTGTACTTGAAGTAGGGATGTTAAATTTTATTGTTTTTAAAATATCTGTAATTTTTGTTGATTTTTCTCCTACAGTAACATTAACTTGATTGAACTGCCCGCCAACAGGTTTTTTTGCTGTTGTTTTGAAGGCTGTCCAACGAACTTGAGTTCCTGTTGCTTCGTTATAAGAGTAAAAACAAATATCTTCTGTTGCTTCTGTATCAGTATTACTTTCTGAAGTTTTTGTTTCTTCACCACCACATGATGTGATTGTAAATGCTGCAAAAACAGCTAAGGGTAAGATTAATTTTCTCATTTTAGTTTAAGTTAGATTAGGTGTCAAAGCTAAGAGATATAATAGAATAAAAAAAGCCTCACTTACTAGTAAATGAGGCTTTTGAGTTTATTGTTTTAATTTATCCTAAAAAAGGATATCTATAATCAGTAGCAGGAACAAAAGTTTCTTTTATTGTTCTTGGACTTACCCATCTTACAAGGTTTAAGTAAGAACCAGCTTTATCATTTGTTCCAGAACCTCTAGCTCCACCGAAAGGTTGTTGACCAACAACAGCTCCTGTTGGCTTGTCGTTAATATAGAAGTTTCCAGCAGCCCCCTCTAAAGCTTTAGTCGCTTGCCCAATTGCATATCTATCTTGTGATAAGATAGAGCCAGTTAATGCATAATTTGAAGTTTTATCAACTGTTTTTAAGATACCGTCAAAATCATTTTCATCATAAACAAAAATGGTCATTACAGGTCCAAAAATTTCTTCACACATTGTTCTGAATTTCGCATCTGTTGTAACAATAACTGTAGGTTCTATAAAATAACCTTTCGATTTGTCATAACCACCACCGCAAAGAATTTCTGAATCATCTCTTCCTTTTGCGTAGTCAATAAAGCTAGCAATTTTATCAAAACTTTTTTCATCAATTACAGCATTAATAAAGTTTCCGAAAATTTCTGGAGAACCCATTTTAAAAGAATTTACATCTTCTTTTACTTGTGCTAAAACTGCTTCAGAAATGTTAGAAGGAATGTAAGCTCTAGATGCTGCTGAACATTTTTGTCCTTGGAATTCAAAGGCTCCACGAGTAATTGCTGTAGCAACCATAGGTGCTTGAGCAGATTTGTGAGCTAAAATAAAATCTTTACCTCCTGTTTCACCAACAATTCTTGGGTAAGATTTGTAGTTGGCGATATTGTTACCGATTTCTTTCCATAAATGTTGGAATACTGCTGTAGAACCCGTAAAGTGTAATCCGGCAAATTCTGGATGTTTAAAAACAACATCTCCTGCTTCTGGTCCGGCACAATAAATCATATTGATAACACCATCTGGTAAACCAGCCTCTTTAAATAATTCCATTATTATTTGTGCGGAGTATATTTGTGTGTCAGAAGGTTTCCAAACCACAACGTTACCCATCATTGCAGGCGCTGCACATAAGTTAGCAGCAATAGATGTAAAATTAAAAGGAGTAATTGCAAAAACAAAACCTTCTAAAGGTCTGTATTCTAGCCTATTCCACATCCCTGGTAAAGAGTCAGGTTGTTCAGCGTAAATGTCAGTCATGTACTGAACATTAAATTTGAAGAAATCGATTAACTCACATGCTGCATCAATTTCTGCTTGCATTGCATTTTTACTTTGACAAAGCATTGTTGAGGCATTCATTCTTGCTCTGTAGGGTCCAGCCAATAGTTCAGCTGCTTTTAAAAAGATTGCAGCTCTATCTTGCCAAGGAGTATTTGCCCATTTTTCGCGAGCAGCCAAAGCTGCATCGATAGCTTGGCTTACATGCTCACCAGTTCCCATGTTAAAATGACCTAACAAATGTTGGTGGTCATGTGGAGGATGCATGCTTATTTTGTTGTCAGTCCTAACTTCTTTGCTACCAATAAACATAGGAGCATCTATCTGAGACTCTTTCATTTCAGCATAAACTGCTTGTAATTCTTCTTTTTCTGGGCTACCAGGAGCAAAACCTAAAACAGGTTCATTATCTGCAAGTGGTACGTTAAAAAATGCATTTGCCATTGTATATTTTGTTTTAATTTGTGTCTAAAAATAGAGTTGTAAAGTTATGAAATTTATAGGGAAACAACGCTTATCGTTTGAAAACCCGTAGTATAAAAAACCCTAAAATAAATGAAAGTAAAGCGAATTTTAGTGGGTATTTTCCACTTACAGGCTCAGGAGTTGTTGTGGGGGTGAAGCTATTTAAAACAGTATAGTTGTCACTGTTAAAGATTAGTCTTTCTAATTCAATAATTCGAACTTTAGATTTTGTTTTTTCTTGAGAGATAGATGCTAGCGAAGTGTAGATTGGTTTTTGATTAGAATGGAACTGATTTTTTATAAGCGTGTTAATACTGTCTAATTCGTTTACTTCAGAAAGCAATTCTTTTTTTTCAGACCTATATTGCTTTAAGTTTGCTTCTTTTAGTTGCGTACTGTAAGTGTTATTATTTAGGTAGTTGACGAGAATGGTTTCAATTTGTTTTAAACTATCAGTGTTATAGATGTATAGGGCTAATTTGAAAATATTTTGATCTTCATTCTTTATCCTTACTTTTATTTCGGAGGGAATAAGTTCAAGACTTTTTATGGCAGAGGAAAGGTTTGTATCTAACCCGATTTTATTTAGTTCGTTAAAGTTGGATTCATAGATTAAGGAGTTCAATCCTGAAACCATGTTTTGAGAAACATAATTGTCAATTTCTTTAGACTCAATTACCATTTCACTTTTATATAAAGGAGGCTTATTTGCTTTGAGGATATATCCAGCTATAATACCTATTAAGATAAAAGAAATAAACCATATTTTATTACTAGTAATTAATTTAAAAGCATTGTTAAGTACGCGATAGATAGGTGTCTTTTTAAAAGCACTATATAAATCAATTAAATCAATTTCGCCATTTTCCATTCTAAATGAATTAAGTTGTAACTGTTGCAAACTTAAACAAAAATAAGAGTTTAAAAGGAGGGTGCTTATGACTTTTATATGTAGTTAAAATTATTAACTTTGCTACTCTTATTAAACCATATAAAAAGATGTTGAATAATAAATCAATTTTAATAACAGGAGGTACAGGTTCTTTAGGGAAACAACTGACTCAGACTATATTTAAAAAGTGGCCAGACGTAAAACGTTTAGTTATCTATTCTAGAGATGAGCAGAAGCAGTTTCAGATGGCGCAAGATTTCTCTAACGAGGACTACCCTGCTATTCGTTATTTTATTGGAGATGTAAGAGACAAAGATAGGTTAGTGAGAGCTCTAGAAGGCATTGATGTTGTAATTCATGCAGCAGCAATGAAACATGTTCATATTGCGGAGTATAATCCAACAGAGGCAGTTAAAACTAATGTTGATGGAGCACAAAATGTTATTGAAGCTTGTTTACAGACAGATGTGAAAGATGTTGTAGCATTATCGACAGATAAAGCTTGTGCACCAATTAATTTATATGGAGCAACTAAGTTGGTTTCGGATAAATTATTTATTGCAGCAAATAACATTAAAGGAAGTAGAGATTTAAGATTTTCAGTAGTAAGATATGGGAATGTAATGGGTTCAAATGGATCGGTTATTCCGTTCTTTTTAAAGAAGAAAAAAGAAGGCGTTTTGCCTATTACAGATATGGAAATGACTCGATTTAATATTTCTTTAGACGGAGGTGTTGACATGGTTTTACATGCATTGGAACATTCAATGGGAGGAGAGATTTTTATACCAAAAATACCATCATATAGGATAACGGATGTTGCTACTGCTATTGATGCAAGTTGTGAGCAAAAAGAGGTAGGGATTAGACCTGGAGAAAAGTTACATGAAGAAATGATAACAGCTTCAGATTCATTTTTTACTTATGATTTAGGAAAATATTATGCAATTCTTCCTTCTGTTCCTGTTTTTGATTTGGATGAGTTTATTACTCGTTTTAATGCAAAAAAAGTCCCTCAAGGGTTTTCATACAATAGTGGTACAAATGATGAGTGGGAGACTGTAGAGTCTATGCAGCGACTAATAAAAGAGCATGTTGAATTAACAGATTAATATTATGAGCAATAATACTTTTCATATCCCTTATGGGAAGCAGTATATTTCTCAAGAAGATATAGACGTTGTTGTTGAAACTTTAAAGGCTGATTTTTTAACGCAAGGACCAAAAATTGCAGAATTCGAGGAGAACTTCGCAAATTATGTCGGTGCAAAATATGCTGTTGCAATATCAAACGGAACAGCTGCGTTACATTTGTCTTTACTTGCTTTTGGCGTAGGGAAAGGAGATCGAATAATTACTTCTCCAATTACTTTTGCAGCATCAGCTAATGCTGCATTATATTGTGGTGCTGAAGTTTTTTTTGCAGACATTGATCCAGAAACGTATGTTATTTCAATTGCTGAAGTTGAAAAATTATTAAATAGTCATCCAAAAGGATATTTTAAAGCGATAGTTCCTGTTGATTTTACAGGTTTTCCTGTTGATGTAGAAGCATTGAAAGAGCTTGCTCAAAAATATGATTTATTTATTTTAGAGGATGCTTGTCACTCACCAGGAGGATATTTTATAGATAAAAACAAGAATAAACAATTGTGTGGTAATGGTGTTTTTGCAGATGCAATAGCATTTTCTTTTCATCCAGTAAAACATATTGCTGCAGGTGAAGGAGGTATGATAACCACTAATGATGAAGCATTTTACAAAAAGCTGTTAATGCTTCGGTCGCATGGAATTACAAAAGAGAACATGACTTTTGATATACCTAATGCAGAAGAACAAGGAAGTTGGTATTATGAAATGCAGACGTTAGGATATAATTATCGTATTACTGATATTCAAGCAGCACTCGCAAATAGTCAGTTGCAAAAGGCAGAGAAAGGAATTGTTCGTAGACAAGAAATAGCTGATAAGTATAGAAATGCTTTTGAAAATACGAGCTTGAAAATGCAAAAAAAAGATGAAAGGTATTTTAATGCTCACCATCTTTTTGTAGTTGAAGTGGAAGATAGAAAAGGGTTGTATGATTTTTTAAGAGAGCATAATATTTTTAGCCAGATACATTATATTCCTGTTCATTTACTGTCTTACTATAAACAATTTGGATGGAAAGCAGGAGATTTTCCGAATGCAGAAAATTACTATAAACATTGTATTAGCTTGCCAATGTATCCAACACTTACAAACGAAGAACAGGAGTTTGTTATTAACAAAGTATTAGAGTTTATAAGTGGGTAATTTAGCGATCATACCAGCTAGAGGTGGTAGTAAACGTATTCCACGTAAAAATATAAAGTCATTTTTAGGCAAACCTATTATTGCATATTCTATAGAAACAGCATTGAAAAGTGGTGTTTTTGATGCCGTAATGGTTTCGACAGATGATGAAGAGATAGCTGAAATAGCAAGAAGCTTTGGAGCAAGTGTCCCTTTTTTAAGAAGCGGAAAATCTTCAGATGATTATGCGACTACTGCAGATGTTGTTGAGGAAGTGCTGTTAAGTTATAAAGAAATTGGGGTTGAATTTGAGTTGGGATGTTGTATCTATCCTACAGCCCCATTAATTAAAAATGATAAATTGAAGGAATCATTTGATTTGTTAACTAGACAATCTTTTGATACAGTTTTTCCAGTAGTACAATATTCTTACCCGATACAAAGAGCAATTAAAGTTGATGAGCAGAATAAAATGAATCTATTTTTTGATGAGTATAAGAATTCTCGTTCTCAAGATTTAGAAGAATTATACCATGATGCAGGACAATTTTATACTTTTTCAGTTGCTAAGTTTTTAGAGAAAAAAGAGTTATGGACTCAAAATACAGGAGTAATTGTACTGGATGAATTAGAGGTGCAAGATATTGATACAATAACAGATTGGAAATTAGCTGAACTTAAATATGGACTCATACAGAATACTAAATAAACAGTCTTTTAGTAAAGATAGTTTCAGAATTGTTCCCATTCGTTATGAGGATAGATTTGAAATTATGAAATGGAGGAATGAGCAGATTCATCATTTAAGACAAGCTGCACTTTTAACTGAAAAAAATCAGGAAGATTATTTCACAAATATTATTTCAAAATTGTTTATTCAAGAGCAGCCAAATCAATTACTTTTTTCATATTTAAAAAATGATGTTTGTATAGGATACGGAGGTTTGGTTCATATGAATTGGGTTGATAAAAATGCTGAGATTTCATTTATTATGAAGACCGAATTGGAAAAAGAGCATTTTGAATTTCATTGGAATACTTACCTTGAATTAATTGAAGATCTAGCTTTTTCAGAATTAAAATTACATAAGATATATACTTATGCTTTTGATATAAGGCCTCATTTGTATAGTGCGATAGAAGGAGCTGGCTATAGTAAAGAGGCTGTATTAACAGATCATTGTTTGTTTGAAGGGGAATATAAAGATGTAATTATCCATTCTAAAATTAACAACAACATTTAAAGATATTGAGAAATAATTTACAAATAAGAAAAGCAAATCTATCGGATGTTGATTTAATTTATAAGTGGACGAATGATGAATTAGTGAGAAAGCAATCATTTTCATCAGAAGAAATACCTTACGAATCTCATTGTGAATGGTTTCGAAAAAAAATAGAAGATAAGAATAGTCTTTTTTTTATTATTGGGCTTGACAATATTCCTGTAGGAGTTGTGAGGTTTGATGTTAATGATGAGGGGTCTACAATAGGTATTTCTATTGATAAAGAGTTTCGAGGGAAAGGGCTTGGTAATGGAATTATTAAAATTGGAGTTCAATCATATTTTAAAGAAAATGAATTTCCTATTTTAGCTTCAATAAAAAAAACAAACGGAGCTTCCATAAAATCTTTTGAAAAAGCAGGGTTTTATTATTTAAAAGAGGAAGTAATAAATGGAGTAGAGAGTGTTGTTTATCAATTAAAAAATAGTCATGAATAGTTACCTTTCAAAAAATAATAATTGCTTTATAATTGCTGAGCTTTCTGCTAATCATGGTGGAGATATAGAGATTGCAAAAGAAACAGTAAGAGCTGCTAAAAGAGCTGGGGCAGATGCGATTAAATTACAAACTTATACAGCTGATACGATTACTTTAGATGTGAAAACTAAAGACTTCGAGATAACGCAAGGAACACATTGGGATGGTCAGTATTTATATGATTTGTATAAAGAAGCTTCATTGCCATGGGCTTGGCATGCAGAGTTGTATGAATTGGCAAAAGAGGAAGGGTTAGTTTGTTTTTCTTCACCTTTTGATAAAACGGCTGTTGATTTTTTAGAAGAATTAGGTAATCCTATTTATAAAGTTGCATCATTTGAAATTACAGATACTCCGTTAATTGAATATATTGCATCCAAAGGGAAACCAGTAATTATTTCTACTGGAATTGCAGAAATTTCAGATATAGAATTGGCAATTGAAACGTGTAAAAAGGTAGGTAATAATCAAATTACTATTTTAAAGTGTACATCAGCATATCCTGCTTTGGCTGAAGATGCAAATTTGGTTACCATTCCAGATATAGCTGAAAGATTTAATGTAGATTCAGGGTTATCTGATCATACTTTAGGAATAGAAGCTCCAGTTGTTGCTGTTGTTTTAGGTGCTAAAGTAATTGAAAAGCATTTCATTTTAAATAAAAAAATCGGAGGGCCTGATGCTCACTTTTCTTTAGATGAAAATGAATTTTCTGAAATGGTGAAAGCTGTACGGAAAGCAGAGCAGATGATGGGGGTGGTAGACTATAAAATGACAGGAAAGAAGAAAAAAAGTAGAGAATTTTCACGGTCATTGTATGTTGCTGAAGATGTAAAAAAAGGAGATATAATAACAATTGAAAACGTACGGTCTGTTCGTCCAGGATATGGAATGCATCCAAAATACTTACAAGATATTTTAGGGAAAACATTTTCTGAGAGTCTTTTAAAAGGAGAGCAAATGAACATGGACTGTGTTCATAAGCAAGGTTGAGTAAAATTAAATCTATACTAAAGAATAATAAAAAGTTATTCAGTTTTATCGGGCTAAGTTATTTCGATAAGATAGTGATTTTTCTGTTACCATTAATTGTATTGTCCTTGTTTGAGGACAAAACAGTTTATATAAATATTGAGTATATCTACTCTTTGGTGGTAGTTATAGTCCCTTTTTTAGATTTAGGATTATCGGGTTATTTCTTTTACGCTTATCGGAACAATGATAGTTTTAGGAAGGTTATAGCAGATGTGATTAAACTATTTCATTTTATATATTTAGGAGTATTTATTATTGGTATTGGTTTAATAGGGGTTCATTATTTTGTTTTTCCATTTGAAAAGCATATTATTTATGTTGTTTTTCGGTCAATATTTATATTAACATTTACATTTTTAACATCTTATTATCGTTTAATAAATAAGCCACAAAAAGCTTTGTTTGTAACGCTTTTTGCTAATTTTATTTCGTTATCATTTTTATTATCATTTTTCTTTTTTGGTGAAGATTTTAGTTTGTGGTTAATTTTTATTGGGCAAATAATTTTTTGTGTTTTTTACTTTATTAAAGTCTTAATGAGAATGATTAGAAAATGGGTGAAATCGTATCAACCATTTTCTAAGGTAGGGCTTATAAAAAAGTCTATTCTATTTTCATGGCCTAATATAATTCAAGTATTTATTCTCATGTATGTTGCTAGTTATGGTAAAATAAATGCAATAGAAAACATGACTGTAGACAATGGAGTGTTACTGTCTTTATCTCAACGATTTAGTATGTTAATTCATTTAACCCATAGTGCTGTTTTAGGTTTTTTGGTGAAAGATATTTTTGTTTCGAAGGATTTGTTTGCGATTAAAAAAAGCATTTTGTATAAATACTTAAGTTTGGTTTTTTCAGCAGTTATAGCGGTTGTAATCATAATTGTTGGATACTTTTATTTATATGAGAATGTATATGGAATAAGATTTTTACTATTAAATATTAGTTTGGTGGTTGGTTATACATTTATGTGGTGCGTACTTTCTTATACCGAAATATTTTATGGGCGAGAGAATAAGAATATTATAAAATTGTACTTGGCCATTATTAACGGAATCATCTTTATAACTATATTTAATATACTTAATTACGACTACATAGTAAGGATAACTTTAGCTATGTTTGTTAGTACACTAATTACACTTTTAATAAGTATTATAATTCTAAAAAAAAGGAAATATAAATTGGTCTAAAGAATGGGTAGATTAAAGAAAATATTGAATAAAAGGCTGAGGAAATTTTATTTTCAGAGACGAGTTTATAAGAATGTAAACAGAGAAAGAATAGCAAGAAATCAAGCTAAAAAAATTGGAAAATCTGAATTTTTTGGAGAATCAATTTTAGAAAACACGCCTAATCTTGACGAGGTAAAGAGTTTAGGTTATACTAAATTAGGCATTGTTATTAGTGCTGAAAAAGTTGAGAAATTAGTTAGTGAACTAAATAAGTTAGACTGTTTTGATCCGTATAGATTGGAATTAAACCGATTTAAAGTAGGTGAAGTTTCTCCTTTAACGCAAGTAGCCAATTATAAAAGAGAAGATTTAGTTTCTATTAAAGAAATATTAGAGATAGCAAATGATCCTAAAATTTTGGCTTTTACTCAAGATTTTTTACAAGCGACACCTACAATAAGTAATATTAATGCATGGTGGTCTTTTGGAGAAAAAGAGGCTGCAGAGCAAGCTCAATTTTTCCATAGGGATGTAGATGACTATAAGTTTATAAAATTGTTTTTCTATTTAACAGATGTTGACATGGAAAACGGACCACATGTTTATGTCGAGTCTTCAGCTAATGATGATAATTATAAGAAGATAAGGCGTTTTTCTGATGAGGAAATTGAAAGTACATATGGAAAAGGTAAAGTGAAATATTTTACAGGAAAAAAGGGAGAAGCTTTTTTTGTAAATACATATGGTATACATAAAGGTTTATTGCCAGAAAAAGGAAAGCGTTTAATTTTACAAGTGCAATATTCAATTAATGAAGTTGGTATTGAGAACTATGTTCCTAAATCTATAAAAACGGACTATAGTAAATACGTTAATCGTTTATTAATTAAGTAGAATGGCTATTTATAATGCACCAATAATAAAGTACTTTTTTGGAATATTATTTTTCTTTGTAAAACTATTTATGAAAATAGGAAGCCTGTTGTCTCCTGCTATCAGTGCTGTAAGATTTCGGGCTTTAATAAAAAATGCTGGGAGTGGGTGTTCTTGTCCTTATACTGTAGAGATTAAATACCCAGAAAACATAAGTATTGGAAATTCAACTAGGATTGGTCCAAAATCTACACTTGGTGGGTATGGCGGGATAAAAATTGGTTCTAATGTGGTTATATCTAAAAATGTATTGATAGAATCTGCGGGATTAGATTTTAAAAATAACAGTATTCCGTATAAGCATAAGGCAATGCCAATAATTATTGAAGATGAAGTGTGGATTGGTGCAAATGCGATAATTTTAGGTGGAGTAACAATTGGGAAAGGGAGTATTATTGGTGCTGGAGCTGTTGTCTCTAAAACTTTACCTGAAAAAACTGTTGTAGTTCAGTCAGCAACACGAAAGTTAGAAAATAAAATATAGGAAAATGAAAAATATATGTTTTGTAGCTAACTATGAGAAAACACTACTTTTTGCGAAAGTTGCAGACAAGCTTAGCAATGCAAATATTTTTTGGATCACTGTAAATAGAACATTGTATAAAAGTTTGACTGATCGATACCCTAAAGAAACAATATTACTGATAGATAAGGATTATATTTTAGCTAATGAAAAAAAAGGTTTTGACTCTTCGCGATATAAGTTAAATGAAATGTGGTATGGAGATAGGGTTTTAAAACATGAGAGTTGGGGACAAACATACCTTTCTAACTTAAGTGGGATTTATTATGATTTTATTTTAAAGAACAAAATTGATTTTATTTTTGGCGAACAAACATGGGCTCATGAGTTGTTAGTTCATAGAGTTAGTAGTTTAAATAGCGAGTTAGAGTGTCAGTTTTTATCACCTCATACAGTTCGTATGCCAAGTGGTAAATTTGCTTTCTTTAAAGATGAATTTCAGTCGGCCATTCAAACGTTTAGAAGTATTGATTTTGAATATGAGAAGTATGCTTTGTTGAAAGCTAAAAAACCTGAATATTTAGCTCTTAATGATAAAATTTTAGATAAAAAATCGAAACTATCTTATTTTATAAAAAAGGCGAAATACTTTTTTACTGAAAGAATTAAAGAAGCACATGACCCCACAAAACCAGATAGTCTCTATAGGGCTTTTAACGGATTTTTTTCTTATTATATTAATAAGAAAAAATATCATTGGTTTGTTAAAGAGATAACTGTTAAGGATGTTGGTGAAAAAGATTTTGTTCTTTTCACATTGCATAAACAACCAGAAGCTTCAATTGATAATACGGGTAGGTATTATGAAAACCAGATAGAAGTTATCAAGAATATTTGGAGAATTTTACCAGAAGATACACTTCTTCTGGTAAAAGAACATTCAAATGCAATAGGTGATCGGAAATTGAATTTTTATAAAAAGATTAGTCAATTTAAGAATGTGAAATTTATTAATTATAAAGCTGATTCTTATGAGTTAGTAAAAAAAGCAAAAGCTGTATTTACTATATCAGGAACTGTTGCTTATGAAGCAGCTTTAATGAATACGCCAACATTTACATTTATTCCAATATTTTTTAATGGTCTTTCTTTGTGTAAGCATATTAATTATGATCACTTAAGAAACCCAGGTACGTCATTAAAGTCACTGATTAATTCGGTTGAGTTTAATGAAAAGAATGATCAGAATTATACCAACTGGATCCATGGTAATAGTTTTGACGGAATAATAAGTGATTATAATTCTAATCCAGCTTGTATGGAAGATGTTAATATAGAAAAATTGGTTAACGCTGTAAACGTAATTACTTCAGTATAATGAAATGGCGATTGAATATTGCTACAATAGTAATTCTCATCTTTATTTTTTTTAATGAAGTAGGATTACCTCATGGCCTTCAGTATACGGCAATGTTTGCACCTTTCTTTTTAATAAAATTTGGTGTTAAGTACAGGGCAGCATTTATTGGGTTTTTAGTGCTGAGTGTGTTTTATGTGTTTGCCCATTTATTTAATAATGAGGTGGTTTGGTTTTACTATGGACGATCCTATGTGTTACATTTTCTAGTATTCATTCAAGTAGTAGCATTTTATCACATTGTTAATTACAAAAGCGATGTAATAAAACAAGTCTTTGACCTTGGTATTTACCTTAATCTTTTTTTGCTAATAGTTGGAGTTTTATTTTTGTTGGCAGGTAATAAGAATTTTATGTTTGAAGTGTCTAAAGTTTCTGCTTCTCTTGGAGTTATTCCAAGATTTAGAATGTTTACGCCTGAACCTTCGTATTATTCGGTATTGTTTACAATTCCATTGTTTTTTTATTTAACACAACCTATTAGTAGAGATAGAAGAATAGATTTTGGAAGAGTCCTGATTATAGTTTTATCATTAATTATGTCATTTTCATTTGGTACGTTGAGTGTTATTTTTATGAGTATGATTATTGTGTATATTATAAAAGCAAAAAATATTCTAGATGTAAATAGTAGATTTTTAATATTGATGTCAATTGGATTTTTTTTAATTTTCTTTGTTGGAATTTATATAGTAGCACCAAATAACCCAATTTTTATAAGGTTAGGTGATATCTTAGCAGGAAATGATACATCAGGGAATGGAAGAATTTTTGACCCTTGGATACTAACTATGAGTATGCTGGAGAAGAATCAGGATTATTTATTTGGAATTGGATGGGGACAGATTAGAATAATTGGAGATAGTATTATTCGTTCTTTTTACCAATATACTCATGACCCAGCCACTAAATTTGGATTGCCGAATATCCTTACTGAAATAACAACCATGTTTGGTCTTTTCGGTTTGACTTTGGTTTTATTATTTCAATTAATTATGTTTAGAGTTACTAGAGTTTATCGTTCAAATTTTCGATCTTTAATTTTCTGGTTTATATTCATATATCAATTTACAGGCAGTTATACTTCAAGTGTTATGTATTATTGTTATTGGGTTTTGGCATTTTCTCCAGTATTTGATAAACAATTAAAAATAGCGTTAGCACCAATAATAATTTTCAATAAAAAAGGAATCAAATGAAAATCTTAATAGATGCACATATATTTGATGATAAATACCAAGGAACACGGACCTATATAAAAGGATTGTATTCAGCTTTAATTCCTATTGCTAAAGATTGGAATTTCTTTTTTGTCGCCAATGATATCGAAAATTTAAAAAGAGAGTTTGGGTCTGCATCTAATGTTCACTACCTTCAATATAAATCGAAGAGTAAATATTATCGATTGCTTATTGATTTACCTAGAATAATTAAAGAAAATGATATAGATTTTACCCATTATCAATATATTACACCTTTTTTAAATCATTGTAAATCGATAGTAACAACGCACGATATTTTATTTAAAGAGAAAAGGTTTAAAAAATATTTTCCGTTAAAATACAGGTTAATTAATGGTTTTTTATTTCAACTTTCGGCAAAAAAAGCAGATGTACTATTAACTGTTTCTGAATATTCAAAAGAAAAAATATCAGAATATTATAACCTTCCAACCAGAAGTATTTACGTAACTCCTAATGCTGTTTCTAGTGATTTTATTTGTGATAATAAAGGCTCTGTGAAAGCGAAATATAGCATAGTGAAATACATCCTTTATGTAAGTAGAATAGAACCTCGTAAAAATCATATCGCATTATTACAAGCGTACACAGAGTTGAAGTTGTGGGAAAAAGGATATAAACTTGTTTTTATAGGTGTAGAGGATATTGTTTCTGAAGACTTGATTAATTATAAGGAAAAGTATGAAAGTGTTTTGAAAGAGAATGTTTTATGGCTTGAAGGTATTGCTTATGAAGAATTGAAGTGTTTTTACCAAGATTGTGAATTGTTTGTATTTCCGTCTTTTGCAGAAGGCTTTGGTATTCCTCCGTTAGAAGCTATAGTTATGGATAAGAAAGTTTTGTGTTCGAATGCTACAGCTATGGAAGATTTTAACTTTCCTGAAGCATTGTCTTTTTCTCCAGAAAATGTGAGTGAGCTTAAAGAAAAGATGAAGAACCTGTTAGAAAAGGAAGTTGATATGTCTTTGCTTAAAAAAGAATTGACAAGCCGTTATGACTGGAGTAATATTGCATACAATTTTTATCAATTGATTAATTCTAAAGTGGAGTTTCCTAGTAATGAGTAGCACTCAAAAGAAAATATTATTTATCGAAGTTTTGTTTGGCATATTTGTCTTCTCAATTATATATGCTTATACTAAGTTTGTTTGGAAAGAAGATAAAATAGAAAAAGTAATTCTAAGTTTAAATAAGTCATATGAAGAGGCTTCTCCGATTCTATATATAATGAATAACGATGGTGTAGGATTTGATTTTTCAAGTCCTTATTATGCTAAAACTTCTCCAAATTCTACTCAGATTGTATTTGATTTAGAAGAACCTAAAGAACTTAGGAAAATTAGAATATATTTTGAAAAAAAGGTAGATAATTTAATTATAAGCAAATTAGTTTTTGAGCATGAGAGTGCTAATTTTAATGTTCAATTAGAAGAGTTGCTACTTAGAGATAGGCTTATAATTTTAGAGAATAAGACAGGCTTATTAGAAGTAAACGTTCAAGCTCCTAATGGTTACTTGGAGACCCCAAATCATTATTTCTATCCTAGTGATCAAAAATCATTGATTATAACAATCATAGGTGTGTTAGGGAGTTTAGTAATGTTGTTTTTCTTATTTAATAGGTTTGTAATCCTTCAAGATATTAGATTCTCTGGATTGTCAGAATTGAGTGTTGTTATTTTTTTATGCTCAATATTTTTGCCACATCCCATATTCAATATAACATTGATTTTATCTCTGTTAATAGTTATAAGAAATTTTAATCTAAAACGGTTTTTGTTAGAAAAAATTAATTTATTTTTTATTTTTTATTTTTTAGTGTTGTTTCTGAATGATTTATTTATATCAGAGTCTGGTTTTCATAGTTTAAAACCTACGGAAACCTATTTGCCATTATTAATACTGCCTGTTTATATATCTTCCATTAGAACATCTAAAGGTTTGGTGATCTTTCCTGTATCAGCTATTATATTAGGTGTAGTAATGTTTTTAACATCTTTGGTAGATGTATTCGTGTTTAAGAATATTAATTATTTTTCCTTTGATGAATTTGCAAAATTCACTCATCCAGTATATTATTCATATTTATCTTCTTTTTCTATTTTTTATGTTTTCTTGTATTCAAGAAAAGAGAGGTTTTATAAAAACCTCATACAAGGAATTCTATTCTTTTTTTTAATACTTGCGGGATCAAAATTGGTAATTACATTAACGTTTTTGATTTATGCTAGTTTGATTATTAGAAATAAAAAAGCAGTCATAATAATGGCTGTAGGTCTAATAGTCTTAGCACTTTTCCCTCCTGTACAAAATAGGTTTAACGAGATATTAAATATTGATGATTTAAGTGTTGTTAATGAAAAGGTTATAGCAGATCAGAATGATCCACGTGTAAATGGATTAACGTTAAGGTTGTTGTTGTGGCAAGAAAGTCTTCATGTGGTAAAAACAGTGCCTGAAATTATTTTTGGAAAAGGGGTTGGAAAATCTACAGATGATTTATTGAAGTTGAATTTAGTTAAAAGAGGCTTAGGGAAATATCAACGTTTTTCAACACACAATCAATTTGTAAATATATTTATGAGAGCAGGGTTGGTTGGTGTTTTTTCACTCTTAATGATAATAATTTTTGGGTTTTATCAGGCGATAAAAAATAAGAATAAAATGCTACTTATTATGGTAATTATGTTCACGTTTGCAATGTTAACGGAGTCTGTATTTCAGCGTGTTTTAGGAATATACTTCTTCACAACAGTATTGTTGTTTTTAATGAAACCAAATTTTTTAAATGAAACGAGCGTGTCAAATAGTTCAAAATTATAAGGTTAATTATGGATGAGTTTCATATAACAAAAAATAAAAATGAGAGGGACATATGAAAATAGCAATAATTGGAACTAGAGGGATTCCTAACCATTATGGTGGATTTGAGCAATTTGCTGAATATCTATCACTAGGTTTGGTTGATAAAGGTCATGAAGTGTGGGTGTATAATTCACACCTTCATCCTTATCAAGAAAATAATTGGAAAGGAGTTAACATTATCCATTGTAAAGATATGGAAGATAAAATGGGCACTGCTGGACAATTCATATATGACTTAAATTGTATTTTAGATTCAAGAAAGAGATGCTTTGATATTGTATTGCAATTGGGATATACCAGTAGTTCTATTTGGGGTAGTTTATTGCCAAAAAAGCCAATTATTATTACCAATATGGATGGGCTGGAATGGATGAGGAGTAAATTCTCAAAAAAGGTACAGTACTTTCTTAAGAAGGCAGAGAAGTGGGCTGTTAATACTAGTGATCACTTGGTGGCCGATTCTGTAGGTATTCAACAGCATTTAAAATCAAACTTTAAAGTAGATTCAACATACATCCCATATGGGGCGCATGTTTTTAGTAATGCAAATAAGGCTGTGTTAAAAGATTATGATCTTCAAGAACACGGATACTCTATGTTGGTAGCTCGAATGGAGCCTGAGAATAATGTGGAGACTATTTTAGATGGATATGACTTAAGTAAAAGTAATAAGCCTTTTTTAGTTGTAGGGAAAACAATAAACGATTTTGGTCAATACTTGGAAAAGAAATTTCAGCATAATAAGAATATTCAATTTTTAGGAGGTATATATGACATTGAAATTCTTAATAATTTAAGGTTCTATGCGAATTTATATTTCCATGGGCATTCAGTTGGAGGTACAAATCCGTCACTTCTTGAGGCTATGTCTTCGGGAGTATTGATTGCTGCTCATAATAATATTTTTAATAAAAGTATTTTAGAAACGGAAGCCTTTTATTTTGCAGATAGCGAGGAAGTGTGCCAGCTATTTTTGGAAGATAAAAGTGATTTTAGGTCAGAATATGTGTCTAAGAATATTGAAAAAATAAAAACACTCTATACTTGGAATAAGATTATTGATGACTACGAGAACTTATTCGTTAAATTAGCAAAATAATAAGTTTAAGCTAAACGAAAAGGGTGAATAAAAACCACAAATATTTTTTAGGCCTTTATTATCGATTTATCGATTTAATAATGCTGAATGTTGCATTTTTTATTGCTGAGTTTTTACGATTTCAAGATGTAAAGGAGCATAGTTTTTTAGAAAGTAAATACCTTACATTACTTATTGTAATTAATCTATCATGGGTTGTTTTATCACATTCTCAAAAAATTTATGGCACCTATTTATTTGCTAGTAGAAGACGATATTTTTTAAGGGTTGTATTGGTCGTATTGCTTCAGTTAATAATAACGATTGGCCTTAATGGGTTAATTAAAACTTTTTACTCTAGATTATTTTTACTCTACACTTTTATTGGTTTTGGAGTATTAATGACTTTAGGTAGAGTTTTAACGAACCTTTTTTATAAAGCATATCTATCTAAAAAAATAAAGAAAAACCTTATTGTAATTGTAGGTGAAGGATTTTCTGTTAAAGATGTTCAGTCAACTTTACTGGCAAACACAATTGATGAAAATTACCAGAAGATAGAATCAATTAGTGCAATTGATAATTTAATTGAAAACTTAGAAAACCTTAGAATATCTACTCCAATTACAGAATTATATATTAAGATATCATTAATTAATGAAGTTTTAATGGAAGAGCTCTCAAATTATTGTGACAATAATTTTATTAGGCTTAGACTTATATTGGATTGGCAACGAGTTAGTTCTAAGGTGATAGAGTCAAGAAATATTAGCCATACAACTGTTTTAAATATTCCATTAACACCTTTAGATGATCCGTATAATACTTTATTAAAACGAAGCTTTGATATTCTATTTTCATTATTTATTATGTTGTCAGTATTTAGTTGGTTATTTCCAATCTTAGCTATTGTTATTAAACTTACTTCCAAAGGGCCAGTATTTTTCAAGCAAAAAAGAACTGGTTTAGGTAATAGAGAGTTTAACTGTTGGAAATTTAGAAGTATGACCGTTAATGAAGATTCTGATAAAATTCAAGCAACAAAAGAAGATAAGAGAATAACAAAAGTTGGACATTTTATTCGTAAAACAAGTTTAGACGAATTCCCTCAATTTATTAATGTTTTTTCAGGTGAAATGAGTGTTGTAGGGCCTCGCCCTCATATGTTAAAACATACTGAAGAATATAGCCAGTTGATAGGAAATTTTATGAACAGACATGCGATTAAACCTGGTATTACAGGCTTAGCTCAAGTTAAAGGGTATAGAGGAGAGATAGATGAATCATCATTATTAACAAATAGAGTAAGATTAGATAGGTTTTATGTTAATAATTGGTCGTTGTATTTAGATTTGAAGATTGTATTCTTTACTATGTTTGGCATCTTTAAAGATCATAAATAAGTTTATTCAAAGACAATTGAAGAGCCTTCTTCACATAAGGATATAGTCTGAATATTTTTTTGATCATATTTTTTAACCAAAATTGAAGCACCACCATATTCAGCTTTCTTCTGAAATATTGAGAACCCTATTTTGCAATTTTCAAGACTTAGATTCTTTATTGTTGCAATTGATTCATCTTTAGAAGCGATGCCGATAACAGCATCTTTAATTTTCACATTTTTAATATTAATTGTTGATTTTTCGCCACATGAAATTCCTTTGTCTCCAGAATTTTTAATGTTACAGTCTGAAATGTTTACAGTACTTCCGGAAAAATCTAAACAGTCATTTCCTGTATTGTAGAAATGAGAATTTATTACAGTGCCATTACAGAAATCACCATCAAAGCCATCAAGAAGAGTATTTGATATTGTACAATTATCTAAGAGAAATTTAGACTTAACGATATTTAAACCATCTTCACAATGGTTGTTGTTAAATGTACAGACTATAATATCTACATTTGATTCAAAAAAAGTAACAGCACCTGTTAATTCCCAACCATTATTGTTAAAAGTGTTGAAGCCATCAAAGAAGACGTGTTTAAGTGTTGATTTTTTATGGGCTTGAACCACAGTAAATCCATTTGCAGTTTTATCCGTTGAAATGATTTTAATAGGTTCTTTTTTAGTCCCAATCATTTGCACTGAAGAATAACTGAAGAAAAATGTATTATTATTAAAAATAAGCTCTGTTCCAGGTTTAAAGAAGACCATTAAGTTCTTAGGAATAATAATATTTTCACGGATATAGTGTTTTCCTGTTTTAAAAATTACAGTGTCATTAGATAGGACGTAAATTTTTGAATTTGGTTTTAATTGAGTACTCATTAATGAAGCATAAGGAATATCAAGTTGAGGCCTAGGCCATTTTATCACTGTAGATTTAAAAATACTATCAGAGATTACGTCTTGAACTTGAAAGAATATTTTTTTAGGTTTATGATCAATAGTTAGATTGATTGGTCTGCTGTGAGTTGAATACTTAGCAATAATTAAAGGTCTTGACAGAGTAATCATACTATCAGGATATATTTTGCTTGAGTACCCTGAAATTTTAATTGGTTTACAGTGGTAGTTAATCAAACTGAGTGAGGTGGTGCCGTTTGAAGCTGTTTTTTCAATATGAGCATTAAGAGAGAAATTTTTAAAAGGAAGGTTATCAATACAGTTAGTATCTGTTTTAGTTTGAAGTTGGTATTGGATTGAATTGTTTTTTACTTTAGCTTCATATTTAGGAAGGATTTCTCGAATTTTTTGAGCATTTGATTTCAATAATTTTTTATCGTAATGATAGTTTTTATAGTCTATTTGTAGAATTGAACTTAAAGAATCAATTGCAGGGTTTAGGTCATCTAAAAGAGTGTTAAGATAATTAGTACTTGAATACTTTTTAAGATAATTGATATAGTAATTAAGGAATACAGGGTCGTTAAAATTGTTTTTAATTAAGTACAGCATTGGGTTGGTAATTGTATTCATCCCAATACTGTCATTTCCATATATTTCAACACTTCTTGCATATTCATCTCCAGGACCAGCAAAGCAATCATAAACGATAAATTCTAATTTAGAGCTTATAGGATTGTAGTATAAACGCTGGTTGTGCCACGTAATAGCATGGTTAGTGCTAAAGAGGCTCATGAGTGCATATACTTTTGCAAGTCTCTCCACATCCATAAAATCTTCAATATTTGAACTCCCATTCTTATAGTTTAACATAAGGTTTTGCGCAATTAAGAACTGATTGGCTAATTTTTTTTTCTTTAACGTTTTCTTTTGTTTAAAAGGTAATATAGTTGCTGCAGTATAAATTGGTTTGTTTGGTTCTATTTTGTTATCTTTTATATAAAGATTCCGCTCCCAAAAGCCATCTTCAGAAAATTTTAAAATTGGACCTTCTCGTCTCTTTTTTGACTCTAATAGTTGTTTTTCAAAATGTTCTTCTAAATTATAAATTCCAAAGTTTACACCATTTATGTTAACAGGTAAAAATTCATATTTTGTAGTTAGTAAATTTTCTTTTTTACAGATTTCGTGTATTATCCATTCATTTAGGAAGCTTCTAACCTCAGGAGCCTGAATTGAAAATGATTTTAATCCCATAAAAGCAGACTTGTTTTTGATTTTAATTCTGAATGACCATTTATACCCTGTTAGGTGATCTGTCCAATCTCCTTTTAATCGGAGGCTAATTTTATAAACTTCATCTTTGTAACTAAGAGTTCCGTAAAACTTTTTTTTAAGTTCTTTTGAAATTACGCCTTGTTTTAGTGCCTTATCTCTAAAAGCAGTTAAAGTATTATAGTCATGATCTAGTAACTGGATTCGAATCTGGTTTAAAGAATCAGGGAGAATATTTCTATTGTTTTTCAAATAGGATCTTGTTATTTTTAAATTATCAAAATAGGCTAGTTCTCCATTTTTGTTTCGATTGTGTACATAAATTTTTAGTTGCATTGTTGTATCAATATCCCAGGGAAGTTGTATGTTAAAAGATAGGTTTTCCCATCCGTTATCATCTTTTTCTCCGTAGCTAATTCGTTGAGTTTTTTGGATGGATCCATCCGAAGAAATAAAGGTTACCCCACCAATATTGTTGTTGCTTTTTCTAAAAACGGATATTTTAAATGCTTCGCCAGGTTTAGGGTTAGGAATTGTACAAACCATTCCATTAGGATTAGAAATATCAGCTAGGCATGATTGTTTTCCTTGATAATGCTCGTTACTTGTCACTCCTTTTACTTCGTTGAAATTATGACCTTGAGAAATAAAATGGTTGTTTAAAATGCTTACTTCCTCTGCATCACAAAAAAAGATATTAGGATCAATGTCTTTTTTTTCAGAACAATTTTGAAGTGAGACCCCCAAAATGATTATAAGAAAGAAAAGGAATTTCTGCATTAGTGTTTGTACTGTTTATAATGTGGATGCAAATTAAAGGTTTAATAACTGTTTATTAGCATTTTTCAGTGTGAAAAATGAAAGGAATAGGATTGTTATTAGGGTGAAGGGTATTCAAAATAATTATTATTTTTGGAGTTGTTGAATTCATTTTTTTTTGATGTAAAATTAAGTGTGGATGAAGTGGATTAGTTTAGTTTGTTTTTCGGTAGTACTGTTTATGGCTTGCTCTAAAAATGTTAAGGAGGATAATGAAAGATACATTGAATATTCATTTTTTGTAGCAGGACATGTCTACGGAGAACCTGGTGTTAATAATATTGGAGTTCATCCACCTTTTAAGTTGAAATTTGATTTAATTAAAAAAGATTCATCAATTGAGTTTGGAATATTTACAGGTGATATAGTATATCAACCTTCTGTGAAGAATTGGGATGAAATAGATGAAGATGTTAAAACTCTTAATGTGCCTATTTATTTTGCTCCAGGTAATCACGATATGTTAGATCGAGAATTATTTGAAAGTCGGTATGGGAAAACATATTCGAGCTTTACTCATAATTCTGATTTGTTTATTATTCTGGATCCCAATATTGATAATTGGAATATCTCTGGAGATCAATTGAATTTTCTTAAAAAAGTGTTAGCAGGAAATCCTGAAAAAGTAGAAAATGTATTTGTATTTTTTCATCAAGTATTATGGTGGGATAAAGATAATATATATAAAAATGTCCATATAAATTCTGTAGATTATAGGTCAGATTCTTTAAATTTTTTTACAGAAATAGAACCTATGTTTAAAAAGCTAGAAAGCAATGTTGTAATGTTTTCTGGAGATGTTGGAGCTTTTTATACTGCGCAAGAATTCATGTATCATAAGTATGAGAATTTAACCTTAATTGCTAGCGGTATGGGAGGAGGAGTTAGAGATAATTTTATAATTGTAGATGTATATTCGGATAAGACAATTGATTATAGATTAATTCATTTAAATGGGGATAATATTAATTCACTAGGTAATTTAACCGATTATGTGTTAGAATAGTTGGGTAAACCAATTGAAAAAAGACAATTATAGTTACATTTGTTTAGCAAAAAAGTATATTATGGAAATAGCAGAAATAAAAGATATAGCATTAAAACAAAAGCACATTGATTTAGGTGCAAAAATGGTTGAATTTGCGGGGTTTAATATGCCTTTGCAATATACTGGGTTAACAGATGAACATTTAAACGTTAGAAATAATGTAGGTGTTTTTGATGTTTCTCATATGGGAGAGTTTATGGTGACTGGAGAAGGAGCATTAGACTTAATTCAACGAATAACTTCTAATGATGCATCAAAATTAATGGTTGGTAAAGTTCAATACTCTTGTTTTCCGAATAATGAAGGAGGAATTGTAGATGATTTATTAGTTTACATGTTAGGTGAAGAAGAGTATATGTTAGTTGTTAATGGCGCAAATTTAGATAAAGATTGGGCTTGGGTTAATAAGCACAATACAACAAATGTTTCTATCAAAGATAAATCTAGTAATATGTCATTGTTAGCAGTGCAAGGACCTAATGCTCAAAAAATGTTACAACCATTAACCAGTATGGATTTGGATATGGTGTATTATACTGTTCAGCAAGGAATTTTTGCAGGAATAGATAATGTTATTATTTCTTCAACAGGATATACAGGTGCAGGAGGTTTTGAGATTTATTTTGAAAATGCAGCTGCTGAAGCAGTTTGGAATGCAATACAAGAAGCAGGAAAAGCTGTAGATATGAAAATGGCTGGTTTAGCTTGTAGAGATACATTAAGATTAGAGATGGGATTCTGTTTGTATGGAAATGATATAAATGATACAACCTCTCCTCTTGAAGCTGGTTTAGGTTGGATTACTAAGTTTACTAAAGATTTTGTGAATTCAGATAATTTAAAAGCTCAAAAAGAAGCAGGTGTTACTAAGAAATTAGTTGGATTTGAATTGATTGATAGAGGTATTCCTCGACATGATTATGAGATTGTTGATGCTGATGGAAATAATATTGGAATAGTTACTTCAGGAACAATGGGTCCTTCAGTAGGGAAAGCAATAGGAATGGGTTATGTAACAAAAGAAAACTCAAAAGTAGATACTGAAATTTATATTGCTATTAGAAACAAACAAATTAAAGCTAAAGTGGTTAAAATGCCATTTTATAAAGGATAATTTAGTGTAAAGTATTTAGTGGTTAGTGTATGGGATTATATATTATCAACTAGAAACTAAGCACCATAAACTAAACACTGAATCATGAGTGAAGAATCATCAGGAAATACAAAAAAAGTTGAGGTAGTTCTTTCTCCTGCACTTTTTCCGGCATATTTTGAAAGTACAGATTGTACAATTGTTGTAATAGATGTTTTTAGAGCAACATCAGCAATATGTGCAGCGTTTGAAAGCGGGATAAAAGGATTGATTCCTGTAGCAAACTTAGAGGAAGCAATTAAATATAAATCAGAAGGATATTTAGTCGGAGCAGAGCGAAATGCAGAAGTTGTAGATGGTTTTGATTTTGGAAATTCACCATTAGGATTTAAAGATGGTAAACTTAAAGGCGAAACAATTGTATTGACAACCACTAATGGAACAAAAGCTGTTGATATGGCGAAGTCAGCTGCTAAGGTTGTGATAGGTTCTTTTGCCAATCTAACAGCAGTTTGCGATTATATAGAAAAAGAGGATAAAGATGTCTTGTTGTTTTGCGCAGGATGGAAAGATCGCTTTAATTTAGAAGATACATTATTTGCAGGGGCGGTTGCTCAGAAAATTTCTGAAAACTTAAGATTTCAAAATCTTTCAGATTCTACTATTGCAGCTATTAATATGTACAATGCAGCTAAAGACGATATGTATGGGTTTTTAGGAGAATCTTCTCACCGAAAAAGGTTGAGTCGCTTAAATATGGAAGAAGATGTTATTTATTGTTTGTCTATAGATCAGACTGACATTGTTCCTGTTTTGGAGGGTGATGTTATCGTGAGTAACAAGTAGGAATTAATTGTCATCCTGAGCTTGTCGAAGGATAAAATTAATAATTGTCAATTTTCATGAAGTTTATATCCAAATATATCATAAGTATATTACTCATCGTTTTTGCTGTTTCTTTTTTTCAAGAAACGGCTACTTCTTGGGGGTTTTTTGGTCATAAAAAGATTAATAGGATGGCAGTATTTACTTTGCCTCCTGAAATGATTAAATTCTACAAGAAAAACATTGAATACATAACCGAACATGCTGTAGATCCAGATAAAAGAAGGTATGCCGTAGAAGGTGAAGCTCCAAGACATTATATCGATATTGATCATTACGTTCATACTGGAGAAGATCCATTTAAAGTAGTACCCCAAAAATGGTTTGATGCAGTAGATAAATTTACTGAAGATACCTTACAAGAATATGGCATTGTTCCCTGGCATGTAAATGTGATGGTAATACGGTTAACAAAAGCATTTGAAGCAAAAGATGTAGATAGAATTTTACACCTTTCTGCTGATTTAGGACACTATATAGGAGATTCTCACGTGCCATTACATACTACAGAAAATTATAATGGACAGTTAACGGGGCAACGAGGAATACACGGTTTTTGGGAGTCGAGATTGCCAGAGTTAAAAGCAAAAGAATATGATTTTTTTGTTGGGAGAGCAGAGTATGTAGAGAATATATTAGAAGATGAATGGGAAGTTGTTAGAGTTAGTTTTAATGCTAAAGATTCTGTGTTGGATTTGGAACGGAAGTTAAATAAAGAATTCCCTTCAGATCAAAAATATTCACATGAAAATAGAGGTGCTAGTTTGATAAAAACGTATTCGGAAGAATACGCTACAGAATATCATAATATGATGAATGGAATGGTTGAACGTAGATTAACAAGCTCAATTATTACTGTTGGGAGTTATTGGTATACCGCTTGGATTAATGCTGGTCAACCTGACTTAAATGAATTGTTAGAAAAAAGTCCTTCCAAAAAACTGGAAAAAGAAAATTTAGAACTAGACAAGAGCTATCGAAACTTAAAAATAAAGGGTAGAGAGCACAACGATTAAAGCTGTTTATTTCTTAAACCTGATTTAGCTCATTTTTTTTACACTTATTCAGCTTGAAATTCGTGCATCTAACTTTTAAGGATGTACATAAGATTTAAGCTTTTTATTAAGATTCTTTTTTACCATAAACCTGTTATATGGCCTATTTTAGAAACAATACAAGGGTTGATTTATGCATTAAAGTACTTTTATTATTACAAGGTTTTAAAAGGCGAAAAAGGCATGAGTATTAAAGAGGTAAACATTGAGTTTAGTAGCCAGTGCAACCTAAGATGTCAATTTTGTTCTTTAGATCATTTAAAGCCAAAGCATTTGATTACTCCAGAAATTATGGAGAAATTTTTAGCCGGGTTTATTAATGATAAAAGATATAAGAGTATAAAAAGAATTAACCTTTATAATGGAGGTGAAGTTCTTCTACATCCAAAAAGGCTAGAAATGCTGGCTGTTCTTAAGAAGTATAAAGATTTAGCGAAACAACAAGGGAAGCACTTTCCTGAAATACACATGTTAACCAATTTAGTGTTGTTGAGAGAAAAATTAGCCGAACAAATTATTAAAATGGATGTGGTTGATTTGTTAGGTATTAGTTTTGATGGTGGGAATCCTGAAGCATTTGAAGAGATGAGGGTGAATGCAAAATGGGATATTTTTTATGATAATGCAAAGGCGTTTGATCGAATTAGAAAAGAAAAAGGCAGTAAGGTTAAGATGACTGCTATTTCTTGCATTCCTGGTGATAAGTCTAGAAGTTTAGATTGGATGCATCCACAATTTCAAGAAGTATATAGATTGCTTGATTGGTATGAGTTAAGACGTTTACATAATTGGGCTGGCGATATTGAAGAATTTAAAGTTCCAGAAAAAAAGCACAAAATTGGATGTGCCTTGTTAATGGAGCAAATGGTGTTGTTGCCAAATGGTGACGTTACTATTTGTTGTAATGATTTGAATTCTAAGTCAGTAATTGGGAATGTTCTTAAAACAGATTTTATGGATATCTATAATTGTGAGCAACGAGTTAGGTACTTGAGATTACATTTGGAAGGTAAAAAAGATCAGATTCCTTTATGCAAGAATTGTGAAACCTTTTAGTAATTATATAATATGATTGAAGTGTGCTTAAGGTTTAATTAAAACCTTAAGTGCTCTAATTCTTTTAGTTTAATAATAGTTATTTTACTTCCTTTAATCTCAATTAATTTTTCTTCTTTAAAGTCAGATAGCGTTCGGATAACTTGCAGCTATGAATACTCAATGAAAAAGAAGTTTATAAAATGGAGTAAATAAATATCATATCATTAGGGTAACAAAATAGCAGAAAAAGCGTTAAATTTGTAGAACCCTAATACTAAAATTATGAATTTACAAGCAGATATAAGTTGGATACGCTCAGAGCTTACTAAAGTTCAAGATCCTAATTTGGTAGAAGCATTTAAGAATATGTTGAAATATAGAAATAATCGGGTAGAATTAGGATTTGGAGATGTTTTAACAAAATCTGAATTCATTAATGACATAAAAGCAGCTGAGTTACAAATAGAGAAAGGTGATTATCTTTCAATAGAAGATTTTGAAAAAGAAAGCAATCAATGGAAATGAAGCGTGAAAAAGTAATTATCTCCCGAAAAGCACAAGAATCAATTAAAGGAATTTTTAATCACGTAAAACGAGCTTCATCATTAGAAACAGCACAAAAAGTAAAAATTACAATTATTACAGAATGTAAAGAGCTTAAAGATTTTTCTGGATACTCAAAAGAGAGATATTTAGAAGATTTAAAAGGAGAGTTTAGATCTGTTACTGTTTGGGATTACAACATTATCTACAGCTTAACAGAACGAGAAGTTAGAGTGTTAAATGTGATACACACAAGTACTCATCCAGATAAGAGAAAAGATATTTAATCCACTTTACCGGTCGCGTTTCAAATGGCACTTTTAGTATCTTGTTAATTTATAGCTCTGATTTTAAAAGATTGATTCACTCATTTTTATTATTTAGCTAGGTTCATGAACTCACGTTTCTCTGTTCCTCCCGACAAAAAAGTTGGAATCCAATCGGAATGACAATTTTTTAACATTCTCCGTTCGGGCATTAAAAAACTAAAACCTCAAATGCTCTAATTCCTTTATTTTAATAATAGTTATTTTACTTCCTTTAATCTCAATTAACTTTTCTTCTTTAAAGTCAGATAGCGTTCGGATAACTGTCTCTGGAGAAGTCCCAACCATACTTGCTAGCTCATTTCTGCTAATAGAAATAGAAAAGTTTCCAGTATTGTCTTCATTATATTTTTGCTGTAATTTAACTAAAGAATCAGCAACTCTTTTTCGAACAGAATCATAAGCTAGGTTTAGTAATTTCTCTTCCTTTTCAAGCACATTGTGTGCTAACATTTTTATAAAGCTATTAGAGATGTCCCTATTTTTAAATAATAATTCTGTAAAATCTTCTTTTGGAATTTTTAAAACCTCAGAAGCTTCCATTGCTTCAGCAGATTCTTTATAATCACTTCCTTCTAATATTGATAGATATCCGATAAAATCTCCAGGGCCGTATAAATCAACACTATATTCTTTCGCATCTTCATTTATTTTGTAGGTTCTTACTTTTCCTGAACTTACAAAGTAGATTGCATTAGCAAAATCACCTTCATAAAAAATGATCTCTTTTTTCTTGTATGTTCTAACCTTTCTGTTTTCGGATAATTTATTGAGTTCTTCTAATCCTTTTGCTTCATCAATAAATGTTGTTAAACCGTGTAAATTTTGTTCGTAACCAACTTTAAATAATTCATTTCGTTCCAATCTACTTTCAATTACGCTCAACAGTTCCATCTCTTCAAAAGGTTTGGTGATGTAATCATCCGCACCTAAATTCATCCCTTTTCTAAATTCTTCTTTTTCTGCTTTTGCCGTTAAAAACACAAACGGAATTGCACAAGTAGAAGGGTCTTTGCTTAGGATGTACAAAACACCATAACCATCCATCTCGGGCATCATAATGTCGCAGATAATTAAATCTGGACGGTGTTCTTTTGCTTTTGAAACCCCATCTTTTCCATCTACAGCTGTTATCACCTTGTAGTTTGCTAATTCCAGAATTTCAGCTGTATTTTCTCTCATTTCGAGATTGTCTTCTATTAATAATACTGTTTTGCTCATATTAATATATTTGGAATGTTGATTGTAAATGTTGATCCTTTTAACTCTTCACTTATAAATGAAATATTACCATTAATTAGAGATAAATATTTTTTAACAATAGTTAACCCTAATCCTGTACCTTCAATATTTGTTACATTTCCAGCTCTAAAGAATCGACTATTAAACAGGTTTTCTTGTTCTTTTTTTGGAATGCCTATTCCTTCATCTATAACATCTATTTTAATATCTTTATTTAAACTATTTACTGTTAAGGCGATAATGCTTTCTTTATCAGAATACTTACTGGCGTTTGATAATAAATTTATCAAAATATTCTTAATTACATTACGATCTGACACCGCAATTTGGTTTGCTGAAATAGAATTGTGGATGGTAATTTTTTGATCTGTTTTTAAGAAATATTTCATTTCATCAACAACCTCCTCAATTAATTCAAAAAGTGAAAAATCAGATTCTGTAATTTGTATTTTCCCATCTTCTAATTTATCTATGGATAAAAAGTCATTTAAAATAGAGGTTAAATTCTTTACTGAGGATTGAATTCTATTGATGTGCTTTTCTCTTTTATGTTGATCCTCTTCTTTTACGTATTTCCCTGCTAAAGCAGCTGAAGACATTATGGTACTTAAAGGAGTTCTAAATTCATGAGAAGCCATAGAAACAAAACGAGATTTCATTTCATTCAATTCAATTTCTCTGGCAAGGTTGTTTTGTAGTTTTTGTTGAGCCAATATTGAGTCAGTAATATTTTTTTCGATAAATAAAACTTGCTCTACTTTTTGTTCAGGTGTTTTTAGAGGTACTGCATTTACTACATAAAAAACACCAGATTCCTCATATTCAAAAGAAAGCCCTTCTCCCTGAAATACTTTTTCTAATTTATTTTTAATTAAGGTACCTTTTGCTCCTTTAAACCTTTCGGTGTAATTTTTTCCGATTAATTGTTGGCTTGTATAGCCAATTCTGTCTAATTCTTGTCCTTCCGTAAAAATGTAATTAAAGTCTTTATTAAAAACAGAGATGATTCCTCTTGGAAAATTTCTGGAAATTAAATCGTAGAGTTTTTGACTTGCTTCTAGTTCTAATGTTCTTTCAGTTACTTTTTTTTCTAAAGCTTTGTTTAACTCTTTTAACTTTTGGCTTGCCTCAACCCTCTCTGTAATATCGGTAACAATAGCAACAACTTTTAAATCTTCGTCAATACAACAATGATTTAATCCAATTTCCACCGAAAATTCAGAACCATCCTTTCTTTGAGCTAATAAATCCATATTACCTCCCATTCTTCTTTTTTCGGGTTGTGAAGTGTAACCTTTTCTGTGAGATTTGTGCCTTTCTTTTGCGGAGTCTGGAACTAATATTTCTATTCGTTGACCTATTAATTCCGACTCTTCATAACCAAATAATTTAAGCAAACTTGGGTTTACAAGTTCAATTAGCCCCTTGTTATTGGTGACTAACATTCCTTCTCCAGAATTTTCGAAAAGATGTTTATAAATTTCTTGTTCAGAATTCATTATCCAAAAATAATTTTTAATTTGTTAAAAGGTTTATAAAAACTCCCTCTTTACATAAAACATGATGAATGTCATTTTTAATCCTGTTAATCTCGAGTTAATTTGTGAACTGTTTTTAGAATTTTTGTACACAGTTATTTAATAGTTGACTCAAGCCAAGATATACAATTTAAAAGGATTAGATGAAGCATTAGCGCTTAAATCTGAGGAGGTAACCTATGTCCAAATATTAAGTAGTATCCGGTTTAACTTTAAGGAAATAGAGCCTTTATGTTTTTGGGATGCAGATAATTATTCTAAAATTAATATTGGAAATGGCGATAACCATGAGCTGGTTTTGATTTGTTGGGAAAACAACCAGTATTCTAAAATTCATAAACACAATAACAAAGAAGCGTTTACCTATGTGTTAAAAGGAGAATTAACAGAGCATGTGTTTAGCAGGTCAGCAGAAAATTTAACCTCCGAAAAGACTACAGTTCTTTCTCAAAAAGATATTTCTAGTATTATAAAAAAAAGTAATAAAGAACATCAACTAATCAACTCGTACAATGGAAGGTCAGTGAGTTTGCATTTGTATATCAAATAACAGTTCTAAATTATTTAATTCGATATTTTTTTATTACTCGGGTAAAACTAAAACAGGTAGTTTGGCATGTTTTACTAATGCTTTAGAGATACTTTTATGAAATAACCCTTCCCAAAAATTTCGTTGATGAGCAACAACAACCAATAAGTCAAAATTCTTATTGTCAATGTATTCTAATATTCCGTCTTCTATGTTCTCATTTTCTTTAAAATGAAATGGGTGATATTCCGAGTCAAATGTATTGTCGAAATCGGCAGATTTTAATCGTTGAATTTTCTTCTCTGCATAATTTTCTTCTTTCACAATAAAAAGAAAATCAATGCTTGAAGAAGTATCTATTGCAATTTCTTTTAAAACATCAAATAGTTTTTCTTCTCCAGATTCTGATAAGTCATTAGCTGCAACTATATGCTTGGGAAAGTTTATAGTACTATCTTTAGGAATGGTAATTATAGGAACTTTAATATTCCCGATTAAAGCAGAAGTGTTGCTTCCTAACATATTTTCAAGAGAACCAGAAGCTCCAGTTGTTCCCATAACAATTAAATCTACCTCACTATTTTCACTAATTCTTTTTACAGAATCTACTAATAATCCAGCCCTACATAAGGTGCTAATTTTTATATTAGAGTAATTCGAATTAATATATTCAAGTTGTAATTCCATTGCTTTTTCAGATTCTTCTAGCGCAATTTTATCTATGTTAATTAAAGTTCCTGCACTTGCTCCAGAGTATGGAATATGATAAGTGTTTAATAAAATAATTTCAGCATCAATTAATTGTGCAAGCTGTATGGCATAATCTCTTGCTTTGTTTGCTGTGTCAGAAAAATCGGTGGGAATTAATATCTTTTTCATGTTATAGTTTTTTACGTTTCTAATAAGGTGGTAAGCTTTTGGATTAAGAGCTTATCTGCTATAAATTTACTATTAAGAGATTATTTTGATTATGATAATAATCAAAGCGTAAGGTGACTTTAGTCAGGATTGAGCTTTGGTGTTTACGGTATTTTTACTAATTGATAGAGTGTGTTATTAATGTAATGCTCTTAAATTTTAACGGTTATACTGATGGAAAATATAGAAGAAAAAACAGTTGCAGAAATTGTAACAGAAAATATTAAAACAGCAAATATTTTTAAAAAAAATGGAATAGATTTTTGTTGTGGAGGAAATGTTAAAGTGCAAGAGATTTGCAAGAAAAAAGAGGTTGATTTTAATCAAATTAAAGAAGAAATTGAAGGACTTGATTTAATAACTTCTTTAAGTCATGATTTTGATTCATGGGAGTTAGATTTTTTAGCCGATTATATTGTAAATACGCATCATAAGTATGTTGCAGGAGCTAATCAAATAATTATAGAGTATTCGGATAAAGTGGCTAGTGTGCACGGGCACCATTATGTTGAAGTTGTTGAAATAAACAAGCTATTTCATAAATTGGTTATTGAGTTAAAAGCACATATGTCAAAGGAAGAAATGATATTGTTTCCTTATATTAAGGATATGGTTTTGGCAGATAAAAGTAACGAGATGTTAATTCGCTCTCATTTTCAAACGGTTAAAAACCCTATTAATATGATGGAGCATGAGCATGATGCTGCTGGCGATATTATTAAGGAGATTGCGAAGTTGAGTAATGATTTTACACCACCAGAAGAGGCGTGTAATACGTTCAGGGCATTGTATGCCAGTTTAGAGGAGTTTCAGAATGATTTATTTCAGCATATTCATTTAGAAAATAACATTCTATTTCCTAAGGCTATAGCTTTAGAGGTGAAATTGATGCAGTAATTTATTATGCTTTCAAAATCATGTATATATGCTTTGCGTTCAATTGTGTTTTTAGCGCATAATGCATCTATTGATGCTAAAATTGGGATAAAAGAAGTTGCAAAAGAATTAGAGCTTCCAACTCATTACTTAGGGAAAATACTTCAACAGTTATCTAAGAATAATATAATTCAGTCTATAAAAGGTCCAAATGGAGGGTTTTATCTAAATGAGGAATCTAAAAAGGTGAAACTTATAAAAATTATTGAAGTTGTTGATGGACTCTCTTTTTTTACTAGTTGTGGCCTTGGATTAAAAGAATGTTCAGACACACATCCTTGTCCGCTTCATGATGAATTTAAGATTTATCGAGATGGATTATGGAGCTTGTTTAGTTCAAAGTCTATACAGGAATTGGTATCTAAATTAGAGGGAGGAGATGCTTTTATTAGAAATTTAAGTTCAAAATAAATGGTAAGAAGTTCTGTGTCATGCCTAAGTTGTTCCAATTCGGATTGTTTGATAAAAAAAAGCTGTCCTGACTCTAGTTTTGAAGAAATTGACAAAAACAAATCTGTTAATCGAATTAGAAAGAAGCAGCCTGTTTTTAGAGAGGGAAATGAATCGTACAATGTTTATTTTATCAATACCGGAGTTATAAAAGTTTTTAAATTGGGGGCTTTTAATAAAAATCAAATTGTTCGGTTTAGTGTTAGGGGTAATATGTTAGGACATAGAGGTTTTGTTCCTGAAAATATTTACCCAATTTCGGCTCAGGCAATTGAAGAGTCTTTAGTTTGTTCTTTTACGAAAGAATACTTCTTCAAGCTATTAAAAGAAATTCCAGAGCTTTCTATAAATTCGGTTCTTGTTTTTGCAAAAGAATTATATCATGAAGAAGCAAAGTTGAGAGACATGGCTATCTTTAATGTTAGAGAAAAGGTGGCTAAAGCGTTACTTCTTTTAATTGAAAAATTTGGCTTAAATGCTAATGATGAAATAATGGGGCTTGATTTGTTGAGTCGGCAAGATATTGCTGAATATGTTGGGCTTACTTCAAATCAAATAACCAAGGTTTTAAGCGAGTTTAAGGGGGATGGCCTTATTGATACGAGTGGTAAAAAAATTAAAATTCTTTCTAAAGAAAAACTAGAAAACATGGTCTCATATTTAGTATGATATTCCTCATATTATTTTCTTCCAAAAAACACATCTTGTTCTGATAAATGTCAACTGGTCCACTCTGGAATAGTAATAGTTTTACATAATAAAGACGTTGATGTCTTTTATTAAGTCTAATTAAAAACTAAAATTATGTTATCAAAAAGTCAAGCAAAATTGTTTTTCCTAGCAGGAACAATAATTTTTTCTGTTCTATTCCTAGCACTGTCATTCGATACACATGTAAATAGAGTCGGTGATCAAACTCATGAAGAAAATATTACCGAAGCAGTAATTGCTGGTAAACACATTTGGGATGAGAATAACTGTATGGGATGTCATACATTAATGGGAGAAGGTGCTTATTATGCACCAGAATTGACAAAAGTTGTTGAGCGAAGAGGCGCAGGATATATTAAAGGTGTATTAATGTCACCTACCCCATGGGGTGAGCATACTAGCGGACGAAAAATGGTTGCATACAACATGACATCAGAAGAAGCGGATAATATGGTTGCATTTTTTACTTGGATTGGAGAGATGGATCTAAATGGATTTCCAGCAAAACCAATTTATAAAGTAGAAAAAATATCAGACGAAATAGAATAAAACTAGGAAGAAAGTTCCTCAATCACATTAATAAAATAAAACTTAGAGTTATGAAATATAAAACACAAAAAGTAGCGTATTGGTTCTTTGCATCGGCTTTATTGCTTTTTGCACTGCAGTTGGTGTTCGGATTTACTATGGGATTTGCTCACATAGGTTATGATGGATTACACGAAATATCGCCATTTAATGCAATGAGAGCAACTCACACTAATTTATTAGTGGTTTGGTTGATTTTAGGATTTATGGGGGCTGCACACTATATTATACCCGAAGAAGCACAAACAGAGTTGTATTCAGTAAAACTAGCTTACATACAGTTAATTACTTTTTTAATGGTAGGTGTTACTGCTATCGTTTGTTTTCATTTAAATATATGGGAAGGACGTAAATTCTTAGAAATTCCAAGACCATTAGATTTTTTAGTAGTAGTTAATGTGTTAACATTTTTGTTCAACATATTAATGACCTTATTTAAAGGAAAAAAACAAACAACAACTGCCTTAGTATTGTCTATGGGGCTTTTGTTCTTAGCATTATTATATCTTCCAGGGATGATTTGGTTTGATAGTCAAACCTTAGATTCTTTTTATAGATGGTATGTAGTTCACCTTTGGGTAGAGGGAGTTTGGGAGTTAATTATGGGTGGTATTTTAGCCTTCTTATTAATTAAAATTACAGGAGTTGATAGAGAGGTTATTGAAAAATGGTTGTATGTAATTGTTGGATTAACTTTCCTATCAGGAATCTTAGGAACAGGACACCATTTTTATTACATCGGAGCACCATCTTATTGGTTATGGATTGGAGGAATATTCTCAGCATTAGAACCTTTAGCATTTTTAGCAATGGCGTTATTTGCAATAAATATGTACCGTAAAGGAGAGAAAAAACATCCAAACAAAACAGCATTAACTTGGACATTAGGAGCAGCAATTGTTTCGTTTGTTGGAGCAGGATTATTAGGTGCTGCACACACATTGCCCAATGTAAACCTTTACACACACGGAACATTAGTTACAGCATCTCATGCTCACATGGCATTTTGGGGAGCTTATGCAATGATTGTTTTAGCTATTATTTCTTATGCAATGCCAAACCTTACAGGTCGTAAATTGTACGATAATGCTATGACCAGAATGGCATTTTGGTTAAGTAATATCGGAATGGTAGGAATGACCGTTGCTTTTGGAGTTGCAGGAGTTGCACAAGTTTATATGGAAAGAATAATGGGAGTTGATTTTATGGAAACACAACTAGAAATTCAACCTCATTTCTTAATATTAATTTTATGTGCAACAGTATTTAGTACAGGTATTATATTGTACATTATTAATTTCTTCCAATACGGAAGACCAAATGATGAAGCGTTAATTACAGAATAAAATATTAAGTTAGGTTAAAAAGGTTGGGAGTGTCAATTTGATTCCTCAACCTTTTTTAATTTTTATAAGGGCGTTTTAACGGGCTGTCCACTATATCTTTTTTTTTAAAAACCTGATAGCTTTATTGACTACCAAAATTAAACCTGTCAGGTTTTTCAAAAAAAAAGGATGCCGCTCCCATCCCTAACGCAAAAAAAACAGAATGTTCAACTTTAAAACCAAAAAGAATGAATCCATATTATAAAATAGTCGGACAAGAAGAAACGATTTTTGAACACGTTTA
>Ga0256845_1000388_pt1 | contig 42341 bp, 37 predicted proteins | sample RiftiametaG_FD_189101 | JGI IMG/M metagenome (GOLD analysis project Ga0256845, IMG submission 189101) | Tube worm associated microbial communities from hydrothermal vent at the East Pacific Rise, Pacific Ocean - Riftia | ecosystem: Host-associated > Annelida > Integument > Unclassified ...
AAATATTATTATAAACTCAAATCTAAAAGTTGCATTTATTACTTGAACTTAAGATTCAAAAAACTGATACTCTTAAAATAAAATCGTTTAAACTTAGCATTGTTTCAACATCCATTGAAGAGTGTAATACCATATTGACTATAATCTACGTCAATTATCTTGTTTGTTTTTCAGATTCTCTTCGTTAAAATAATCTACCGTAACTAGTTATGCTAAATTATTTTGCCTTAATAATGCAAAAAACAATTCAATCTAAATTAGACTCATATTATAGTTAAACTGGTATAATAAATGTTTTTTATCAAAAGATGAAGAAGTAGAAGTAAATCAGTATGAGATAAGTCAATTTATAGTAGAGGAGAATGTTATTAATCAATTAAGTTATTATGAGTATAATCGTTAGAATTGTATTGTTGGTTTCAACGTTGTTGACTCAAGTTGTTTATTCACAAAGTTATGGTGCTTCTGGTGAATGTCTTAGTGATGATAATGTTAATTGTTCATATATTCCTGGCTATCAAAAAAAGAATACCAGAGCAACTGTTTTAATTGTTTATCCAATCAGTAGTAGTTTAGTCTCTTATTGTACAGGCACAATATTAAACCAGCATGTAAGCCAAGGAGAGTTGAAACAATATGTGTTGACTGCTAGGCATTGTACAAAAGGCAAGAATTTCTCTAAAGAATGGGAATTTAATTTTAATTACCAATCAAGTAATTGTGATAATTCAGGGACTTTAGTTAATCATAACGGAAGTGACTACCACCACTCTAGTAAGGTTAGATTAGTTGCAGAAGATTTCGCAACAGATATGGCGTTAATAGAGATATTAAAGCCGATTCCTGCTCAATTTAACATCTATTATTCGGGTTGGAGTACTTCTTATTTACAAGCTGTCGCATTACCTAATTATGTGTTTCACCACCCTGGAGGGGATATAAAAAAAGCCTCTCGTACACATTCTACGGTGACGGTTACTAATCATGCTTGCCATACAACAGTAGAGGTAGTAGAGCGAGTAATTCAGTTTTTATTTGGTTGGATTATAAAAAAAGAAATTAATATCCGAAAGATATGTACTTACACAGAATCTCCTAGATATTTGGTGTCTGTTTGGGACAAAGGAGTTGTTGAACCAGGTTCTTCTGGCTCAGCTTTAATCAATAATAATACTAGAGTTATTGGCGCTTTGAGTGGAGGGCTTGGTACTTGTGGGTTTTCTGCAATTGACCAGTTTGGTAGGTTCAATACTTTTTGGCATAGACAAAAGGCAGTTAGAGACGCTTTAGCACCTATCGAAAATCAAAATACTGGATGGAGAGGGATAACTACTGGATTAGATGGTAGGCAAGTAATTTGTCGTGATGAGTTAGTTCTTAAAAGAGGAGATTATCACCCAGCTAGTAATTATCAATCAGATAACAAAATAATTTTACAAGCTTCTGGAGATATCACAAGTGATGGGTTGGTTTGGGTTGAAAGTGGGGCTGATTTTGATTTTAAAGCAGGTGGGGTAATAGATTTTAATAATGATTTTTATGCAGAGCCAGGATCTAAGATTTATATGGAGTCTGGAGTGTACTGTAACTCAAACCCTTCTAGTGAGTCTTACCGAGTAGAAAGTAAATCCTCTAAACCTTTTTTAGAAGAAAAAAAGTTTGAATTATCTAAATACTTAAATAATTCAAATCTTCTAGAAGAGGGTTATTTGGAAGTGTTTCCTACAAGAATTTCAAATGAAATAATAATTCGAAAGGCAGGTTTTGGAAATATGTCAGAAGCATTATTGGAAGTGTTAGATGTTAATGGGGTTTCTCTTTTGAGTCAGAAAATTTCTCTTTCTTATGACAATGAAGTTATTCCTGTTTCAAGTTTGAACTCAGGTATTTATTTTGTAAAAATCACTTTGACCAACGGAAATATATCCACTCATAAGGTTATCAAAGAATGAAAAAACTAACCATACTTATTTGTTTGTATTGTCTTACACCATTGACTCAAGCCCAAAAGTTTGAGACAAATATAAGTATCTCTTCTGCGATGACTTTTATACAAAGTAGTGGTCGGGTAGTTAGACGTAAAACAAATAGTAGAGTTGACTTTGGTTTTTCAGCTCAGGTCAATGAGTTATATCATTTATCAGATAGACTTTCTTTAGGGCTTGGTCTCGCTTATTCTCGTAGTAAATATAAGTCTGTTGCAGAAGATTTCAGGGGGGGAGGGCGTATTCCCGAGATATCCTATCTCGCTGAGGTAAAATTATTAGCACATAAATTACAACTACCACTCACGTTCAGGTACAAAACTAAAAACAATTGGTTTGCTCAAGCAAGTGGTTCTTTTGGTTATCTTTTAGGCTCTAAAGAAAAGATTGAATTTGTTCAAATTATGTGGTATTATGCGAAAAAAAAATACCAAACAAGAACGAGCACACCAGTGTCTGAAACTAAAAATAGCTTAGGTAGGAAAACCAATATTAGCCTTAATATTGAGCTCGGTAAGATGTTCACAATACGTGAGAGAATGTTTTTTGTAAGTACTTATTATACAAGAGATTTGTATCATTATACTTTGAGTCATCCTAATTCTAGTGTTATATACAAGCTTACCTTCAGAGGAGTAGGGCTTAAGTTAGGGTTTGTTATTTAGGTGTTACCCTTTATAAAAGGCAATAAGTAGTTCTGTTTTTGAGAACTTTTTTGTATCTTTGCAATAGATAAATGTTTTATGAAGCGAATAATTGCACAAAGAACTTTACGAGAATTTTGGGAAAAACATACAAATTCAGAGCAGTATTTAAAGACTTGGTACGAAACAGCTAAAAACTCTAATTGGAAATCACCAAATGGAGTAAAAAAAACCTACATTAATGCAAGTGTATTAAAAGATAGTAGAGTTGTTTTTTAACATAAAAGGAAATTCATACAGGCTTATAGTGAAGTTTAACTATGAAAGACAGTGGGCATTTATAAAATTTATCGAAACACATTCAGCTTACGATAGGATAAATACTGACACAATCTAAAATTATGGATATTAAACCAATAAAAACAGAAAACGATTACGAAAAATCTCTTGAAAGACTTGAATTGATATTTGATGCTAATCCAAATTCAAAAGAAGGAGATGAGGCGGAAATTTTATCAATGTTAATTGAAAATTACGAGAACAAATATTACCCAATTGAAGTACCAGACCCGATTGACGCTATTAAGATACGAATGGAAGAGATGAATCTTAAGCAAAAAGATTTAGTAGGTGTAATAGGTGGAAAAAGTAGAGTTTCTGAGATTTTAAATAAAAAAAAGAAACTTACTGTAGAGATGATACGAGAATTAGAAAGAATCTTACATATCTCAGCTTCAGTTTTGATAAGTAATTACCAACTAGTAAGTTGAAAAACAAAGGGTAACAAAATCTAAGCTTAAGGGGCTCAGAGATAAAATAATAGTTCTGTCAAAACACATAAAAGATGTTACAATTTTTAAGAAAATATAAACTCACCTATCAAGTCTTTAATTTCTTTAAGAAAAACCAGCTAAAGCATAATTTACCACTGTACAAAAAATACGGTTTAGCCAAAAAGTATTTTTCAGCAATTTCTAGCGAAGATTTTAAAGGTATTGAAAGTCCGCTTAATAAATATGATAGAAAAGATTCTCGCACAGAGATGCCAAAGGATATTTTGTTTCAAAGTTTAGAAGAAAAGACACAAAAGTCATTACTTAACTGGTCAGAAGATGGTTATGTGATTTTAGAAAACTTTTTTACAGAAAAAGAAGTAGAAGCGTTTAATCAAGAGGTAGAAAGCTTATTGGATAGTGGGGAGGTAAAGTTCAGGTATAGAAATAAAATTATGTTTGCGATGCACAAGTCATCACTATTGAAGCAGGCAGGGTCTAATGATAAGATTCTCAAAATTTTAGAAGTATTAATGGGAAAGAAAGTTGATTTATTCCAGAGCATTAATTTTTTGACAGGAAGTCAGCAACGTACTCATTCAGACTCTATACATATGACTACTTTTCCTTATGGTAATCTAATAGCCATTTGGGTAGCATTAGAAGATATACAGCCAGATAGCGGAGCTTTACATTATTACCCAAGGTCTCATAAATTACCTTATGTGATGAATAGAGAATATGATAATATTGGTTCTAGGCACAAATTAGGGGATAAAACATATTCAGATTATGAAAATAAGATTGAAGAAGTGATTCAAAAAAATCAATTCAAAAAAGAAACTTTTTTACCTAAAAAAGGAGATGTCTTGATTTGGCATGCCAATTTATTGCACGGAGGTAATAAACTAAGCAACAAAGGTAGCACTCGAAAGAGCATGGTTTTTCATTACTATGCCCAAGATGCAATATGTTTTCATGAAATCTCACAAAGACCTACCTTGAAGAGGGATTAGGTCACGGTTGAATTAATAGAGAGTTTTTGCTGTTTTTCTTTTTCTGTGGAGAACTATGTCAATGGTTTTTCTGTGTGAAAACATCTTTTTTAGCTAATTTTATTCTGCATAATACCCAAATCATAATAAGATGGCAGAAAGTAATTATAACGAAGACAGTATAAAATCCTTAGATTGGAAGCAACACATCCGCTTAAGACCTGGTATGTATATCGGGAAGCTAGGGGATGGTTCGGCAAAGGATGACGGGATTTACGTTTTAGTGAAAGAGGTTGTTGATAACTGTATTGATGAGCATATGATGGGGCATGGCAAGACCATCGAGATTAAGGTTGGAGACAAGAAAGTAGACATCAGAGATTATGGTAGAGGAATTCCGCTAGGAAAGGTAGTAGACTGTGTGTCTAAGATAAATACTGGTGGGAAATATGATAGTGGAGCTTTTCAGAAATCTGTAGGGTTAAATGGTGTTGGTACAAAAGCCGTAAATGCTCTTTCTTCTTTTTTTAGGGTGCAGTCGGTAAGAGATGGTAATCTTAAGGCGGCAGAGTTTAGCCAAGGGAATTTAACAAATGATTTAGCAATAGAGAAAACTTCTCAGCGTAATGGTACTAGAGTGTCGTTTGTACCAGACGATACTGTTTTTCAAAATTATCATTTTATACCATCATATTTAGAAGATTTAATCCGTAATTATTCTTATTTGAATGCGGGACTTACTGTTGTTTTTAATGGAGTAAAATTCCATTCTAGCGGAGGTCTTAAAGATTTGTTATCAAACAAAATCAAAGAAGACGATAGAAGGTATCCTATTGTACACCTAAGCGGGGAGGATATAGAAATAGCATTGACACATGGTAACCAGTACGGAGAGGAGTATTATTCTTTTGTAAATGGGCAGAATACCACACAGGGAGGTTCTCACTTGATTGCTTTTAGAGAGGCAATTGTAAAGACTGTAAGAGACTTTTTTAATAAAAATTTTGATGCCTCTGATATCCGTCAGTCGATAGTAGGTGCTATTGCGGTGCGGGTGCAAGACCCTGTATTTGAGTCACAAACCAAAACAAAGTTAGGTTCTCAAACGATGGGACCAGACGCACCTACTGTGCGTACGTTTATTGGTGAGTTTGTGAAGCGTGAGTTAGACAATCACTTGCACAAAAATCCTGATATGGCTCAAGCCTTACTCAAGAGGATTATACAGTCAGAGCGAGAGCGTAAAGACATTGCAGGGATTAAGAAAATCGCTAATGAGCGAGCGAAAAAAGCTAACGTACACAACAAAAAATTAAGAGATTGTAGGGTTCATTTTGGAGATTTAAAAAAAGAAAATCGACATGAAACTACTATTTTCATCACAGAAGGAGACTCGGCGAGTGGGTCTATTACCAAATCTCGTAATGTGTTGACCCAAGCGGTGTTTAGTTTAAGAGGGAAGCCTCTTAATGCCTATGGATTAACCAAAAAAGTAGTGTATGAAAACGAGGAGTTTAACTTGTTGCAACACGCCTTGAAAATTGAAGATGGCTTAGATGACTTACGTTATAACAAAATTGTAATTGCTACTGATGCCGATGTGGATGGAATGCACATTCGTTTACTTATTATGACATTCTTTTTGCAATTCTTCCCTGACTTGGTGCGTGAGGGGCATTTGTATATTCTCGAAACACCCTTGTTTAGAGTTAGAAATAAAAAAGAAACAATTTACTGCTATAGTGAACAAGCAAAAAAAACAGCAATTAATAAATTAGGGGGGAAACCAGAGATTACCCGATTTAAAGGACTCGGTGAGATTTCTCCAGATGAGTTTGGCGAGTTCATAGGTAAGGATATGCGATTAGATCCTATTACACTTCAAAATGATACGTCAATTGAGGAGTTGTTAAAATACTATATGGGTAAAAATACCCCTGAACGTCAGCAGTTTATAATCAATAACCTTGTAGTAGAGTCGGATGATATAGAAGAGGTGGCTTAGTAATCCAATAATAAATATGAAAGCAAAAATATATCAAATTAAAATCTCATTGAGAGACAGTAAACCTGAAATATGGAGGCGAGTACTCATTTCTTCGAATTTACTATTACCAAATTTACAGAATGTTATTCAGATAGTAATGGGCTGGGAAGATGCTCATTTACATCACTTCATAAAAGGTAGAGTGTTTTACACCAATAATGTAGAAAAAGAAAAGCCTCTTGGTGGGATGAATGAGGTGAATTATTCGAATGTGAAAATATCTGAATTATTACAAAAAGAAAAACAAAGTATATTTTATGAATATGATTTTGGTGATGGCTGGGACCATGATGTTTTGTTGGAGAAGATAAATGATATTGGACTGGTTAAAGGTGCCTCGGTTTGTATAACGGGTGAAAATAAATGTCCCCCAGAAGACTGTGGTGGAATGTGGGGTTATGAGAATCTTTTAAACATTCAAAAAGACCCAAATCATGAAGAATACGAAGACTGTCTTGAATGGTTAGGAGAAGGGTTTAATCCAAGCCATTTTGATAAATCAGGTGTTAATGAGGCGTTGAAATGCTTGTGATAAATCATTTTAATCTTTCTAAATCTTCTGGCGTATCAATTCCGATAGTTTCAAAATTGGTGGTGATTGTATGAATTGTGTAACCGTTTTCTAACCATCTTAATTGCTCCAAAGACTCTGCTTTTTCTAACGAAGAAATATTTAATTGCGTAATTTTCATCAGTACGTCACTACGATAAGCATACATCCCGATGTGCTTGTAAAAGGTGTGATGTTTGAGCCAGTCTTGTTTTTCTACACCTCTTATAAAAGGGATGGTTTGCCTAGAAAAGTACAAAGTTTCTTGACTATTACCCAAAATAACTTTGGGAGTGTTGGGGTTAAAAAGTGTTTCTTCATCCTCAATTACTTTAACCATTGTCCCTAAGTCACTTTTTTTATCTATCATCAACTGGGCAAGATTATCTATTTGCTTAGGGTTGATGAAGGGTTCGTCTCCTTGTACATTAATGATGTAATCGTATTGTTCTGTTAAGGATTGATACGCTTCCGCTAATCGGTCTGTGCCAGATTCATGCTTTGTAGCTGTCATGATGATGTTTCCACCAAAATCTTTCACATGTTCTGCGATTCGATCATCGTCCGTAGCAACATATACAGCATCAATAAGCTTAGCAGAAGAGGCTTGCTCATACACACGCCTAATCATTGACTTACCTTGTATTTCTACTAAGGGTTTACCAGGGAATCGGGTAGAGGCATAGCGAGAAGGGATGATAACAACAAATTTCATTATACAGATTTTTTTACTTTAAGAAATGCACCTTCGGTAGCGAAGATAGTTACTTTTTCTCCTTTTTCGATGTATCCATAAAGGCTTTGGGCATCATAAAGTTTTCCGTTGATTTCTATTTTTCCAATTAAGCGTAGCGTAGAGAACACAATTCCTTCTTGTCCGATTAGCTCCTCATTTGTATTTACTGCTTTTTGTTGGATTACAGATTCTACACTGAGGTTTTTGAATGTTTTAGATTTAATCAATGCCCTTGTACCAAAAACCACCAAAAAACTTGCACCAAATAAACTAACGAAGAGTACTGAAAATGCTTTGACTAAATCATCATTAGAAACATAATCAAAATCTAGCCCTTTGTTTTTGAGCATTGAAAGAATCAATGATGAGAGGATAAAAATAACACCTGTAATCCCTGCTATACCAAAGCCGGGGATAACGAATATCTCTAAGGCTAATAATAGAAATCCTAAAGCAAAGATAATCAGCTCCCAGTTGTCGAGTAAGCCGTGTAGATAATCGGGTAAAAAATAAAACACAACACCTATAAACGCTGCGAGGATAGGAAAGCCCACACCAGGGGTTTGAAGTTCAAAATAAATTCCGCCAATTATAATTAATACCAATAAAGACTTGATGGCAGGATGAATAAAAAAAGCAATTAGCTTATCGATTGACTTTTGTTTGTACTTAAGAATTTTATAATTAGTGATATTTTGTCCCTTTAGTAGGTCAGTGATGTTTTCGTAGCTAGCGATACAAATATTAGAATCAATAGCCTCTTTGGTGGTAAGCGAGAGTACAAAGGCACTATCTGTCCCTAGGTTTTTACCTACAAATAATTCGCACAAATCGGGGTTTTTTCCAGTGGCTTCAGCGGTAGCTCTAAACTCTGCTCGCATAGCAGATTGTCTTTTTTCTGGCATTACGTAACCCTCTTGATTGACTACTGTAGATGCTCCTATAAAAGCACCTTTTGACATGAAAATAGAGTCGCAAGCAACAGAAATAAAACTCCCTGCTGACCCAGCATTTTTATTGATATAAACCCACACAGGAATGTTGAGGCTTACAATTCTACTTACAATCTCATCAGCATCAAACACTACTCCACCATAAGTATTAAGTTCTAAAATAACCAAATCTGCTTTTTTTTCCTCAGCATCATTAAGAGCTAATTGTACGTATCGATTGGAAACAGGGTCGATAGTGGCGTTAAGCTTAAAGTAAAAAATAGTATTGGTACTGTCAGCAAAGGAGAGTCCGTGGCATAAAACCGCCAAAATTATGATAAGTTTTTTCATCTATTCAATTTATTAGCGTAATTTCGTAAATATATTTCGTAAATAGAAAAAGAACGGCTTGAAAGAAGTTTTTAATTTAAGTATAGAAGGTGTTTTATGGAAGATTCACTATGATACGGTTTCTGATTGTTTTTTAATAGAAAACCGTATAGAAAGTCCTCGTGCAACACATTTTTATCTTGTGTCTATAAGTGGAGCTATCATTAATTCTTGGGAACCAGATATTGAAAATTGGTGGTTCAATACCTTGTTGTTTCATGATAAAAAAGTGTATTTTACATTATATGCAGATGAGGATTCTCCAGAAACTACTGAATTACTGGTTTATGATGCGAATAAAGGTGAACTAATCCAGCATTATAAAGATTGCACAATAGCCAAGATTTTAGCGGAAGCGATAGAGATAAAAACATTAGAGGAAGAAATAATAATAAACCTCCCTAAGGCTAAACAGCCAAGTCTAAGTACTCCAGTTCAGTATATAGCCGAAACGGAATATTTTAAAACAGTAGCTAAATTCATCATTCAGAGCCAAGACATTGTACCAGTTCAATTGATTGAATATCTCGAATATTCCAATTATATCATTATTTCTTACTATATTAAGAACAATGAGGGCTTAGATAATTATTTACTTATTCTGGACTCGGAAGGGAAGCTTCTGTATCAAGACTGTGTAGCAACAAAGTTAAAAGGAGTGGGAGACCATACTTTTTTTGCCCAGAAAGAGAAAATTTATTTTATCAAAGACAGTAATACTTTTAAAAGCATATCATTATGAAATTAATATTTAGTATCATCTTAGGGTTTTTGTCATTGTTTTCTTATGCTTCTGTACAAGATTCGGTAGGAACAACCCGTGTCAACGGTTTGCGTTATATAATCCATATTGTAGAGAAGGGGGATACCTTTTACTCTTTATCCAAAAAGTATAAAAAAAATGTCAGCCAGTTAAGGTTAGCGAGTAAAAACAACGAAACCTTATCAATAGGAGAGAAGCTATTGATTCCGATTTTAGGATTTAATTCTAACACAAAAAACGTACACAAAGTACAAGTAAAAGAAACATTGTATTCCATCTCTAAAAAATATAATGTAAGCATTGAAAGTCTTAAAAAATGGAATAATCTTAAAGACAATAGCCTGAACGAAGGACAAAAACTGATTGTTGGTCTTGATACTTTTTCGGGAGTTGAAAAACAAAATCCTAATACTCATAAAGTAGTAAAGGGAGAGACTTTATATAGCATTTCTAAGCAATTTGGATTGACGATTTCGATTCTCAAAAAATGGAACAATATAAAAGAAGGTTCAGGGATTTCTATTGGTCAAATCTTGATAGTAGGCAAAAAAAGAAGTCCTAGTATTAATTCTCAGCAAATATTGTTAGAATTATTGAAGGAAGATAGTCGGTTTTCTGATGATTTAGCCCAATGTTTGTATAATAAACTACCTATTGGTACGATAGTTAAAATTACTTATACAAAAAGTCATAAAAGTATTTATGTAAAAGTAGTAGGCACAATCAATGTACATACTCAAGCAAATATTTTGATTAACACCAAAGCCTTGTCTCGATTAGGAGCGAAAAATAAAAGTTTTCATGTTTTGATCAGTACAGCCAAATAATAGATTAAAGGACGTGCCACCATTCGCCTGAAAAAGGCTCATGCTGTCGGGCTATCCGCTATATCTTTTTTGTTTTTTTTGTTCTATATTTCGACAAGCTCAATATGCTACAAAAAAACAAAAAAGGATGTCGCTGCTATCCCTCACGCATCTTACCTCGTTCAAACTTGAGTTTTTTTTGTGACCGTGATAAACATCACTTTATAAGGAGTTTGATTGTATTACTTTTACAATATCAAATTAAAACAGAAACAAAAAAAAGAAAAAATATTATGGGATTATTAGATGCAATTTTCGGGTCAGGTTCAAATGAAAAAGTAAAAGAAATGTTGGAAAATGGAGCAGTTGTTATTGATGTTCGTTCTCCAGGAGAATTTCAAGGCGGTCATGTGGCAGGATCTAAAAACATACCTTTACAAACAATAGGAAGTAAAGTAGCAGAGATAAAAAAAATCAGTAAACCAATTGTACTTTGTTGTGCAAGCGGAAACAGAAGTGGACAAGCCACTAGCATCTTAAAAGGTGAAGGTGTAGACTGCGAAAATGGCGGAAGCTGGATGGCAGTAAACGGTTTAGTATAAAAAATATATTTTAAATTAAAATTATACCTCGAAGTACTACTTCGAGGTCATTATAGATATGAAAAAGTTTTTAATAATATTAGCTGTATCACTAAGTGTATCAGCTTGCACTGATGCTCAAAACAAAGAGCAAGCAACCGCTCCAAGTGTAGTCAAAAGAGTCGTAGCCGAAAATATAAATGCAGCAGATTTTTCTGCTAAAATTAACGCCACTACAAAAAAACAAGTTTTAGACGTTAGAACACCTCAAGAGTGGGTAAGTGGAATTATAAAAGGAGCAAATAAAATAAATGTTTTTGATGCAGATTTTAAAACTCAAGTAGCCAAATTAAACAAAGATGTACCTGTAATGGTGTATTGTAGATCTGGTGGTAGAAGTGGGAGAGCAATGAAAATACTTACAGGTATGGGCTTCAAAGAAGTTTATAACTTAAACGGTGGAATTGGTGCTTGGAAAGCCGCTCAATATGAGGTGGTTAAATAAATTACAAGAACCATGGGGTTTGATGAGAATCCTTCGATTAGCATTAGCCTTATGGCTTTTTTATGATGCCTATCACCAGCAAAATTGGTGGATGGCAGTCTTTGGTGTGTTCATTCTTTATCAAGTAATAGAAAACGTACAATGTACCTCTTGTGAGCAAACAGGGTCTTGTGATATTTCTGTAAAAAAAGAGAACCAATTACCTGTAAATGATGTTATAGACAAAGAACTAAAATAGAAAATGTAATGGAAAAGATAATTTATCTGGATAATATAAAATGTGGTGGTTGTGCTAAAAGTGTAGAAGGAGAAATCTTGAAAACGGAAGGAATTACAGAAGCAAAAGTAAATACAGAAGATGGTAGCGTAACTATTATTTACACAAAATATGATGAGGAATCATTAGAACAAAAACTATCCAAATTAGGTTATCCTCCTCAAGGAACATCTTCTACAGGACAAAAAGTGAAGTCATATGTGAGTTGTGCTATTGGTAAAATGAAATAAGCTTAAATGGAGAAATTGACAGCAACATTTTGGAAAAATAAGTACCTCGATAAAAATACAGGATGGGATTTGGGGAAATGCTCAAAACCTTTGATTGATTTTTTTGATTCTTTGACGAATAAAAAGATTAAAATCCTTATTCCAGGATGTGGTAATGCTTATGAAGCAGAATACTTGCATCGTAATGGATTTACAAATGTTTATGTAGCAGATTGGGCAGAGCAACCTCTTTTTAATCTAAAACAAAGAGTACCTACATTTCCTAGTAATCACCTATTGCACGTAGATTTTTTTACAATAAAAGCAGAATTTGATATAATTATTGAACAAACCTTTTTTTGTGCAATCAACCCTGAATTGAGAGTTGATTATGTAGAGAAAACGGCAAGTATTCTTCATGAAAATGGTTTGGTAGTCGGATTGATGTTTGATGCAGAATTGAATAAAGATAAGCCACCATTTGGTGGTACAGAAGCCGAATATCGGTCTTTGTTTGCAACTCATTTTGATATTAAAAAAATGGAAAAATGCTTATCGTCTGAAGGAGACAGAAATAAAAGAGAGTTTTTTGTGACATTCAAAAAAAGGTAGTGATGGGTATATATATAAAGTCGTTGGGAGAGTATCTGTCTTATTTGAAAGGAGAAATCCTACATCCACACTATCAAAATTATTTCTATTTGTTAATTGTTCTTTCTTTAGTTGTTTGGGGCTTGGAGTACTTAACGCCTTGGAGAAAAAAGCAGTCAATCATCCGTAAAGACTTTTGGTTGGATGCTTTTTATATGTTTTTTAACTTCTTTATTTTTGCGGCGATAATCAAAGGAGTATATGAACTGATCGCTATTTATTCTCCGATAAGTGCAAAGAGTTTTGCTTTACTTGATTTTAGTTATTTACCTGTATGGTTAGGTCTGTTGTTATTCTTTTTAATGAATGATTTTGTACAGTGGTTTACTCATGTGTTACTTCATAGGTTTTCTTTTTTGTGGGATTTTCATAAAGTACATCATTCCGTAAAAGAAATGGGATTTGCTGCTCACTTGCGTTATCACTGGATGGAAAACATTTTTTACAAACCCCTTAAAACCTTAGTGGTATTATTAATAGTAGGAGGAGAACCTCAAGATGCATTTATCGTTCATTTCATAGCCATAACTATTGGACATTTGAATCATGCCAATTTAGGATGGGATTATGGCTTTTTAAAATACGTATTTAATAACCCTAAAATGCATATTTGGCACCACGCCAAAGAAGTGCCTAAAGAACGTCCTTATGGTATGAATTATGGAATTAGTTTGAGTATTTGGGATTATATTTTTAAAACAAATTATATTCCTTCATCAGGTAGAGATATCCCATTAGGGTTTACTGAGGATAATAAATTTCCTAACAATTTTATTCAACAATCAATTTACCCTTTAAACAAAAAAGATGGAAATAATTAATAATTGGAAAAATGTTATTATGTTTTGCTTAACTTTAGGTTTGGCCCCGTTCTTACCAGAACCTCATATTTGGGGTAAGATTAAATGGATAGCAGGTGGTGGAGAAGGAATGCAATTATTAGACTGGGGAGATGCTTTAATGCATGGATTACCTTGGTTGCTTTTACTGAGGTTAATTGTTATAACAGTGTTAGGCAAGAAGGTTGTAAAGTGATTTTTTGTTTGTTTAAGTTTAAAGAGTCCTTCTAAAACTATTTTAGAGGGACTTTTTTATTTAAAACTGATAAATAAACTCGGTATTTTTTAATGTTTAGTCGTATATTTTTTGTAAAATAGCTTTGTAGTTATTTCCTGTGTGTGGGGATATGTGTTTTTAAGAGTTTTTGAATTAGGATGAATATAGATGTGTTGATGGGGTGTCTGAAAAAATATTCCTTGTTGTTTTTTATTTTTTTTACGACAATAGTTTTGGCTCAACCAGATTTGAGTTTTTCTACTCTTTCTACCAAAGAGGGCTTGTCTAATAGTAGGGTAAGAGCAATTAATAAGGATAAGGTAGGATTCATGTGGACAGGTACTGATAATGGTTTAAACCGCTTTGACGGGAAGGTGATGAAGGTGTATTATAAAAGTGACACGCTACTTAATCAATTACCCAATAATTCTATTAATCATTTGTACAATGCTCTTAATGGGGATTTTTTAATTTCGACAAATAAAGGTGTTTGCCGTTATAATCGAGTAAAAGATGCATTTGATACTTATCTTTTAGATAGTGTAAAGGTAAAGAAGATAGTCCAAAGTAAGTTTACTAAAAAGTTTTACGTAGCAACGGATATAGGTTTGTTTGTTTTTTCAGATTCTTATGAATTGTTGTTTCACTATGATAAAAATAACTCGAATATACCTTCACTTTTTTTGGAAGACGTGGTAGAGGATCTTAATGGTAGTATATGGTTAAGTATTAAGTCTCTTGGGGTTTATGAGTTGGTAAAGAAGAATGATTTTGTTCGTTACTCTCTCAAAGGAGTAGATGAAAAAGTGCTTTATTCTTCATCTTTACTATTACGAAAGTCGGGAGAATTATTATTGTGTGTAGATGGTCAAGGTGTTTTTAAATTAAATAGCGATGATGGTTTATTTGAACCCTTAGTCTGTAATAATTGTACACCTGAAATGCTGAACATGATAGTAATGCATGAAGATTCTCAAAATCGTCTTTGGATAGGAGGTGGAGATTATGGTTTAGCACTGTATGATGAAGTAAAATATCAATTTTATCATTACAGGCATGATAAATGCACTTCTACATCGATTAATGCTGAAGTCGTTTCTGCGATATTTGATGACCAAAAGGGGAGTCTTTGGGTAGGTACGTTGTTTCAAGGGCTCAACTATGTGGATTTAGAAAATTCTACATTTCATATGAGAGAAGAAATAGAGGGAGCAAGGGGGCGTACAATTGTGTGTGACGTGATAGTGACAGGTGAGGGTGAAAAGTGGATATCAACAGATGGTGGGATTTCTCATTTTAATAAAAATGATTCACTTATTTATGCGTACAATAATAAAGAATCATACGCTACTCTAAATATGGCAATTGATAGAGAAGGAAATGTTTGGGGAGCAACTTATTTGTATGGACTTCATTATATCAATGCAAAGACCCATAAGAAAGAAATTTATAGGCACAAAGAAGGTGATCCGACATCAATAGCATCAGATATAGTATGGTATGTGATGATAGATGACAAAGGGGATGTGTGGGTAGCTACTTCTTTGGGGGTTTGTAAATTTAACCCTAATACAAAAACCTTTACCACAATTAATTCCTCAAACTCATTAATTAAAAACAGCAATACGCGTATTGTTTACCAAGATAAATTAGGACAGTATTGGTTTGGTACAGAAGAAGGTTTGTATCAGTATGATAATGAAAGTGGAGATTTAAAAGAGTATCGACATCATAAAGACAATCCTAAATCCATTACGAATGACTGGGTAGTAACAATGACTGAAGACTTGGAAGGATTTCTTTGGTTGGGTACGTTTGGTGGCGGAATTAGTCGCTACAACTCAAGGACAGATGATTTTACCAATTGGGACAATTCAGATGGCTTATGTGATAATTATATATCAGCGATAGAAGTTGATAGTGAAAATAAATTATGGATTAGTACACCAAAAGGCTTAGTACAATTTGATGTTGAGTCTAATTATTTTAAAGATTATCACGTAAGAAATCAATTTGGTGGAGAGAATTTTTATATAAATTCATCAACAAAGCTTCCCGATGGAAGGATTTTGTTTGGTTGTACGAATGGTTTGGTAAGTTTTAATCCTAAAAATGTCAACTCTAATCCTTTTGCTCCAGACTTGGTACTGATCGACTTTAAGGTATTAAATAAATCTGTAGATTTTAATAAAAAAAGAGCATTGTTTGATAAACATATTTCTTATGTACAAAAACTTAGTCTTCCTTATGATTACACTTCTTTTACAATACAATTTGCGGCACTAAACTATGTATTGAGTAATAAGAATCAATACGCATATATGTTGGAAGGTTTTGATGAAAGATGGATTAATATAGGAAATCATAACGAGGTAACTTATACAGATTTACCTCCTGGTGATTATGTATTTAAGCTAAAGGCAAGTAATAATGACGATGTTTGGACAGTTAAGCCTCTTACTCTAAATATTGAGATTGAACAACCATTCTATAGTTCTTTATTATTTAGGTTATTGACTTTATTGGCATTAATTATAGCCGTTCTTCTAGTGTTTAAGTTTAGAATGAAAAGAATGGTTTTTCAAAAAAAGAACCTAGAAAAAGAGGTTGATAGGAGAACAAAAGTAATTGAAGAAAAAACACAGGAATTAAAAATTAAAAATAATAGACACATACAAAGCTTAGATTATGCACGATTGATACAGCAAGCAAGTTTGCCTGAGCTAGAAGAAGTGAATAGTGGAGTAGAAATAGAAGTGTTGTATATACCAAGTCAGATTGTATCTGGAGATTTTTACTGGATGAAAGAGGTAGCAGGTAAGACGTTTATAGCTGCCGTAGACTGTACTGGACATGGTGTGCCTGGTGCTTTTATGAGTTTGATTGGTAATGTCGCCTTAGGAAATATAATTACGTACCGTGAAATTTATTCTCCAGAAGAGGTCTTGGAAGCTTTACACCGTGAGGTAGTAAAGTCACTCCATCAGCAGAAAACAAAAAATCAAGATGGTATGGACATGTCTTTGGTGGTGATTGATAAAAAAGCTAAAACAATAGAGTATGCAGGAGCTTTGAGTCCATTTGTTTTTATTCAAGATGATAAATTGAATATGATAAGAGGTGATAGGCATGGGATTGGAGGAGCTACTTACAGTCAAGATGTTAGCTTTAAGAAGCATGTAATAGATGTTTCTGTTCCAACTACATTTTATTTGTTTTCAGATGGTTATCAGGATCAGTTTGGTGGAGAGTCAAATCGTAAGTTTTTGGCAACTAAATTTAGAGCACTGTTATTTGAAGGGTATAAATTGCCAATGAGCGATCAAATTGGCGTATTGAGACAGAAACATCTAGAATGGAAAAAAGAAGAAGAGCAAACAGATGATATTTTAGTAATAGGAGTTAAGATTGATTTGTAGTACTAAAATAGATTCGATAAAATAGTGAAATTGTTTTTATGAATTTACCGCTGAGTGTAGAGAAAACTTTTGAATTAGACTTATTGCAAGAGCTAAAAGAGCATGCCCAAGTTCTAGTTATTCCAGAGGGAACGGTTATTATGAACTTGGGACAAGTTATTAAGGTGATGCCTATAGTGTTGACTGGAACTGTTAAGATTTCTCGATTAAGTGAGTTAGGTAGTGAACTTTTAATGTATTATGTGAATCCAATGGAGAGTTGTGCGATGACACTTACGAGTTGTATGCAACAGAAACCAAGTGAGGTAGAGGCCGTAACAGAAAGTGAGGTAGACTTGCTAGCTATTCCAGTTGAATTTATGACTAAGTGGATGAATAGATATCCTAGTTGGAGAGAATTTGTGATGCAGACGATTCAATCTAGGTTTGAAGAAATGCTTAACACAATTGATCAACTAGCTTTTCAGAAATTAGATAGTCGCTTAGAATATTATTTAAAAGAAAAATCAAGAATAACGAATTCAAGTTTGATTAACCTTTCTCATGAACAAATAGCTCAAGAATTAGCTACTTCACGAGTAGTAATCTCTAGGCTACTTAAAAAACTTGAAAATAATAAAAAAGTACGTCTTTATCGGAGTCAAATAAAACTTTTGAGGATTATGTAACAAATGTAACCAATCTGATCGTTTGTAAAGTGTAACTTAGTATTATTAATCATTAAAAGAAATAGTTATGAAAAAAAATATGGGGAAAATCGACAAAACTGTTAGAGTATTGATAGCTATCGTAGTAGGAATACTTTATTTTACTGGTACAATATCAGGTACTTTAGGAATAGTACTGATGGCACTTTCGGCTGTATTTTTATTAACAAGTTTACTTAATTTCTGCCCATTATATGTACCGTTTGGTATTAATACATGTAAGAGTTGTAAAGAAAATTAGTAAATGATTTTTGTGTTAAACAATAGCTCAATGAAGAAAATAATCTTTTTCTGAGCTTTTTTTATGCACTGTGTAAATTAAAAAAGACTGTGTTTTGTTAGTTTTTATGAGGATGTTTAAAAACAAATGTGTAAGTTATGCCGTATAAACAACTACATGCATAATATTTTTAACATATCGTTATTTATTTTTCTTCTTTTAGGCACTGTTTCAAAACTAAGTGCACAGTGTCCTACGCCTACGATATATGATTTAGGTTTGTCTGTAGCTTCTGACAATCCTTCTTGGGTTAATTGTATTGATAATTCTGCTACTCCCGATGATTTTACTTTAAGTTTAATCTCTCCAGACGATATCGTACAATATGATATAGATTGGGGGGATGGTTCTGTTAATACAACTGGGAACAATTGGTTAGCAGGAACTGCTGTATCTCATCCATATACTCAGTTAGGGGAGTTTATTGTTACAATATCAGAAACTGATAACGGTTGTACAACAGTGATTACAGGAAACTTAATTAATGACAGGAAGCCAGGGGCAACAGCTACTCCACCTACATTAAACTCTAGTGGTTGTACACCTCATACTTTAACGTTTTTAAATCAAACTACAAATGTTTCTCCTTTTACTGAATATGAATGGGACTGGGGTGATGGGTCAATAGAAGGTGTAACAAACCCAGGAGACCCAGGTGCATCAGGCAATGCTCTTTCTCATCAATACTTACCTAATACGAGTGATTGTGGAATGGAAGTGACCTTAACTGCTCAGAGTCTATGTCAAACTACCTTTGTGACTTTTGGTCCATATGATTTTTGGGATTATGATACTGCTCTAGTCTCAGCGTCTCAAACTCAAATTTGTCAAGGAGAGCAAATAACATTTAATGATATTTCGGATTATAACTGTGTGCCAGGTCCACGTTATATCCAGTGGGATCTCACAGCAGTAGGACAAGGGATAACAACGTTTGTACCAGCAGTGCCCGCCAATCAAACCAAATCAGCATTTATTAACGGTCCAGTAGGGGCTACTTTTACAATTAACTTTGCGGACTCAAACTTTTGTGGTATTGACTATAATAGTGTTACGATTGAGATTATAGCACCTCCTACGGCAGATATAGAAGTGTTTGATGATACGGTATGTGTGGGGGAGTTGGCAACTTTTAATAACCTCTCGTCTGGAGGAGGTTCTAGTTTTGATTGGGATTTTGATGATAATTCTACTAGACATGATAATAATAAAAGAAACCGAACACATATATATGGTATGGAAGGAGAGTATTGGGTGAAAATAATTGTGGGGATTGCAGGAAATCCCTCTTGTTCATCGATTGACTCCGTTAAGATAACAGTCTTGGCCTCTCCCGATTTGGTTTTGTTATCATCCATTCAAGAGTCGTGTGATACTACGGTAGTTGAGTTCTCGCAAACCCATTCAGTAGATGCTTTAGCAATTAATTGGAATTTTGGGCAGGGAGGTGGCGATACTGGAGAGGGACCTTTTAATATTCAGTTTGATGAAGAAGGTATTTATGTGGCAACTGTTTCTACCGAAAATTTAGCGGGATGTACAAGGGTAGATAGAGATACGATTAGGATTTATCCAAACCCTATTATTGTATTTAGTGCTGATTCTATATGTCTTGGAGACACTTCATTTTTTACTAATAATTCATCTATCCCTTTTCAGCAAACAAATGGCTTGTTAAGAGAGCTTTGGTTGAATGTAAATGGCTCAAATGTAAGTGATTTGACCTCTCTTAATAATTATCCAGATAGTCCAGATGAAACTGCTATAATCACTAATTTTGAATTTAATACTTTGGGGTTAAATAAGTATGGAACAAGAACACATGGTTTTATAGTTCCTCCAGAAACAGGGTTTTATACTTTTTGGATTGCGGCTGATGATAAAGCGGAGTTATGGATAAGTGAATCTAATGATACAGCTAACGTACAAAAAATTGCGTCTGTCCCAGGGTTTACTAATTTTCAACAATGGACAAAATTTGCAGAGCAAAAATCGGCAACGATAATGCTCGAAGCGAATAAATTATATTATATACGAGCATTACAAAAAGAAAATGCTGGAGGAGATCACTTGTCGGTTGGTTGGCAATTACCTAGTGGGACATTAGAACGCCCAATTACGTCAAATCGGCTTAAATCTTTTTCAAATGCATTTTTGGTTAAAGATTATTTATGGGACTTTGGCGACAATACAAATTCTACGGAAGAAACTCCTTTTCATGTGTTTACAACTGCTGGAGATCGGTTTGTGAAATTAACTGTGTCTACGCATCAATGTAGCACGATAGATAGTATTCCTGTTACTGTGATTTTAGGTGCTCAGCCTGATTTTGAATTGTCAGATACTGTGTCATGTTCACCTTTAAGTATTGAGATGGTGAATACTTCTCAAAATGCAACTTCGTACACATGGAATCTAGGCGAGGGGGGGGCTCTTATAAATACCAATAGTGTGTCAGATACAATTCGCAAGACCTATTTTAATAATGACACGACTGTTAAAGATTTCTTCGTTACACTTTTTGCTAATAATAGCATAGGTTGTGCGGCAGACCTTAGGAAAACAATTCATGTTTACCCTAATCCTAAAGCTAGTTCAGAAGTAGTGTCGCCAATTCCTGCCTGTGCTCCATTGGATGTTTTATTTAAAAATAATTCTCAAGGATTTACTGGGGTTCAGTATCAATGGTTTATTGACGGCAATGTGTTAAATGATAATTCAGACTCATTGTATCACACATACCAAAACACTACTGGAGGAATTGTTTTTGATACCGTTAGTTTAGTCAGTCTAAGCCCACTTGGTTGTAAGGACAGTGTGACGAAAGTAGTTACCGTGTTTCCAAGGTCAAATTATTCTATTAATGCACCAGATACGATTTGTGCTGATGAGAATGTAAGAATATCATACAATGGTCCAGTTAATCAGCAGGAATGGAATATATCGGGTCAAGTTTCACGATTCGTGCCTGATTTCGACTATTTTTTTACCAATAACACCATGACGGATAGTGTCTATAATCTTGAACTTTATATTAACTCTGTGTTTTCTTGTAAAGATACTTTGGCTAAAACTATAGTAGTGACCCCTTCGTTAAAGGCAGTGTTAGATGTGTCAGATATAGAACTTTGTGCACCTTTTGAGGTTTTGTTTAAAAATAAGTCTCAGGGGCTTACGGCTAATCAGTACCAATGGACTATTGGCGGAAATACATTAAATGATAATTCAGATTCATTGTATCATACGTATAACAATACTACGGGAGGGATTATCTTCGACATAGTTAGTCTAGTAGGTATTAGTTCATTTGGTTGTAAAGATAGCGTGGTACAAATTATTACAGTATACCCAAAGCCATCTTTTTCTATCAATGCACCAGATACAGTTTGTGCTGATGAAAATATAAACATATCATATAATGGCTCAGCAAGTCAGCAAGAGTGGGATTTGGATGGGCAAGGTTCTTTTGTTACTCCTAATTTTAGCTATAGCTTTGTTAATGATAATGTGGTAGATAGTGTTTATGAGTTAAGTCTTTATGTGACTTCTGTTTTTTCATGTAAAGATACTGTAAGAAAGGATATAGTTGTTGCATCTGTTGCTCAGCCTAATTTTGAATTATCAGACACAATATCTTGCTCTCCTTTATCAGTTGAAATTTTTAATTTGTCTCAAAACTCAGTTACTTATACGTGGAGTTTAGGAGAGGGAACATCGGTTAATACTAGTAATGTATCAGACACAGTGAGAAACATATATATTAATACCGACACGGTAGTTAAAGATTTATCCGTTACACTATTTGCAAAGAATAAAATTGGCTGTACTGAAAGTATTAGTAAAACTGTTCATATCCACCCTAATCCTGAGTCTAATATAGAAGTGTTTTCTCCAATACCTACCTGTGCACCATTGGCAGTGTTGTTCAAAAATAGTTCTAAAGGATTTACAGGAGTTCAGTACCAATGGATGATTGCTGATAGTTTACAAAATAATAATTCAGATTCGGTATTTTACACTTATGAAAATACCACAGAATCAATACTTTATGATACAGTTAGTTTAGTGAGTGTTAGTTTGTTTGGTTGCAAGGATAGCGTAACTAAAGTGGTTACAGTATTTCCGAGAGATACTTTTTCTATTAACGCTCCAGATACAATTTGTGCTAATGAAAGTGTAATTATTTCGTATAACGGTTCTGCAAGTCAGCAGGAATGGAATATATCAGATCAAATATCACGTTTTGTTCCAGAATTTAATTACCACTTTACTAATAACAATGTTGCGGATAGTGTATACAAACTTACGCTTTATCTTAACTCTGTGTTTTCGTGTAAAGACACAGTAAGTAAAGATATTGTAGTAATTGCACCTTTAAGAGCAGATTTTAACGTAGATCCGATTAGTCAAGAATTTCCTGCCGTAACAGTTAATATCGATAACCTGAGTCAAGGATCAATACTCAACTATACTTGGTCATTTGGTGATGAAGATTCTTCTTTTGTGAGCAATCCTGTAAGTCATGATTATGATACTTCGGGTACTTTTACTATTAACCTTAAGGTAGAAAATCAACATTGTGTAGACTCAACTCAACGATTAATACAAATTTTTATACCACTACCGATTGCTAGTTTTACGGGGGGAGACACCGCCTGTATTCCTCATGAAATTAGTTTTTCTAATACATCTGTAAATGGGGAAGAATTTCTTTGGGATTTTGGTGACAACAGTACTTCTACCGAAAGAAATCCAACCCATACTTACCTTGTAGCAGGAGAGTACAGTGTAAAGCTAAAAGTAAGTAATTCAACAGGTGTCGATTCAGTTTATCAAGAAGATATAGTTAATGTAGTGGCAGAACCAGTAGCATTTTTTAATACCTCACCCAATATAAGTGGAGAAGAGATTATAGCGCCAGCTACTTTTTTCTTTAAAAATCAATCGCTACATGCTAGTATTTATAGTTGGGATTTTGACGATCATGGTAATCACAGTAATGAATTAAATACATCATATACTTATACTAAAGCGGGAGTGTATGAGCCTACGCTTATCGTGAGTAATAGTATTGGTTGTACTGATACCTTTACGGTGTTTCCAGCTATAACAGTAATAGAAGGTGGTCAGATTCATATACCTAATGTGTTCAACCCTCATGCTAATTTAAGTACGAATCAAGTGTTTAAGCCAGTTGTTTTTGGTAATGTGTCCAACTTTTCTATGATAATATATAACCGTTGGGGAGAGGTGGTTTTTACTAGTAAAGAGATTGATGATGGATGGAACGGAGAGTATAGAGGAGAAATTGTTGAGCAAGGTGTGTATACTTATTTGATAAAAATAGATTTTAGTTCTGGAGGTTCAGAAAGATTATTAGGAGATGTGACTTTACTGAGATGATGAAATATTTTACATCTTTATTATTATTGATGACTACTGTTTTAGGTCTGTCTCAAGACCCTCAATACTCTCAGTTTTATGCTTCCCCTTTATATTTAAACCCTGCATTTGCAGGAGTCAATTTAGGTTTTAGAGCACACAGTATTTACAGAACTCAATGGACGGGGATTCCTAGCCGTCCTTTTACTACCTTCTCTTTATCGGTGGATCATGAGATGGAGAAAATTCATAGTGGGGTTGGGGTGCTCGTCACTAGAGATAGGGCAGGGACAAGTAAGCTGAGTTACACTAATGTCAGTGCTATTTATTCATATAATTTACACATACACGACAAATGGGTAGCTTTAGCAGGGTTACAAGCAGGTTATACTCGTTTCTCATTAGATTATAGCCAGCTTAAGTTTAGGTCTCAATTTGATCCAGAAGAAGGTTTTACGGGATCATCTTCTGGAGAAAATGTAGCAGGTGCCGTAAAAGCAGGTGTCCCAGACTTTTCTTCAGGATTGTTATTGTACAATAAAAACTTTTGGATGGGTACCACTGCCCATCATATTAATAGACCAAATTATTCTTTTGGATCAAATAGTGACGTAACTATTCCGATGAGATTTTCTGTTCAAAGTGGATTTAAGTTTAAAGTGACAAAGGGAAGGTTTACTCATAAACAAAAAGAATTTTCATTTAGCCCTGCAATTTTATATAGATCTGAAGAGAAATTTGATCAATTAGATGTAGGTATGTATGTTAATTACAATCCTATTGTAACAGGCTTGTGGTTTAGGGGATTACCAGGTATAAAGAAGTATGATAATATTCGTAACTATGATGCTATAGTGTTTTTGATAGGCTTTCATCAAGATGGCTTAACTATTGGTTACACCTATGACATTACTATATCCAAGCTAGGAGGAAGATCTGGAGGGGCTCATGAGATTTCTGTTGGTTACGAATTTGCCTATCCAGAAAAGAAGAGAAAGAAGTATACAAAATTTCTCCCTTGTCCTCAGTTTTAAGTTTTACTTAAGCAATATTAGTAAATACATTTTGGATATCATCATCCTCTTCAATTTTGTCAAGTAATTTTTCAATTTCTTCCAATTGCTCTTCACTATACTCTACAGGGTTGGTTGGGATACGTTCTAAACCTGCTTTTTTAATTTCTAAACCAGTTTTTTCTAAAGCTTCATTTAACGTCCCAAAATTAGTATAATCACCATAAATATAGATGATTCCATCATTCTCATCGATTTCGTCTAGTCCAGCATCAATCAATTCAAACTCCAACTCTTCAATGTTTACCTTGTCTGTTTTTTCTAGTTGGAAAGCCGCTTTACGGGCAAACATATATTCTAGCGAACCATTAGGAACAATACTACCTCCGGCTTTATTAAAATAAGATTTTACATTGGCCACAGTACGGTTAGTGTTATCGGTAGTACACTCTACAAAAATCAATACACCATGAGGACCTTTTCCTTCATAGTTAATTTCGTTATAACCAGCACCTTCTCCACTTGTAGCACGTTTTATAGCACGTTCTATATTGTCTTTAGGCATGTTTTGTGCCCTAGCATTTCTGATTGCGGTGCGTAATTGTGAGTTTGTTTCTGGGTCGTTACTGCCGTCTTTGGCAGCTACCGTTATTGCCTTAGATAGTTTAGGGAAAACTCTAGACATTTGTCCCCATCTCTTTTCTTTTGCTGCTTTACGGTATTCAAAGGCCCTTCCCATTTTTTAATGTTTTTTTGTTCTGAACAAATATAATAATTAATCTGTATAATCACTCATAGGTGCACAAGTACACATGAGGTTTCTGTCTCCGTAGGCATTATCTACACGAGATACCGATGCCCATACTTTATTTTCTTTTAAGTAAGGCAAAGCATACGCTGCTTTTTCACGAGTATAGGGTAAGTCCCAAGTTGAAGCTGTTAAAGTTTTTAAGCTATGAGGAGCATTCTTGAGTACATTGTTCTCTTTATCCGCTTTCTTATCTATCACTTCTTGTATTTCACTACGGATATTAATTAGTGCTTTACAAAACTTGTCTATTTCCTCTTTGGTTTCGCTTTCTGTCGGCTCAATCATCAATGTGCCGGCTACAGGAAACGAAACAGTAGGAGCGTGAAAGTTGTAATCCATTAATCGTTTGGCTACATCTTCCACTTCTATTCCCGTAATTTTAAAATCTCTAAAATCTACAATTAACTCGTGGGCACATCTCCCATTTTTTCCTACATATAAAATGTCATAACTGTTTTTTAGCTTAGCTAAAATATAGTTTGCATTAAGAATAGCAGTTTCTGTAGCTGATTTAAGCCCTTTTCCACCCATAAGCTTCATATAAGCATAAGGGATTGGTAAGATATTGGCACTTCCCCAAGGAGCTGCTGCTACGGCATTAATAGCGTCTTTGATAGGTAAATTAATGACAGAATGCCCAGGTAAAAAATCAGTTAGGTGTTCTGCTACTCCAATTGGTCCAACACCGGGACCACCGCCACCATGAGGAATACAAAAAGTTTTATGCAAGTTAAGGTGGCAAACATCCGCTCCGATATTGGCAGGACTAGTAAGTCCTACTTGCGCGTTCATATTTGCACCATCCATATACACTTGTCCACCATATTGATGAATGACATCACAGATTTCTATAATACTTTCCTCAAATACTCCATGCGTAGATGGGTAAGTAACCATCAAGCAAGAAAGGTGTTCTTCGTGTTTTGTGGCTTTTTCTTTTAAATCCGTTACATCAATATTTCCTTTTTCGTCACACTTTACTACGACTACTTTCATGCCTGCCATAGTTGCACTAGCAGGATTGGTTCCATGTGCGGAAGCTGGTATGAGTGCAATGTTTCTATCAGGGTTTCCTTGGCTTTTGTGATAAGCACGAATCACCATTAGTCCAGCATATTCACCGTTAGCACCAGAGTTAGGTTGTAATGAAATTCCTGTAAATCCAGTAATCTCACTAAGCCACTTTGATAACTCTTGAAACAATTGCTGATAACCTTTTGTTTGTTCTACTGGTGTGAAAGGATGTAAAGAGCTAAACTCATCCCAAGTAATAGGAAGCATTTGAGTAGTAGCATTTAACTTCATAGTGCAAGAACCCAAACTAATCATAGAGTGAACCAAAGAAATGTCCTTGTTTTCTAACCTTTTGATATAACGCAACATCTCGTGTTCGCTGCGGTATTTACTAAAAACCTCTTGCCTCATAAAGTCAGAAGTACGTACCAGATCATTAGTGATTATGCTCTCGTTGGCGGGAGTGATTTTAGGCACTTCTTTATTTATCGCTTTCGAGAAAACGTTAAGTATCTTCCAAATATCATCCAGAGAAGTAGTCTCATCTAGGGAGATACCGATAGTGTTGGGGTAATAACAGAAGTTAATCTCTTCATTTTCGGCTAAAGATTTTATCAAATCTACATCAATTACATTTATTCGTAAGGTATCAAAAAACACTTTGTTACGGTTGGAATAGCCTAAATTTTCTAACCCTAAAATCAATGATTGGCTTAAGGTATGGATACGTGTAGCAATTGCTTTTAAGCCATCTGCACCGTGATAAACAGCGTACATACCTGCCATTACCGCTAATAGCACTTGAGAAGTACAAATATTAGATGTAGCACGCTCACGCTTGATGTGTTGCTCACGAGTTTGTAAAGCCATTCGGTAAGCAGTATCCCCGTCTTTATCTACTGACACGCCGATTATCCTACCTGGAATCTGTCTTTTATATTTCTTTTTGGTAGCAAAGAAACCAGCGTGAGGACCACCATATCCCATAGGTACACCAAATCGTTGTGCAGAACCAATAGCAATGTCGGCTCCCATTTCTGCTGGAGATTTTAATAAAGTCAAAGCCAATAAATCAGTAGCTACAGCCACCAATATATTGTTGTCATGACATCTTGTAATAAACTCTTCGTGGTTGACGATTTTTCCGTCAGTAGCAGGGTATTGTAGCAATGCCCCAAAAATACTGTCACCAAATAAATCAGTACTTCGTAAGTTTAGCATTTCTCTATTACAAATAATCAATTCTATCCCTAGCGGAATTGCCCTAGATTTAAGGATGTCGATTGTTTGAGGATGTGTCAATTCAGATACAAAAAACTGATGAGCAGACTTTTTATTCCCTTTTCTCAACCCATACATCATTGCCATGGCTTCGGCAGCAGCAGTTCCTTCGTCCAATAGTGAAGCATTGGCAATCTCCATCCCAGTAAGCTCACAAACCATAGTCTGGAAGTTGATGAGTGCCTCTAACCTCCCTTGTGCAATTTCGGCTTGGTAAGGCGTGTAGGCCGTGTACCACCCTGGGTTTTCTAGTACATTTCGGAGAATTACGGGGGGAGTAAAAGTACCGTAATACCCTCTTCCTATAAAAGATTTATATGTTTTGTTTTTTTTTGCTAAGGTTTTAAATTCTTTCAAAAACTCTTGCTCAGAAATAGCTTGAGGAAGGTTTAACTCCTGCTTGAAGCGAATATTACTAGGGATTGTTTCGTCAATGAGTTGAGTAATCGAGTCTGCACCAACTGCCTGAAGCATTTCGGCTTGCTGAGTACTACAAGGTCCAATGTGACGTGAAACAAACTGATCGGTAAATTTGAATTGATTATCCATTGCTTTTGAATCGTAAAGATGAAGCTACAAAGATAAAAACCTAAATTGAATTTGAAGAATTCAAAAAGTGGAAGATATGCACATTTTTGTTGCTCTACCTCATATATAGAGGTTTAATTGTACGAATATATCCTATGTATAGTAATTATTTGTATCAATATTTCCGTTAGTTAGTTTTTTTTATTAATTTACAAAATGGAGAAAAGAAGTAGGAAGTTAGAAACTCAATTGAATAAGTGGCTGTTTAATGAAAAAATTCTAGCAATAATTGGGGCAAGGCAAGTAGGGAAAACGACAATGCTTTCCTCGTTGTTTCAAAGTAAACGAGAAACTTTATGGTTAAATGCTGATGAACTCATAGTAAGAGATCGGTTAACTAACCCCTCTATCAAAACATTAGAATCTGTCATAGGTAATTACAAGATTGTAGTAATAGATGAGATTCAACGCATTGTAAATGCAGGGATATTACTTAAGTTAATGTTTGACAACTTTAAAGGAGTGCAATTTGTAGTCACAGGGTCTTCTGCATTGGAAATATCAGACACTATTTTTGAACCACTAACAGGAAGGCTGATATTATTTCATTTATATCCATTTGGGATTTCTGAATTGTACACGACCCAATCTGAATTTGAAATTGAGCAAGAATTAGACTTTCATTTAATATACGGTTGTTATCCTGAAGTATCACTTAAAAGAGAATTAGCTAAACCAATTCTAAAAAACTTAGCTCAACAATATCTGTATAGGGATGTGCTAATTTGGAAAGATATTCGTAAACCAGAACTTTTAGACCAACTATTAAAACTACTGGCCTATCAAATAGGCTCTGAGGTGTCGCTTCACGAGTTAGCCAATACATTACAAGTAAAATCTGAAACAGTAGAAAGTTATATTGATTTATTAGAAAAATCCTTTGTGATTTTTAGACTTAAACCGTATGCTACCAACCCAAGAAAAGAAGTTCGTAAAATGAATAAAATTTACTTTTGGGACAATGGAATCAGAAATGCAATAATTGGAAATTATAATGATTTAAGCAATAGAAACGACCAAGGGGCATTATTTGAAAATTTTATAATTAGCGAGCGATTAAAACGAAAATCGTGGAATGATTCAGATAATAAAAGTTTCTTTTGGAGAAATTACAATCAAAGTGAGGTTGATTATGTGGAAGAGAATAACGGGGTGTTGTCCGCATACGAAATAAAATGGAATACACGAAAAAAACATAGAGTAAGCAAGGCATTTACTAATATGTATCCTGAGTCATCTACCGAAGTGCTGTCCCCAGAAAATTTCTATGATTTTCTTTATTGAAAAGGTTAGATAAGATGTTTTTTTACTCCACCAAAGGGAATAATTCTCCTGCTAAATATTCTATATACGGGATAAGTCCTGTGCCATGGCTAGATCCGGGCAAGTTAGTAAAAGTAACAATGCTAGTACTAGCACCTTGATCGATGAAATAATCATAAGTATCTATCGAGTTTTGATATGGGACAGTTACATCTTGGTCGCCGTGTAACAAGTGCATACGGATAGTAGGAGTCCAATCTAGTAAACTGTTTTCGGTGATTCTGTCATTAAAGAAGTCAAACTTTGAATCACTTGAGTTGCTGATATAATCTTCTGTTAGTAAAGCACTCACATCGCTAGTGAGGGCACTGTTGATTTGTGAACTAGAATGCAAGCCATCAAATAATGTAGGAATAATTGTATCGTAAGGAGCCTTGAAAAGTAAAGCCAAAGGCTCGTCAAAATTGTGATAAGTTTTGTAAGCTTGAGCCACATAAGCAAAATAATTAGGCTGACTGTAAGTACTTTGTCGTAACATAAAATCTCTAACCCCAGCAACATCATATCCGCCAGCCGCAGGAAAAGAAGCTTTTAAGTCAAACTCGCTCATAGGAGATTGTTCTATTGATTTATGAGTAGCCATTGTCACGTAGCCACCTTGTGAGTACCCAGCCAGATAAATATCTCTTGATACAGAATTCCCTAAACTTTCAGCTAGTTCTTTGGCGGCGTAAATACCATCTCTAATTTGGGCAGTAGTCAAGGACTCAACATAATAAGGGTTCATACCAGTATTTGAAATGCCTAGCCCGATATAATCTGGTACAACAGTAATTGCACCTGCACTTGACATGCCAGCAAACAATAAACTAATTTGAGTTGTAGCAGAAGCATTGGAAGGAGAACTTGCAACCGCACTAGTTGTACCATGTTGGAAACTTACTATTTTTTGCTCAAGCGTACTTTCTGGGATAAATACTAAAGCAGAGAGTAGTATTTTTTTATTATTTAAAACACTATAATAGTTGATTTTGTATGATTTGACATCGTGGTTGAGTTCAGAGGCATCTATATTAACCCCAGAAAATTGTATAGCCAACTTAAGAGAACTTGCCTTGTAGTCGGCAAAAGAAATAGAATCTGATAGCCTTGTAGTGAGCACTAGATTTTCCGCTTCTTTGGGTTGGGAAATGATTTCTTCCTTGGTACAGGAAGCCAATAATGACACTGATAATATGATGAAGAATATTTTTTTCATCCTACAAGATAAGGCTTTGTTCAGTTATCGTCAAGTATATTAAAGCAATTGTCGGGAAGAAGTAATAGATGTGGATAATGTTTTGGGCGTGACCAAGGTCGGGCTTTCCGCTGTATCTTTTTTGGTTTTATGATTTTGGCATACTGAACTTACTTATGTCGCATTGAGCTTGTCGAAATGCCAAAAATCATAAAAACCAAAAAAGGATGCCGCTACTACCGTGTCCGTCCACTGACGGATCCCTCACGCATACACTTGGTGTGGTGTCGTAATTAATTGAAAGACAGTCATTTAGTGCAATATCATCATTACGAACTGATGTTAATTATAGACTAACAAATAAAAAACATGATTTTTTCTTTGTATTTAGTTTTTTTTTTAGACGAGGTTTGTGAGATAAACAAACTACAATTATGAAACAAAAATTAATAATCAAAATCTTCACGTTTATCGCTCTATCATCCATACTTGGATGTGGAGGACCTCCTATTGGTGGCGTACAAGACACTTGTACCACTAGTGAAGAAGATTTAACAATTTATCTACAATTCCCAACAACAGGGCTAAAACCACAAAGCAACCCAAGCTCTTTAACAGCTTATGGTACAAATGAAGAATACAAGGCAGATGTATATAACAAAATTTATTGTGTTGTAGAAATAAAAGGGATAGATTGTAAATATGATAGACAATATGTATGGAAATACGGAAATTTTATGGACATAAAAGTTCCAGTTCATACAAAATATGATATAAAGATTTTATACTACGATACCTGTAGACCTAACAACACAAGAAGTTTGTATATCTTTGAACAAGCAAAGGTAACAAAAACAGGTCTAATTGTCTTAAATGCCAACCTATCTCACACTGGAGCTAGAACAGGCTGTTATAAATAAACTTAATCATGAAAAAAATAATCTATTTAATCGGATTGACAATAATAATACTATATAGTTGTCAAAAAAACAAATTAGAAGCCATTAGCAATCAGGTAACAACATTACCTACGCTTATAGAAATGTATAATATAATCAATACTGATACCGATGGTAGTATTGTGATACAAAGTCAGGTCGGCATAGATAGCCAAGACGGTGTTAGGAATAACAATATTAGTGCTTCTTCTAACGAATCAGGAAATGCTAAGCGCAACAACCTGTTCACAACTATTACCGTAGGTGGTATTGTACTAGGTAGTAATGGGACTGCAAGACCTACAGGTTCTGACCAAAACAAAGAAGTTGCCTCTTTATTTGGTACAGATATCCCCATTAGTATCAACCACTACCAAGCTAAAGGTGAGGGTAACACTGAATCAAATGCTCATACACTATATATGCCTAAGTTAATATCTATGACGCATGATATTGATGAAATTAGTGATGGTACTAAGATAAGCTGGAATGCAGACTCTAAAAATAAAAAAGGAGTCATCATTAGACTTGAATATACTGCGCTTACACAACAGGAAGAGAGTATATCCAACAGTAATCCCAATAATATCACTAAAGGGTTTGTCTTACCCGATAATGGGACTTTGACTATAACTAATAGTATGTTGAAAACATTCCCTAACAAGGCTAATATTATTGTAACATTGGCTAGAGGAAATATTGCTTTACTAGATAATAAAGACGAAACCACCTATAAAGCTGGTGGAATCACTTCTGTTATGACACAAGCAACAGTTAGTAAATAACAATTTTAAAGACTTGAGAAAATATTTCTCAAGTCTTTATTTTTTCAGTACTTTTATTGAACAATAACCACTTTTACCTAAAACAATGTATAAAATTTTTCTTGTTTTTTCACTAAGCTTACCAATTAGCCTTTACGCACAGTTTGACAGTCTTAAGTTTAATTTTGACATATTAACAGCAACGGATCATATTAACGTCAATAAGAACACCAATAAATCCATCTACTTACCCAGTAATATTCGCACATTGCGTCAAAAAGGTCATAACACCTCTCTGTTGCATCTACCATTTAACCAGCTGACAGACGTGCCCCAGTATCATGCCAGTACTTTTGTAGGTTTGTTAACGAAGGTCAGTATAAAAAAAGGTTATGACCTGTCGTTTGACTTATTCTCAGAAAACAGAGGTGCTTCTTTTGGAACATTGAGACTAGACAAAGTAACTATCTACCCCAAAATCTACCTGCACTTAGTAGATACAATTAACATTCTAAACCAAAAGATTGGTGTTGAAGTTGACTTAAACGATATGAATAAATATCAACTTAATGAAGGGCTTGGCATTAACAATATTGACGTACAAGGAGAAATATTTAAACTCTCATGGAAAAATTGGCAATACCAATATACTCAAATATGGGATCTATCTCAACATATTAATCTTAACATCAATGAGTTATTTTCACATAAAATAAGTTATATAAAGAGAATAGACATAGACAATAGTCATAAAATAGGCATTAGCTACGACAACCACCTTATGTTTAAGGTTCTCGATAATGAAAACATAAATAAAATTTCTTTTTTTATAAAAAAAGAAATTAAGAAACACCAGTTTTATACTGAGGTAAGTATAAGGTTTTCTGACACAAATAATACCATTACAATTCCACACCACAACACTGCTGCTCTCGTTGGTTATGAATATAAGGTGAAACAAAAAAAGCATACTTGGAATTTCAAAGCCAAAGGGCGTTATTTCGGGAATAACTACAATAGTAATTTTACAGGTAATGGTTTTCCGAAATACAGAAACCCTAGGTTTAATATCACTCATAATAACTCAGTAGGTGACTACCTTTATCCACTTATCAATACTTATAACCGCTTTGACCAATGGTCTGTTTATACTGATTATCAAGGTATTCGTTTAGTTTCTATTGCTTTGTTTTCTAACTCTGAAGTCCAGCTATACAAAAACTGGTGGGTAATGGCAGATATAGAAACTAATTTTATCGGAGCAGAAGATACTGATAATGCTTTTTACTTTTTTTATAAAACGGGTGTTGTATTCAAAATGCCTTATGATACAAGGTTTGAAACTTACATTACCAATAAAATAATGAACCTAGATATTGATTATCAATCCTTTTATCAATCAATTAACCCTCTTTTTGGTTTCTCTGTAAACCGTATAATAGGAAGGTATAAACAGAGGTAACTTTATAATTGTAACGGCTTAGGGATCCGCCAGTAGTCGGACTTTCTCGCAGTTTGTTTGAAAAAGATTGAGTAGCGATAACTCGACCTCACTTTCTAGAATGGCGTAACGAAGTAGTGTAGTCATTCTAAAATGAGGGAAGCCTCTTGTGTTTTTTTAGTTTATAGCGTTTCAAAATCAAAATCGTATCGTTATTGGTAATAACTAGCTGATGTATTGTTTGTCTTTTAGTATAAAAAAGCTGATTTTTGGAGATAAATTTAAGATAACAGATGTCGGTAGTAATAGAGAACCTTACTAAAAAGTTTGATAGCCAAGTAGCAGTAAATAATATTTCATTTTCTGCTCAGAAAGGTGAAGTACTTGGTTTTTTGGGTCCAAATGGAGCGGGTAAGTCTACTACGATGAAAATGATAACTGGTTTTTTTATGCCTACATCGGGTAAGATAGAGGTTTGTGGAGAGGATGTGTCTGAGCATCCGTTAAGTGTAAAACGTAATATTGGTTATTTGCCAGAGCATAACCCTTTGTATTTGGATATGTATGTGAAGGAGTATTTAGCTTTTGCGGCGGAAATACAGGGCGTAAAAGGTACAAAACAACATATAGCCAACTTGATAGATCAATGTGGATTGGGTATAGAGCAAGGTAAAAAAATTGGTGCATTGTCTAAGGGGTATCGCCAACGTGTGGGGCTCGCTCAGGCATTGATTCATGACCCTAGAGTATTGATTTTGGATGAGCCTACTACTGGCTTAGATCCTAATCAGATTGTAGAGATTCGTAACCTGATTAAAGAAGTAGGGAGAGATAAAACGGTTATATTTTCTACTCATATAATGCAAGAAGTACAGGCTATATGTGATAAGGCGTTGATTATCAATAGGGGGGATGTGGTAGCTTATGATGATATTGATAAGCTAGCAGGAGATGGGAATGTTATGATTAATCTGTCTTTTGAAGAAGGAATAGATACAACTATTTTGGAAGAAATAGATTGGGTAGCTAAGGTCGAAGAAATAAGTGAAGGAAAGTATCGGGTATATAGCAATACTCAGGAAGATCATCGTTCAGATTTATTTTCGATAGTAGCGAATCAAAAGTGGAAAATGGTAGAGCTGTCGGTAGAGAGTACTTCTTTGGAAGAGATTTTTCAAAAACTAACGAAATAATATGTTAAGTATACTGAAGAAAGAAATTAATGCCTTTTTTAATTCCCTTACGGGCTACATTATTGTGATGTTGTTTTTGTTGGGAGTGGGGATGTTTATGTGGGTTTTTACTCCTACTATTTTTGATACTAAAGTGGCGGATATGTCTCTTTTGTTTGATATCGCACCTTATGTTTATTTGTTTATTATACCTGCTATCACGATGAAGATGCTAGCAGAAGAGCAGAAATCAGGCACTTTGGAGTGGCTACTGACCAAGCCTTTGAGCGAGTTACAGTTATTAATGGGGAAATACCTAGCGGCTCTTAGCCTAGTTGTGATGGCATTGATCCCTACAATTGTGTTTTATGTATCTATTCACTTATTAGGTACTCCTGTTGGTAATATAGACTCTTCGGCAGTACTGGGTTCTTATTTAGGTTTGTTTTTGCTGGCGATGATTTTTACGGCAGTGGGAATCTTCTCTTCTTCAGTTACCGAAAATCAAGTTGTGGCTTTTGTGTTGGGAATATTTCTAAACCTCTTTTTGTTTAGTTGGATGCAATATATTAGTGATTTATTTGCCAAGAGCGAGTATAGCTTTATGTTGCGTCAGTTGGGTTTAGAGTATCATTATTATGCCATAAGTATGGGGGTGATAGATACTAGGAATGTGATTTTTTTATTGTCAGTGGCAGCATTCTTTTTGCTTGCCACAAGATTAATGTTAGTTAAGCGTAAGTGGTAATGGGGAAGCAAAAGAAAAAAGATATTCAATGGTTTTTGTTAGTGACGGTGGTTTTAATCGTTGTTAACGTGGTTTCTTTTAATTTTTTTAAAAGATTTGACTTGACCGAAGATCAGCGTTATAGTATTTCGGATAAAACAAAAGAAATTATAGCAGGAGTAGAGGAGAATGTTTATGTAGAACTATTGTTTGATGGGAGTACTTCTGCTGAATATCAGCAGTTGTTTAAAACCGTAAAGGAAACTTTAGATGAGTTCAAAATAACATCGGACAATAAACTTGTTTACTTTATCAATCCTCCAGCTAAAGCAGGTGCAGATTCCTTAGTGCTGAAACAAAGACAACTAGTCGAGTCAATGGGAGTGAAGCGTAGGTTCAAAACCTTTGCTAACGAATCGGCTACGTCAGCTAAGTTGGTTTACCCTGGGGCGATTATTAGGTATAAAGACAGACAATTATCGGTCAATTTTATTAAAGATGGTAAGTTTGGTGCGGAAGAGAATTTTGGTCAATCGATTAATGAAGTAGAGTTTGAACTGACCTCAACAATTAAAAGTTTGTCAGCAGAACGAGTAAAGAATATTGCTTTTTTGGGAGGACATGGAGAGCTAGAAGTGAAAAATGTGTATAGCATTATTCAAGAATTGGTGAAGTATTATGAGATTCCAGCTGTTGGCTATCAATTGGATAAGCAAGATTTACTAAAGGACTCGATAGACTTATTAATAATAGCTCAACCTAAAACAGCGTTTTCGGAAAGAGATAAATATGTTTTGGATCAATATGCAATTAATGGTGGGCGTATTCTTTATTTTTTGGATGCCTTAGAGTTACGTAAAAGTGACTCTATTAATGGGTTTGTTACTATTCCGTACAAACTAGAGATAGATAATTTGTTAAGGACTTATGGAGTGCGACTGGCAGAAGGCTTAATCCAAGATTATACTTGTGAGTACGATGTAGTAGTAACAGAAAATGGGAAACCTGAACTCAAAAGATTTCCTTTCTTACCTGTATTGTCAACTTTTGGTACGCATGGTGCTGTAAAAGGTTGTAACCCGATATTGGGACAATATACAGGTGTGTTGGACACTTTAAAGGTAGTCGGGATGAACAAAACCCCTTTGTTGTTTAGCTCTCAATATACAAAACTAAAGGCTGGTGGATTAATTCCTTTTGATTATATGGAGCTGTTGCTGAGTAAAGATGAAAAATTTTATAACCAGAAAAATTTACCCGTAGCATACTTATGCGAAGGGGAGTTGAACTCATTATATGCACATAGACCTAAGCCTGATAGTATTGATACAAAAGAGTTTAAAACAAAAGGAAAAGACATAAAGGTGGTTGTGGTAGCAGATGGAGATATTATACGTAACTCAATAGACCCTAGAACGAGAAAAAACAAAGCATTGGGTGCTAGTATCATTTCTCAAAAAATGATTTATGCCAATAGCTCATTTATATTGAACATTGTTAATTATTTGTTAGATGAAAAGGGAGTTGTAACAGTCAAATCAAAAGAGATTAAGCCAAGACCACTAGATGAGTTTAAATTTGACGAAGCTTCAGAACGGTATTATTGGGTATTTATTAATTTGGGATTACCTGTGTTAATTGTGTTATTGTTTGCTGTGGCGAGATATTTTTATCGCAAAAATAAATTTTCTTAGTTAGATATGAAAGCATTATTAAATAGATTATTTGAGCATGAAAAACTTTCAGAGCAAGAAGCTTATGAGGTTTTAAGTAGGATAGGAAATGGAGAGTTTAATTCAGGTCAGATTGTTTCTTTTCTTACAGTATATAACATGCGCACTGTCACCGTTGAAGAGTTGACAGGTTTTCGCAATGCAATGCTTGATTTGTGCCTAAAAATTGACCTTTCCGATTACAATACAATAGACATAGTGGGCACAGGAGGAGATGGGAAGGATACTTTTAATATCAGTACTTGCTCATCATTTGTGGTGGCGGGTGCAGGGATGAAGGTAGCCAAACATGGTAATTATGGTGTTTCATCGAGTTCGGGCTCATCTAACGTTTTAGAGTATTTAGGAGTACCATTTACAAATGATGAGAGTAAGTTGAATCAAATGCTTGACAAAGCAGGGTTTTGTATGATGCACGCACCTTTGTTTCATCCAGCAATGAAGCATGTAGCACCAGCTCGAAAGGAAATGCAAGTACGTACTATTTTTAACGTGCTAGGACCAATAGTGAATCCATCTAACCCTAATAATCAATTACTAGGTACATTTAATTTAGAGTTACAACGTTTATACGCTTATCTCACCCAAAATTCTAGTAATAATTTTAGTATTGCACATGCTTTAGACGGTTATGATGAGATTTCTCTTACTTCAGGAACAAAGGTGATTAGCAATAAAGGTGAGTATATTTACGAAGCAAAAGACTTTGCTTTTCAGAGATTAAGACAAAAACAACTTGAGGGAGGTGGTAGCGTAAAGTCAGCAGCTCAGATTTTTGTAAATATCTTGGAAGGGAAAGCAACGGAAGCACAAGCAAACGTAGTGATTGCAAATTCTGCTTTAGCGATACAAACCGTAATGCAAAATAAACTAGAAGATGCTATAACCATAGCTAAAGAAAGTATTGATAGTGGAAAAGCTAAACAAGTTTTAGCGGTGTTAAAAAAGTTTAATTAATTGAGATGGAGAATAGTGCAGAGTTAAGCGGTAAGTATTTAGGGACAATTAGTAATGATTTTATAAAAGTTTGTGATACACTTAAAGAGGCTTCGTATCAATTAAGAGCTAGGAAGATATCATCTTACCCTATCTTTCCTCTTTCTAAAGTTAGGCTACCAATCGGGCAAGTTTTATTAGAAAAGAAAGAGGTTGGTACTGATTGGAATTATTACTTTTCTTTCTTGGAAGAGTTTGAGCAAAGAGAGTTAGTGACGGAAGATAAAAAACAGGATTTTATTAATAATTATAAAGATCCAGATGAGTTTTGCTGTTTATTTGTGGTAGATGAAGAGTTTACAAAGTTTGTTTTTATCCCTTATCCAGAGGATTAATTTTTTTATTGGTCTAAAAATTGCTTTATTTACCTTTTAATGGAAAAATGTATTTACCTGTAATGAGTAGTTACTGTAATATTTTGACTATTTGTACTGTATTAAAGCAAGGAGATTTACTTAAAAGAATAAAAAAATGAAAAAAATGAAAAAAATGAAAAAAAATGGATTATCGTTTTTGGTGCTTTTCTTTTCTGTAATAAATGTGTTTGGACAAGCATCTGTTGTAGCAGGATCTACCTCTACAAATGATGCCGCCGCATATGTCCCATCAGCGGGGAGTAATCGTATTATATTGGTATCGATTTCTGATGAGGAAATTGCTCCTTTTGTTAATATAGTTAGCTCAGTTACTTGGAATGGGATTGCAATGACTCAAATTTTAGGTCGTACAATGAATCAGATAAGTTTAAAGATGTTTTATTTAGATGAAGCTGGGATAACGGCAGCAGGAGATGGAACCAATAACTTTGTGATTAATTGGTTAGGTGGATGGGGTGCTAATCCAAAATTTGAGGTGGTGACAATTGAAAATGTTAATCAAATAACTCCTATTAGGAACTTCAGAACTGAACGTAGAAATAGTGCAACGACTATAAGACCAAATAATAGAACAGTACAAGATGAAGATTTAGCATATTATGCGGCTGTAGACAATAGAAGTGTTACACATTCTAATACAGATGGATACACGGAGACTACGGATAATAATGGTGGTTTTACTATGGCTACAGCAAGAAAGAAATTCACAGCTAATGGGACAACAAGGCCTAGAGCACAGTTTACAGGTGCCAATGCAAGGCTTTTGATGGGGGTAGTAGTGATTGATGGTGTTGCAACGGCACCAGGTGGAGTTACTGGTAATTTGTCAATATGGCTAAAAGCTGGCACAGGACTAAATTGTGGTACTGATGGTTGTTCTGTTAACTCTTGGGCATCTCAAGGGCCTACTACATTAAATATGATAAGAACTTCTGGTACGGCTACATATGAAGTTGGGGAAGTTAATTATAATGACGTAGTGGATGCTTATAATGTAGATAGGACTTTTAGTTCATCTTCAGTTTTTATAGGTAGAACAATTATTTATGCTGGTAGAACAGCTTTGTTGGGTAATAATAGTTGTTGTAATGGTTACTTGGGATTTAATGGAGACAAGGGCATAAGACAAAGATTTAACAATGTAGATGAATATAGGTCTAATGGAATTAATTCTGATTGGAATGATTGGACTAAGAATGATTTTTTTTATTATAATGGTACGGCGGACAATACAGGTAATATATTTAATACAACCACATTTCATATAGGTGGTGGTACTAGGACTTCGGCTCATAACAATAGGTTTTATATTGGTGGTTATTATCCTGGGAGAATATTTTTAGCAAGTACACTTTATGGAGAAGTAATTGTGTATTCTGATGTATTAACAGCAACAGAGAGACGTAAAGTATATTCATATTTAGGAATAAAGTATGGTACAACTTTAACGCATGATTATGTAAGTAGCAGTAATATGACTTTTTGGGATGTTTCAGCGGATGCGGCCTATCAAAATGATGTAATTGGAATAGGTAGAGATGATGCCTCTGGTTTGGAACAAAAACAATCTCACTCTATGGATGATTCTATTCGTGTGTTTTTGAGTACTCTGGAAGCTACAAATGCTACAAATAGTGGTACTGTCTCTGCGGATGAAAATTTTCTTATGATAGGTCATAACGGTGGTAAATTACAGGGGAAATTTTCGGAGAAACCTGGAGGTATTTATTCTAGGTTAGAGAGAGAATGGAAAGTTGTGAATACAGGATTTACCGATACATATTCAATAGAAGTGGAATGGGAGAGTACAAATACATTTGATATATCACATATAAGGTTATTGGTAGATGTTGATGGAAACTTCTCTAATGCAACAGTTTATGGTATAGCTGATGGTTTAACCTTTACTAACGGTTCAATTATAATTTCGGGAATCAATACAACTCATATACCATTAAATAGTTCTAGATTTATTACAATAGGTTCTGTGAATGAATCTACGCCTTTACCAATTAAATTAGTGAATTTTAAAGGACATGTAGCAGAGGGTAATAGTGTTCGTCTAGAATGGGAGACAGTTTCAGAAACTAATAATGATTATTTCACTATTGAGAGATCTATTGATGCATCTACTTGGGAGGATGTTACAGATATAGATGGGGCAGGATCATCTACCACTTCATTGTTTTATACTGCAACAGATGAAAATCCTTATTTGCATTCGTCATATTATAGGTTAAAACAAACAGATTTTGATGGTACTACAACGTATTCCAATGTGATTGTAGTAGATATAGAAGAGGAAAACATAAATGTTGTGATTTACCCTAACCCTACAGAGAGTGAGATAACAGTGGAGTCTACTGAAAATGAATTAATTGATATAAAAATATTTAACACTTTAGGGCAAGAGGTAACTAATGAAACTTATGTAATAGATCATGACTCGAATCACACAACTATAGATTTATCAACCTTAGAAGAAGGGATTTATCTTATAAAAACAAAACACACGAACAATAAAGTACATAAACAATAGTTGAGGTGTTAATAAAATGAAAAATAAGACTTTAAAAACATCATTTATTCTTTTGGTGTTTTTTACAAGTTGTAGAGAAAGTCAGACCAATACCCATAGTGGGGTAAACTCTATTGAAAGAAAGTTTTTATTAACTCAAATACATTATGATTTTGACAATCTAAAGCTGTATTTGAATTCGTCAATATCTAACTCAAATTCAGATGGATTTTGGAGATGGGATTATATGAATTCAGATAACGGAGGTCCAGACTCTATAGGGGTTGATTACTTTATGAACATTAGCCAACCTGTATTCTCATACAATCAAGAAGAAACATTACCGTGTCTTTCAATTAAGACAAATAAGAACAAAATAATTGAATTTTCAGTAACCGTAATCTTTAACCTTACAGATAATAAACCAGAATCCATTAGAGATTTACTCGATAGTTTAACGAAATTTGACCTTTGTCAAGATGAGAAAATAAAGCAGTCGATTATTGATCATGGCATATATAAAGATTTAAATACTGACTTTGAGGAAACTATTGAATTAGTGATTTCACAAGAAAAATACGGATATGATAGAATAACGTATGAGGTGAAAAATAAAACACCAAATAGTAAATAGGAATTTATACCATTTTAATTATAAGACAAGTCATTTATCCTGTTTGTTTTTACACTCTCTTCGTTAAAATAATTTACCGTAACCAGTTATGCTAAATCATTTTTCCTCGATATTGCAAAAAATAATTCAATCTAAATTAGACTCAT